>TARA_R110000772_G_scaffold15072_8_pt1 | contig 17673 bp, 19 predicted proteins | sample TARA_R110000772 | Tara Oceans TARA_R110000772 (sample SAMEA4397948) | marine metagenome | biome: Polar Biome; feature: [SRF] surface water layer (ENVO:00010504); material: water (ENVO:00002006), including particulate matter (ENVO:01000060) such as... | depth 5 m | reverse complement strand
GGCACGATCGAATCCTATCTCATCTACCGGCTGACCGGCGGTCAGCATGTTACCGACGCCAGCAATGCCAGCAGAACCATGCTGATGGCGCTGGATGGCGATGACTGGGACGACGAATTGCTCGCGCTGTTCGATATTCCCAAACAGGCCCTGCCGCGGATTGTCGACTGTGCCGGAGATCTGGGAACCACCGCTGTCGATCTCTTCGGCGGTCCGATCGCCATTTGCGGTTCTGCCGGTGACCAGCAAGCCGCAACCATCGGCCAGGCCTGTCTGGAGATCGGCCAGACCAAGGCGACTTTCGGGACCGGCGCCTTCATATTGACCAACAGCGGAGACACGCCGCCCCGCTCGGAAAATCGCCTGCTGTCAACCATCCTCTATCAGCATCAGGGCAAACGTATCTACGCGCTCGAGGGATCGGTATTCGTCGCCGGGAGCCTGATGCAATGGCTGCGCGACGATGTCGGCTTGCTCAAATATGCCGGCGAGAGCGAAGAGCTGGCGCGTTCGGTCGACGATAATGGCGGGGTCTATCTTGTTCCCGCACTATCGGGGCTCGGCGCTCCCCATTGGCGGGCAGAAGCAACCGCAACGATTTCCGGCCTCAGTTTTTCGTCGAAAAAAGCCCATATCGCCCGCGCTGCGCTGGAATCGATGGCCTATCAATGCCACGATCTGAAGACCGCCTTTTCCGCCGATGGCGTCGACTGGCAAGGCCTGAGGATCGACGGCGGTATGGTCGCCAACGACTGGATGGTTCAGGATCTGGCGAATATCCTCGACATTACGGTGGAGCGGCCCGAGTTTTTCGAGACCACGGCGCTGGGAGCAGCGATGCTCGCGGCGGTCGGGGCGGGCCTATATCCCTCGCTCGAAGCGGCTTCGGTAATGATATCGGGTCTGGATGTGCACGAGCCTGATATCGACCCCGCTACAAGGACCAGCAGGCTTGCCGGATGGCAACGGGCTATCAGTTCCGCTTTGGCCAGCTAACCATCGTCCAGGCACAAAAAAGCCCGCTCGAAGCGGGCTTTTTCTAAAAACTGTAGATTAACGACCCTAAGCTTCAGCCGACTTCTTTTTCTTCTCGGCTTTCACATCCGCCCAGATCGTCCGGTAGGAAAGATATGCCAGGATCGTCGCGATCAGCAGGAAGGCAAGAACGGCCCAGCCAGCCTGATGGCGTTCTTCCAGCTTGGGTTCCGCGCTCCAGATCAGGAAAGCGGAAACATCCTTCGCCATCTGGTCGATGCTTGCCTTGGTGCCATCGGAATAGCTGACCATATCGGCGGCGGCCAATGGTGGTGCCATCGCCAGGTTCAGGTTTGCGAAATAAGGATTATAATGCAATCCCGGACCAGGCTGGTTTGCCTTTGGCAGGTCCGCTGGCGGAGCCTGATAGCCCGTCAACAGGGAATAGATATATGGTGCTCCGCCTTCCCGTGCCTTGGTGATCAGGGACAGGTCTGGTGGGATGGCATTGTTGTTGGCTGCGCCCGCGGCCACGTCATTGGCAAATGGCTTGGGCAGCTTGTCAGCGGCAACCGAAGCACGGGTCGACATTTCGCCAGTCGCCGGATCGACGTCAGGAGTCTGGATCGGCCAGTTGGCTGCAATGGCCTTAACTTCGTCTTCATTATAGCCGATTTCTTCCAGATTGCGGAAGGCAACCAGACGAAGGGAGTGACAGGCGGCACAGACTTCCTTGTAGACCTGGAAACCGCGCTGCAATTGCTGGCGATCAAATTTGCCCAGCGGTCCGTCGGACGTGAAAGAGACGTCCTTCGCTTCCTTGTGAAACGCATGTTCCGCAGTTTCGACCGGCGGGTTCGTGATATATTCTTTTGCCCCCATTCCAAATGAGACCAAGAGCCAGCCTGAGAAAAACAAGCCAATCAAGATTCCGATAATTCTTACCATTGCGACGGGTCCCTAATACTTAACTGGCAGTTGTGAGCGGCTTGCCGGTCACCGATTCAGTAATACTGGTCGGCAGCGGCTCAGGTTTTTCCAACCGCGACAAGAGCGGCAGGATGATCAGGAAATGCGCAAAATAATATGCTGCGGCCAACTGGCTGATCATCACAAATGGTTCCTCCGCAGGAGCACCACCACAGTAGCCGAGGATCAGCACGTCAATCACGAGAATGACGAAGAAGATCTTGAACTTGGGCCGGAAACTGCCGGACCGGACCGGAGATTTGTCGAGCCATGGGAGGAAGAACCAGACCAATATGGCAGAGAACATCGCCAGCACACCGAGCAATTTTGCAGGGATGAAGAGGAAGTCGAAGGTAAAGGCGCGCAGGATTGCGTACCAGGGCCAGAAATACCATTCCGGAACAATATGAGCCGGCGTCGAAAGCGGATTAGCCGGGATATAGTTGTCGGCATGTCCCAGTGCGTTGGGCAGGAAGAACATCAATATCGTGAAGAAGATCAGCGCGAGACCGATGGTCCAACCGTCTTTCGCGGTATAATATGGATGAAATGGCACCGTATCCTGCGGACCCTTAACATCTACACCGGTCGGGTTGTTCGATCCCGGGATATGGAGCGCCCAGATATGCATGATAACCACGCCGACAATGACGAACGGCAGCAGATAGTGCAGCGAGAAAAAGCGGTTCAGGGCGGCGTTATCAGGCGCGAAGCCACCAAGCAGCAGTTCCTGGATCGGTTTTCCGATGAACGGAATGGCTTCAAACAGCCCGGTAATCACCTTGGCACCCCAGAAGCTCATCTGTCCCCATGGAAGCACATAGCCCATGAAGGCAGTGGCCATGGCAAGCAGATAGATGACGACGCCGAGCAACCACAGCATTTCGCGTGGCGCCTTGTAGGAGCCGTAGAACAGCCCGCGACCGATATGCAGATATATGGCGATGAAGAAGAAACTAGCACCGTTGGCGTGCGCGTAGCGGATCATCCAGCCGCTGTTGACGTCGCGCATGATATGCTCGACCGAATCAAAGGCGATGGTTGCGTTGGCGGCATAATGCATCGCCAATATGATGCCGGTGACGATCTGAACAACCAGAAACAATCCGGCCATCGAGCCGAAGTTCCACATATAGTTCAAATTGCGTGGAGCAGGATAACCAGCGCCGACGCTATTGTAGACGAAACGAGGCAGCGGAAGCTGCTTGTCCATCCACTGACCGAATTCGGTTGTTGGTGTATATTGTTTTGCCCAAGGAAAGCTCATGTTTATCTGTCCTTTAGCCGATTTTCACGACGGTGTCTGATAGGAATTCATGCAATGGCACTTCGAGATTGGTCGGTGCCGGGCCTTTGCGGATGCGCGCGGCCGTATCATAATGCGATCCGTGGCAAGGGCAGAAATATCCGCCAAATTCACCTTTGATTTCGCCTTGTGCAGCGCCAAGCGGCACGCAGCCGAGATGGGTGCAAACACCGAGCGTGATCAGCCAGTTCTCTTTGCCAGCGGTGGTCCGCTCGGCCAATGTCTGCGGATCGCGCAGTTCGGAAACGTTCACCGCATTGGCTTCGGCAATTTCTTCCGCCGTAAGATTACGAATGAAGATAGGTTGCTTGCGCCAGCTGGTCTTGATCGATTGACCGGTTTCAATCGCCGAGATATCGACTTCGATCGATGCCAGGGCGAGAACGTCGGCGCTCGGGTTCATCTGGTTGACCAACGGAAAAACCGTCGCCACCGCCCCTGCACCCGCAAAACTAACCGCTGCGATATTGATAAAATCCCGGCGGCGAACGCCGCCATCTTCTGCGACTGCCGTTTCAGCTGTTTCAACCGTTGCCATGCAAACAAGCCCTATTGATAATTATGACCCCTGACCGCCCGATCGTTCGATGCTGCTTTGCAACAGCTTGAACAGGCAGTGAATTGCGCGCCTGATAGCCGCGAAGGATAGGGTTTGCCAACAGTGAATTTTCGATTGACCTAACATTCCCATGTCGCCCATTGTGCGACGTGCATGAGGATAGCATTATACCAACCCGAGATTGCGGGAAATTTAGGAACAATATTAAGAACTTGCGCGTGTCTGGACGTGCCTGTCGATATTATTGAACCCTGTGGATTTCCGTTTAGCGATCGCAGTCTCAGACGCGCCGGAATGGATTATTTCGAGCATGTTGACTATACGCGCCATGCCGACTGGGAAAGATTTCATGAAACGGCAAAAAGCCGGGACGCCAGGATTATCCTGCTTTCCAGCAAGGCCGAACAGCCCCATCACGGATTCGATTATCGCAAATCGGATATATTGTTGTTCGGTTCCGAAGGATCAGGAGTTCCCCTGACTATACATGAGCAATGCGATGGGCGAATCACGATCCCGATGAAGACCGATATGCGCAGCTTGAATCTGGCGGTTTCGGCTGGCATGGCCTTGGGCGAGGCGCTTAGACAAACAGGACAATTCCCGAGATGACTATTATATTGGATGACCAGCAACAGGTGGCTCAGACGTGGTTTGCGGAACTGCGCGACCAGATATGTGCCGAGTTCGAGAAGATCGAAGCGGAAGCCGGCAGCGACGCCGCTTTTGAATATATCCCCTGGGATCGTGAGAACCCCGATGGCAGCCCCGGCGGCGGCGGTATCCAGGGATTGATGAAAGGCAAGATATTCGAGAAGGTCGGGGTCAATATTTCGACCGTCGGCGGAATGTTCAGCGACGAATTCGCCGGACAGATCAACGGCGCCAAAGATGATCCGCGATTTTTTGCAACCGGGATCAGTCTGGTCGCGCACATGGCGAATCCCCATGTTCCCAATGTTCATATGAACACGCGCTTCCTGTGCACGACCAAGCGCTGGTTCGGCGGCGGCGCGGATCTCAATCCGGCTATCCCGAACGAGGAGGATACCGAAGAATTTCACGCACGATTGCGATCGGCCTGCGCAGCGCACAATCCGGAATATTATCCGCGATTCAAGAAATGGGCCGATGACTATTTTTATATCCCGCACCGGCAGGTTCACCGCGGGGTTGGCGGAATATTCTACGATCATATCGAGCTGGACCACGAATCCGATTTCGACCGCCATTTTGCGTTCACCCAGGATGTCGGACGGGCATTTCTGGATATATTCCCGAAATTGGTCCGCAAACGGATGAATATGGAGTGGACCGACGAAGAGAAGGAACAGCAACTGATCTGGCGCGGACGCTATGCCGAGTTCAATCTGGTCTATGATCGCGGCACCGCCTTCGGGCTGAAGACCGGCGGCAATGTCGACGCGATATTGATGAGCCTGCCACCGGAAGCCAAATGGAAGTAGCAGATGCGTTGAGATTGCCGCAGGATGTGCCTCGGGGTCATGTCGCGACGATCATTACCCATCTGGAGATGCTCGACAAACCGCTTCTCCCGCCCGTTCAATCCAATCTATCGCTGGAAAGATGGGAGAAGCCGCCGGTTGCGGATTATCTCGCCCTGTTCCGCGCAGTCGGAGAACCGTGGTTGTGGACATCTCGGTTGCTGATGGCCTCGATTGACGTCGAGGAAATATTGCATGACCCCGCCACCGAAGTTCATCTTGTCCGCGACGATGACGCAGCGGTCGGTTTTATCGAGCTGGATTTCCGGCAGAGCAGCCAATGCGAGATCGGGTTCTTTGGCCTGGTTGCGCGGATGAACGGCCAGGGCCACGGTCGCTGGATGATGAATCAAGCGCTGAAAATGGCGTGGCAAGACGATATCGAACGCGTCTGGCTGCATACCTGCACCCAGGATTCACCGCGCGCCCTGCCCTTTTACCGGCAAAATGGCTTTCACATATTCAAGCAGCAGCTGGATATGATGCCGGACCCGCGCCTGTCCGGCCATTTGCCGGAAACCGCAGCGCCGCACGTGCCGATATTCAGTTGAATATTTCCCGCACGTCGCTCTTCTTTCCGCTCAGTTCGATATAGATCGACATGATCACGACCGCGAGCACTAGCTGAAAAGCCGTCCCGGTCAGCGACGCAACCAGATTCTCGACAAATGGCCAGCCGGTTCCGCTGGTGGCGAGGCCCGTGACAATGCCGGTGACCGCCTGCAGCGCGCCTACCGTAATCGTCCCCACAATTGCTATGATCAGGACGAACAGCAGAATCGAGAAACCGTTGTTTCGGGTCAGTGCCCAGCTTTGCCTGAGTGCTTCCACCGGATTGCGTTCCTGCTGGTCGACAATCACGATCGGTACGAGAGCGAAGCGGCTTGCCAGATACAGGCCGGGCAGAATGAGGAAGAAGAAACCGATCAAGGTGAGAAATCCGGTCAGCAGATTGGCCAGCAGGTAGATCAGAAATACCTTCAGTGCCGCCGTCAGGTCATCGGCGACGGTGTGGTTTCGCGAAGGCGCGAGCGTGAAATAGATCACCAGCCCGCCAAAGCTGATCACCAGATTGGACAGCATGATCGGCAGGGCATTCTCGCTGAAATAAACCGAATAGATTACCAGCATCGCGCTGCCATCTTCGTCACCGGTCAGGATCGGTTGCTGGACAAACTGAGCGAATAAGAAGGTCGGGAGAAACAGGAAAACCCCCGCAATCGCGAGAATTGCTTCCTTGTGCGCCCCGAGCAGGGCCATCGCACCGTTCCAGCATTGCATGTAATTCAGCTTTGTCATTTTCATACCCGGATCCGTTTCTCGATTACCAACCCTTGCCACCCGGCCAGCAAAAGTGCACGAAAATATTATGAACGCTCCCCTTGATATCGAATGGCGCATTTCGCCGCAACGGGTCGAATATCCCGATGCCCTGGCCGAAATGGAAAGGCGAAACGCGGCTGTGCAAGCCGGCGACGCCAAGGAACTGATCTGGCTGCTGGAACATCCGCCACTTTACACCGCCGGCACCAGCTCCGATCCTGCGGAATTGCTCAGCCAGTCCTTTCCGGTCTACGACACCGGGCGCGGCGGACGACACACCTATCACGGACCTGGCCAGCGGGTCGGCTATGTCATTCTCGACCTCAAGAAGCGCAATTCCGATGTCCGGGGATATGTCCATGCGATGGAAGCGTGGGTCATCGCGGCGCTGGCCGAATTTGGCGTCTCGGCGCGAGCGGTTGAAGGTCGTGTCGGTATCTGGTGCGATACGCCGGACGGGCAGGAAGCCAAGATCGGCGCGATCGGTATCCGCATCCGCAAATGGGTCACGATGCACGGCTTCTCGGTCAACGTCGATCCTGACCTCAGCCATTTTGGCGGGATTATTCCCTGCGGCATCAGCGAATATCCGGTGACCAGCCTTGCACAACTGGGTATCGCGATAAAGCTTCAGGAATTTGACGAAGCGTTGCAAAAAACGGTTGATGGTTTCCTGAAAGCGATTGATCAGGACTGACCGGAGCCTATGCTGGCCTCGCAATAAATTTAGAAAACCAGAGGATCTACCATGACCAAATTCACCAAATTTGCTGCAGCCGCGGCGGTCGCGCTGACCATCTCTGCCTGCTCCGGCAACGAAGCGCCAGATGCGGGCGAAGTCACCGAGACCCAGATGGATGACGTAGACGTCATCGACGGTACGATCAGCGATGAAATGGTCGATGTCGACACGATCAAGAGCACCGACGCTACCGGCGAGGAGGACAAAGATTCGGCTGCCGAGGAAACCGACGAGCCATCGACCACCGAAGCCGAACCGTCAGAAGAACCCGAGGGCTAAAAGCTCCGGCCGATCAAGCCAGGCCGAGAATTTTGTGAGTCTGCAGCGACAGGCGCCATTTCGGATGGGCCTGCACAAATGCTATGGCCTGTTCCAGATTGGACTGACTGGCCTGATCATCGCCGCGCGCGTCCATGGGCTGAAGCAGGAGATTGGCGAAATCCCAATGCTCCATTTCCTGCCAGTCACTATCATCCTGCGGCCAAACCAGTTTGAGTTCGTCGCCCGAATGTTGCACCGTTTCGCTCTGCGCTTTCGGGCTGATACATATCCAGTCGATGGTGCGCGGAACGGCCAGAGTCCCGTTTGATTCGATTGCGATAAAGAAACCTTCAGCGTGCAGCGCGTCGATCAGCGCCTGATCGACCTGCAACATCGGTTCACCACCGGTCAGAACGATGAATCGCGATTCGGTGCCGCTGCCCCAGGTCTCTGCAGCGGCCTGGGCGAGATCATCAGCACTTGCAAAGCGGCCGCCACCGTCGCCGTCCATCCCGACAAAATCGGTATCGCAAAACTGGCAGATTGCCTGAGCGCGATCCCGTTCCAGTCCGGACCAGAGATTGCATCCGGCAAAGCGGATGAACACCGCCCGGCGCCCGGCATGGACACCTTCGCCCTGCAGCGTCAGAAATCTTTCTTTGACCGCATAGCTCATTACGTCACATATCGCGTCGGATCGACAATCCCGGCTTCTTCAAAGCCTTTTTGCCGCAAACGGCAGCTGTCGCAGAGGCCGCAAGGCAAATCCCCTGGCGCGGGGTCATAACAGGACCAGCTCCATGCGGGGTCGAGACCGAGTCTGATTGCTTCTCGGGCAATATCCGCCTTGGTCATATGCTGCAGCGGTGTCTGGATGGTAAAGCCGCTGCCCTGATCGCCTGCCTTGGTCGCGAGATCGGCCAGTCTCTCGAACCCCTCAATAAATTCGGGCCGGCAATCGGGATAACCGGAATAATCCAGCGCGTTCACCCCGATGAAAATATCGCGAGCATCTCTCGCTTCCGCCAATCCAAGCGTCAATGACAGGAAGATGAGATTGCGCGCCGGTACGTAAGTAACCGGGATGTCGTCGGCGACGCCGGTTTTGGGCACGTCGATGTCGGCGGTGAGAGCCGAGCCTCCGAAGCGGCTGAGATCGAGCGGCAAGATGATATGTTCGTCGACGCCCAGCTTTTCGGCAATTTTCTGGGCGGATTGGAGTTCGATCTTGTGTCGCTGGTTATAATCGACGGTTAACGCGATCAACCGGTAGCCCTGCTCTGCGGCGATTGCCGCAGAGACCATGGAATCCAGTCCACCGGACAATAAGATGATCGCTTTTCTTGATTCGGATGTCATGATGCGCTCCGCTAATCGCCTTGCTGGCGCGGCGCAAGTTCTGTGCGCAAATCGTCGCCAGGGCCTGACCTAGCAACTACCGGTACGGCGGCCCTCAAATTCGAATGTAAAGGGGTTGCCGTTGCTGATGCCTTGTGTGGATATCTGTACCAAGGCGCTGGATTCCTGCTTGATCTGGGTAACGCCATGTCCGGCACCACCGCATTTATAGCTGACGCGCAGTTTCTTGGGATCATTTTCGATAATATAGCGGGTACAATTTGCGTTTCCATGCTGGACTTGCAGCAGCAGTTCCGGATTCCCCAGACATATTTTCTTGCTTGGACCGCGGGTACCACGCTCCTTCAACGTCCACTCGCCCTTCATCAGTCCGTCGAGCAATAGCATGCCCGGCGTTTGCGCGGGAGCGGCAGCCGCAAACCCCGACAGGAGGGCGGCTGTTGTGCTGATGATTTTGATCAGTTTCAAGCCTTTCATTGATATTCTCCTGTCTTATTGGTTGCGTTGAACGTCGTCGGCTAATGATGCAGTAATTGCGGATTAAGGCCAATATTGTTACAAAATATGGCATTCGATAGGAAATATTCGACAAATCCAGCGATTTGCCTCATTTACGACATCAGTCAATTGTTGAGGCTTGCACCTGTAATTGTGAACGTCTTGCTACAAAACGCGCAGTTTACTGCGATATTTCCAGCTTCATCGACCATATCGTCCTTATCATCTTTTGGGAAACGTGCGATTACGCCCCGGATATGATCTTCATTACAACGGCATCCCTTAACGCACGGTTTACCGCTCAAAAGCCTCACCTCGTCGCTCTCGCTAAACAGGCGCCACAACACTTCTTCCAGAGGCAGAGATTTTTCCGTGAGTTCTGCGGTCTTGACGCTCGAGGCCATGATCTCGACATGCTCCCACTCCGGGTGATCCAGGCGGACATGAAGGCGTTCGCGGCCATCTTCGCCGTCCGGAAGATGTTGCACAAGCAACCCGCCAGCCACGACCTTGCCGTCTTCTTCCGCAACTGCGACCCTTAGGACCGTCGGAATCTGCTCGGACTGGAGAAAATAATTCTGCACCGCTTCGGCGAGGCTAGCCCCTTCCAGAGGCACGATACCCTGGTTGCGGCCCCGAGACCCTGGCTGGTCAAAGGTGATCGCCAGATAGCCTTTTCCGAAAAGCGCCATCAGACTTGGCTCGACGGGTTGGGACGCCAACCGTTCGCGGTCAAAGTCAACATAGCCGCGAAGAGCACCATCCTTATAATCGCAGGCGAGAAGGTTGATCACGCCCGCTTCGGTTTGCGCCTGCAAGGTCAGTTGAGAATCTTCATCCTTCAGCAGCGCGCCCAGCATGGCCGTCAGACAGACGGCTTCTGCCAGAATATCCCGGATCACCGGCGGGTAATCGTGGGCCGCCAGAATCTCGTCGAGCATCGGCCCGAATCGAACGACCCGGCCACGGCAATGTTTCGCGGGGATAGAGAAGGACAGGATGCTGTCAATTGGGGCCATATCCGCCATCAGATTTGTCCGAAACACCAGCGCAAGACAGACTTCTGCGCATGAATGCGATTTTCAGCTTCGTCCCATATGACAGATTGAGGGCCGTCAATGACCGAGGGCATGACTTCCTCGCCCCGATGCGCGGGGAGGCAATGGAGAAACAAGGCGTCCGGCTTTGCCTGTTCCATGATCACTTCATTCACCTGATATGGCATCATCGCGGCAAGCTTGGCCTCCGCATGTTCCTGCCCCATCGATATCCAGGTATCGGCGACCACGACATCCGCACCTGCGACCGCTTCGTTCTCGTCCCGGTAGATCGTGATATTCGCGCCAGCGGCCTGGGCCTTCTGGATAAAATCGGGATCGGGATCATAGCCTTCGGGGCACCCGATCCGGACATTATATTTCATCAGCCCGGCGGCCTCGACAATACTGTTCAGGACATTATTCCCGTCGCCCAGCCATGCGATTTCGAGGCCCGGCAGTGATTTTCCGTGCTCGACCAGGGTCAGCAGATCGGCAACAATCTGGCAGGGATGAGACAGGTCGGTGAGACCGTTGATAACCGGCACGCTCGCATTGGCAGCCAGTTCGTCGATCTTCGCATGGTCATCAGTACGGATCATGATCGCGTCGCACATGCGGGACAGGACCTTGGCCGTATCGGCCACTGTTTCCCCGCGCCCCAGCTGCATCCCGCCGCTGTCCATAACGATGCTCGAACCGCCAAGCTGGCGGATGGCCATATCAAACGATACCCGGGTCCGGGTACTGCTCTTTTCAAAAATCATCGCCAGCACGTGATCGGCCAATGGCTTGTCCGCATCCGCCTTGCCCTTGGGCCAGCCCGCGCGAGCGGCCTTGCGGTCGATTGCATCGGATATCATCGCTGCGATGGCGTCGCCGCCCGCGTCGGAGAGGTTGAGAAAATGCCGGCTCATGACGCAGGAGCCACATAGTCGGCCGCGCCGGCAGACAATTTCTCGATGAACGTCGCGATATGACTGTCCTCGATATTCAATGGCGGCAATATCCGCAAAGTATTGTCACCGGCAGCAACGGTCAGCAGGCCATGATTGTCTCGGAGATGCGCGACAAAACTCCGCGCTTCCTGTGTCATCATAAGACCGAGCATCAGGCCCTTGCCCCGCACGCCTATGAAAAGATCAGGATAATTGCCGATAAACTGCTCGATCGCCGCGCGCAGCTTGTCGCCGGTCGTCCGGACATTCTCGAGAAATTCGTCATTGGCAACCACGTCCCAGACCGCGTTGCCGGCAGCCATGGCCAGAGGATTGCCGCCATAGGTGGAACCGTGGGTTCCGACCACCATGCCGCGCGCCGCTTCTTCGGTTGCAAGACAGGCTCCCAGAGGGAAGCCGCCCCCGATACCTTTGGCGCTCGCGATGATGTCGGGGGTGATCCCGTATAGTTCGTGGGCATATAGCGCACCGGTACGAGCAACCCCGCATTGCACTTCGTCGAGTACCAGCAAGATGCCGTGTTTGTCGGCCAGATCGCGCAAGCCCTTCATAAATTCGTCCGAAGCAGGACGAACGCCGCCCTCGCCCTGGATCGGCTCGACCAGAAAAGCAGCGGTCTTGTCGGTGATCGCTGCAGCAGCGCCTTCCAGATCGTCAAAATCGACATATTTGAAGCCAGCAAGAAGCGGCGAGAAACCGTGGTGCATCTTTTCCTGGTTGGAAGCCGAAATGGTCGCCATCGTCCGGCCATGGAAGGCGTTTTTGAACGTGATGATCTCGAACCGGTCGCTGCCTGCCGACTGATGATAGGCCCGGGCCGCCTTGATCGCACACTCAACTGCTTCCGCTCCGCTGTTGGTGAAGAAAACCGTGTCGGCGAAGGTCGTGTCGACCAGACGCTGCGCGAATTTCTCGCCCTGCGGGCTGCCGTAGAGATTAGAGACGTGCATCAATGTTGCAGCCTGATCCTGGATCGCCTTGGTCAGATGCGGATGGCCGTGGCCAAGCAGATTGACCGCGATGCCGCTGGCAAAGTCCAGAGCCCGCGAACCATCTTCGGAAATAAGCCAGGCGCCCTCGCCTCGCACGGGACGAAAACCACACCGGGGATATACGGGCATGAGCGGAGTAATCGCCATCTTACTTTCCTTCCAACAATTGAACGCGAACAAAATAGAAAAGGCGACCCGACTGGCCGCCTCTCGCATTGGGACGGTCTTATATGCCGCTTCGGCAAGGTGGTCAATCGTGGTGCGCGGTGGCGCGCAGCAGGCGGCGTAATTGGCCATTATCGACAATAATGATCACACAGACAGGGACAATTCGTTTAATTCGCGCATCGCTTTGCGATATAAGCAGATGTCAGTCGTCAGCATTAGACTTGGCGCGATATCATAGGAGAAACTCAAATGGACATGAAAACAACCGGTTCCCCCGAAGGTTGCCCGATGAGCTCTGGCGGCGGCGTTCGCGCTCTGCTCGGCAGGCAGAATCGCGATTGGTGGCCCGATTCCCTCCAGCTCGATATTCTCACCCAGAACGGCGCATCCCCCGATCCGATGGACCCCGATTTCGATTATACCAAGGCCTTCAAGGCGCTGGATTATCAGGAACTGAAAAAAGACTTGAAAGCCCTGATGACCGACAGCCAGCCTTGGTGGCCGGCGGATTACGGCCATTATGGCCCGTTCTTCATCCGCATGGCCTGGCACGCAGCCGGCACTTATCGCACCGGCGACGGTCGCGGCGGCGCTTCGAGCGGGCAACAGCGCTTTGCCCCGCTCAACAGCTGGCCGGACAATGGCAATCTCGACAAGGCGAGACGCCTGCTCTGGCCAATCAAGAAAAAATATGGACAGCATATCAGCTGGGCCGACTTGTTTGTCCTCACTGGCAATGTCGCGATCGAATCCATGGGCGGTCCGGTTTTCGGCTTCGGTGGTGGACGCAAGGACGTCTACGCTCCGGAAACGGATGTCTATTGGGGCTCGGAAGAGCAGTGGGTCAATGAAGGCGTTGCCACGCGCATCAATCCTGACGAAGGCAAGGCGCTGGAGAACCCGCTGGCGGCGATCCAGATGGGCCTCATCTACGTCAATCCGGAAGGCCCTGGCGGAAATCCGCACGACGCTGAGGGCATGGCCCGCGACATGAAGGAAACCTTCGCTCGCATGGCGATGAACGACGAGGAAACCGTCGCGCTGACCGCTGGCGGACACGCGTTCGGCAAATGCCATGGCGCGGTCCCGCCCGACCAGCTGAGCGGCGACCCGGAATCCGGCGACCTGCATCTGATGGGCTTCGGCTGGGCAACCGATCCCGAACAGATCGGTGAAGGCCATATCACCACTTCCGGCCTCGAAGGCGCGTGGACTCCCAACCCGACCCAATGGGGCGGCGACTATTTCCGGCTTTTGTTCAAATATGACTATGAGCTGGTCGAAAGCCCGGCAGGTGCCAAGCAATGGCAGCCGATCAATCCGGACCCCGAGGACATGGCGCCCGATGCCCGCGATCCGTCGAAGAAGGTCCCGACGATGATGACCACCGCCGACATGGCGCTCAAGCGCGATCCGGACTATCGCAAGATTTCCGAGCGTTTCCGCGACGATCAGGCGGCGCTGGACGATGCCTTCGCCCGCGCATGGTTCAAGCTGACCCACCGCGATATGGGGCCCAAGGTCCGTTATCTCGGTCCCGACGTTCCCGCCGAGGATCTGATCTGGCAGGATCCGGTTCCGGCTGGCACAAAAGCTTCGGACAGCGACGTTGCGGACTTCAAGGCCAAGATACTCGATAGCGGTCTTTCGGTATCCGAGATGGTCAAGGCGGCCTGGGCTTCGGCCTCTACCTATCGCAAGAGCGATCATCGTGGCGGCACCAATGGTGCCCGGGTTCGGCTCGCTCCGCAAAAGGACTGGAAAGCCAATGATCCGGAAGAGCTGACCAAAACACTGTCGAAAATCGACGAGTTGCGCGGGCCTTTGTCAATGGCCGATGCGATCGTCATTGCAGGCAGCGCAACGGTCGAGAAAGCAGCGCAGCAGGCCGGCTTCGATATCAGTGTTCCGATCACCACCGGTCGCGGCGATGCGACGGACGAACAGACCGATGCCGAAAGCTTCGAACCGCTCGAGCCGTTTGCCGATGGTTTCCGCAACTATCTGCAGACTAAGGCCAGCGTGAAGACGGAAGAAATGCTGGTCGACCGTGCCAACCTCCTCGATCTCTCGATTCCGGAGATGACGGTGCTGGTTGGTGGTTTGCGGGTGCTCGGAGCCAACCATTCGAGCGCTCCGACCGAAGGCATGTTCACCGATCGTCCGGGCCAGTTGACCAACGACTTTTTCGTCAATCTGCTCGAAATGGGCACAATGTGGGAAGTCGTAGACGAGTCCGCAGACGAGCTGTTCATCGGCAAATGCCGTCTGAAAGGCGAGGAGAAATGGCGCGCGACGCGGACCGATCTGGTGTTCGGATCAAACTCGCAACTGCGAGCCGTCGCCGAGGTCTATGCCGAAGATGGCCATGAACGCAAATTCGTGGGTGATTTTGTCTCAGCCTGGACAAAAGTCATGAACGCGGGTTGCTTTGAACTCGCCTGAGATGATTTGACCAATTGACAGGGACCCGCCGGAACCAGCCGGCGGGTCCTTTTCATTTCGCCTATGTCGCTACAGTCCGGCCCTTGATTTTTCCCAGTTCCGGCCATCAAATTTTCTGATCGTCGGCCGCAGGTCATGACCATCGTCGAGACAATGATAATTCACGCTCCAGCCATCCGGGTGGGAGCGCGGCTGGTAAAAGCTTTTGACGCCGCAATGCCGGCAAAACAGATGCTCCGCCTGCCCGCTGCCGAACCGGTAGCTCGACAGATCGCCATCGCCCTTCAGCAAGGTGAAACCCTTGTGCGGCACGATGAGATGCAGAAAGCCGGTCCGCGCACAAATCGAACAATTGCAGTCGAGCATATCGGGCGTGGTTGCGACCGTGCCCCTGAAGCGGACCGCGCCGCAATGGCAACCGCCGTGAAAGTTCGATCCGGTCACGGGGTTTCCTCCAATATACAGATATGCCGCGTTCCCTGGTCGCCCGTCTCTGAATCCAGCTCACCTTTTGCCATTTGCGCAAAAGCCTTGAGAAACTGGGTGCCCTGGGCGCCATCACGAATGATATCGGGCAACCCGACCCCGTCGTCACTAACCTCGAGCACGGCGCCATCCGGTACGACACGCAACTCAACTCTGATGGTTCCCTTGTCGCGATCGGCAAACGCATGTTTCACCGCGTTTGTGACCAGCTCATTGACCAGCAATCCGACCGCGCCGGCGCGATCGCGGGATAGTCCGCACGGTTCGGCAGCGACGATCAGCTCGATTCGGCCGTCCAGCGTCAGGGCCTCCCTGAGCGAACCGCAAAGTCTGGTCAAAAAGTCGTGCATGTCAACGATCGCGATATTGTCGAGATTGTCATATCGCAAGCTCTCATAGGCTTTCGCAAGGCTATGGACCCGCCCCGCGGCCTTGCTGAGCGCCACCTTCACTTCGGTGTTTTCGCTTTTCTGCTGCTGCAATGACAGCAGGCTCGACAGGATCGCGAGATTGTTTTTCACGCGATGATCGACTTCGACGAGGAGCATGTCCCGTTCCGCTATACGCTGCTCTTTTTCGAGCAGTAGCCAGCGGCCGGCGTTCCGGGTTACATCGCCGAGGCAGACTATGGTGAGACCGATCACTCCATTGACCAGCGTTCTTGGCCCGTCACCGGGTTCTTCGAACGAGAAACTGCCCATGGCGGGCAATACAAAATACCAGGAATAGGCTGTCGTCAGGGCCAATGCCATCAGCCCCGCACGAAACCTTCCGAAGAGCGTCGCAAGCAGAATAAACGGAACATTGACGGCATAAGGACCCGCACCGATGGCCCATGTGTTGATCAATTCGCGCGTGGCAATCGCAAAGGCAGTAAATGTGATTGCCACTATGATCTGCACGACCAGCGGAGAGATGCGCGGAGCAAGATCGATCAAGTCGAGGCGATTGATGCGCGCCAGCGAATCCGTGTTGAAATAACTAAACATTACTGTCGCCTTCTGAGGGAAAGGCCTGTTTACATCCGTTTGCGACAGCTGAATATAATTTAGATCGACATTGGCATTTTATTTCGATGCCGCGGCCCCGGCCAAGTCCCCGATGCTCATAAAGAGTCCGCGCGATAAAGACCCGCGGCGCTGCTTATTCGCGCACTTCCAGCGTATGAATGTCAATGCGGTTTTCAAGCGTGCGGTGAACCGGACATTTCTCTGCGATCTCGAGCAGTTTCAGCCGTTGCTCGTCGGTCAAATTACCGTGAAGAACGATCGAACGGTCGATGACATCGATCCGGTTGTCGTCATTGTTGCAGCTTTCGCAGTCCGCAACATGTTCGCGGCTGTGCTCGAGCACGATATGCACACCTTCGAGCGGAATGCCCTTGCGGTCCGCATACATTTTCATCGTCATGGATGTGCAGCTACCCAGCGCGGCGAGCAACAGATCATATGGCGAAGGCCCGCTATCGGTCCCGCCGAAAGACTCGGGCTCATCGGCGAGGAAAACATGCTTTCCGACTCTCACGGTCTGCTGGAATTTTCCTTTGGCGGTCTCGACGGAGACGAGCGAGGGGTTGGTTGCCATGATTATTCCACCGTAACCGATTTTGCGAGATTGCGCGGCTGATCGACATCCGTGCCCTTGGCGACGGCAACATGATAGGCAAGCAACTGCACCGGCACGGCATAGACCAACGGTGCGATCAGCGGATGAACTTTCGGCATTTCGATCGTCGCCAGACAGCCATCACCGGCTTCGGCAATGCCCTCGGCGTCGGAGATCAGCACGACCTTCCCGCCCCGGGCCATGACTTCCTGCATGTTGGACACGGTTTTTTCGAACAATGGTCCCGAAGGCGCCAGCACGATCACCGGCACCGCTTCATCGATCAGGGCGATCGGACCATGTTTCATCTCGCCGGACGCATAGCCCTCGGCGTGGATATAGCTGATTTCCTTGAGCTTGAGCGCGCCTTCCAGTGCCAGTGGATAATCCGGGCCGCGGCCGAGATAGAGGACGTCCCGCGCCGGCGCGATATGATGGGCCATATCGGCAATATCATCATCGTGGGCGAGCGCAGCGTTCAGAG
>TARA_R110000772_G_scaffold15072_62_pt1 | contig 17676 bp, 12 predicted proteins | sample TARA_R110000772 | Tara Oceans TARA_R110000772 (sample SAMEA4397948) | marine metagenome | biome: Polar Biome; feature: [SRF] surface water layer (ENVO:00010504); material: water (ENVO:00002006), including particulate matter (ENVO:01000060) such as... | depth 5 m | reverse complement strand
GACCCGCAGCCGCAGGCAGGCAGGTCCGCCGCCATTGGCCATAGACTGCCTGACATCCACCGGGCAGAGCTGGCGGATCGGGCCGTTGCCGGCGACCAGCTCGGTCAGATAGTTCCAGACCGCATCATTGTCGCGTGCTTCGGTCGGCAGGATCAGCGCCATCCCGTCCCCGCCCGGAAGTGTCACCAGTTGGGCATTGAAAAGATAGGATTTAATCGCGTCTTCCAGGCCGATGTTGCTGGCCGGAACGATGACAATTTCTGCGTCAGGCATGCGTTTGCGGATCGCGTCATAAACCGCCTCGGGCTGTTCGAAGGCCTGTTCATGGGTGAACAGAACCCGCTCGTTGGCCACCGCCACGACATCATTGTGAAACGCACCCGCCGCTATGGCGATTTCGGCCTGCTGCGCGAAAATCACGCGATCCAGGCCCAGGCCATGGATCCGCGCTACCGCCTTGCTCGCCTCGATATGCTGGCGGGCGGGAAAGGGGCCGCCGCTCTTGCCGTAGACAAATATCTCGACACCGGCCGCATCATGGGTGGAGCACAAGCGCATATGATTGGCAGCGCCTTCATCGCCGAAGGGCGATGGGACCGGCGCGTGGACCGCGAAATATTCGCGATTGGCAAAGGCCATCTGCAATTGCGCCAGTGTCCCGGGCCATTCGTGGCTGCGGTGCGGCATGGTTTGCAGATTGGCGACGGTGAGATGGCATTTTCCGTCGGGAGCATCGGGCGCGGGCGAAACGGTTGCGGCATTGGCGGCCCACATCGAGGATGCGGAAAAGGACGCGGCGCGCAGATGCGGTTCGGAGCCATCGATGGTCGTGCCCAGGCTTTCAAGCCAGCCGATATTCGGCCGGCCCAGCGGCATGAAAAACCCCTGTGCCAGCCCCAGACCGAGGTTGTGGCGCATCTTGGCGATGCCCTGCAAGGCCGCTTCGCGTGGATAGGCCGTTTCACCGGCATTGGTCGAGGAAGCGATATTGCCGACGCTCAGGCCGGCATAATTGTGGCTCGGCCCGATAATGCCGTCAAAATTGATCTCGACCAGCTTGCTCATCGCGGAATATACCCGATTTCGTCCCCGACCGAGAGGCCGATATTGGCCGCGGCCTGTTCGTCGATCATGACGCCGTCGTCTTGCTCGCTCAACATGGCATAGGTCGCCTGAAAGTCGCTGAGCTTGCCGTGTGAAATGATCACCTTCGTGTCGCCTTTGCCGAGAGCGCTGATCCTGGCCGATTTCGCATTGCGGACGCTGGTCACATCATCGGTCTTGGCGATCATCGTCGGGCCACCGTCAAAAATATCGACATAGCCGTCATAGGAGAAGTTCTCGTTCTCCAGCATTCGCATGGCGGCACGGCCATTGGGATGAGGGACACCGATGGCGGCCCGCGCGGATTCGCTGAGCATGGCGGTATAGATCGGGTGCTTGGGCATCAGATCGGCGATGAACTGGTTGCCGTGAATGGCATTGAAATAGTCGGCTTCCTGAAAACTCATGCCGAAGAAGCGACCGGCGAGACCGTCCCAGAAGGGCGAACCGCCGGCTTCGTCGATAATCCCGCGCAGCTCGGCAAAAATCTTGTCGCCGAAGCGGTCGCGATGTTCCTTGATGAACAGGTAGCGGCTGCGGGCCAGCAACATGCCAAGGCCACCGGCGCGTTCGCCCGGGTGCAGGAAAAGACCGCCGACTTCGCTTGCCCCCTCCAGATCGGTGACCAGGCTGAGCATCTGGGCGCTGAACGTCCGGTCGAGTTCCTTGCTGGTCTGCGAAAGGGTGCTGAGGCGATAGGAATAGAAGGGCCAGGTCTGTCCGACCTTGGTGAACAGTTGCGAGGTACCGCGCACCGCGCCGGTTTCGACATTTTCCAGCACCATGACAAACAGATCATCGCCCTGCACATTGCTGTTGCTCTGATAGGCACGATCCGACCGCTCGAGCTTTTTGGTGAGTGAATCCCGGTCGGCCGGCAGGTTGGTAAATCCGCCGCCGGTCAGTTTCGCCATTTCGTAAAGATGCTGCAGATCGTCGACCCGCGCTGCGCGTATCCGGAAACTCATAATCCTCCCTTTTCGGCAATCCGCATGATCGTCAGTGCCGATAATTGTGTCCGTTCGACCAGACTTTCTATTATCATATATTCGTCGGAACTGTGAATTGCTCCGCCTCTGACGCCCATAGTATCCACGACCGGAACACCGCAAGCGGCGATATTATTGCCGTCGCAAACCCCGCCGGTGCCGCGCCAGTTGATATCAAGACCCAGATCCGCGCCGCATTGTTTGACCAGACCGAAAAGCTTCTGCGCCTGGGCATCAATCGGTTTCGGCGGGCGGCCAAAACCGCCGTGGCAATGGACGTCGAGATCATGCTCCTGGGCGATATCTGCGACCATCTGGTCCAGTGCCTGTTGTGCCATGGCCTGATCTTCCAGTGTTTTGGGCCGGAAGTTAACCCGCAATATAGCGTGTTCGGGAACCGAATTATTCGGCCCGCCACCATCGATTTTTGCCGGATTGACGCTCAGCCCCTCGCGGTGCAGCTCTTTCAGTCGCACAGCCATATCCGCCGCTGCGACCAGTGCGTTGCGTCCCTCATCCGGATTGCGTCCGGCATGCGCGCTCTTGCCGGTAAAGATGACCGAGAAATTGCCGCTGCCGCCGCGTTCGCCGGCCAGTGTGCCGTCGGGCAGGGCGGGTTCATAGGTCAGCGCGGCGGTCTTGCCTTCCGCCAGCCGCCTGATCAGCGCTGCGGACGATCCGGAGCCCACTTCCTCGTCGCTGTTGATCATCACTTCATAGCCGATCCGGCTGGTATATTCGCTCTGCTCGAGCAATTGCAGCGCGCCGAGCATGACCGATATCCCGCCTTTCATATCGGCAAGACCGGGGCCGTTCAACACGCCGCTTTCCAGTTCGACAATCTGCTGGAACGGGTGATCCGCCGCAAATACGGTATCCATATGACCGGTCAGCAGAAGGCGGACCGGCGCGTCCGGACGAACCGAAGTCACCAGATGTTGGCCGCGCCGGATCTGATCAACATGGCCGTCAGCGCGGACCGCTTCGACCGTTTCAGCATCGATCAGCCTTGTATCGCCCGGCAAAACGGAAAAGGCGTCTGCCAGCATGGCTGCGACGCTTGCCAGACCGTCGAGATTGGTTGTGCCGCTATTGACCTTCGCCCATTCGAGCGTGCGCGGCAAAAGCGGCAAGTCGTTTGCTTTTTCCAATATTGCTTTCACGGAGGAGGAATCTGCTTTCATTTGAAACCGATAGCATTTGTCGTGAGTCCATGCCAGTCGCTCTGTCACAGGAAAATGCTGTCTTACAAGGGGCGAGGCTATTATCATCGCGATATGAGCCAGCAGTGGTCACAGGCCCTCGTTACCAATGGAGTATACCCTATGGACAAAAGCAGCAGCCGAACCGAACCGTCATTTGTGATCAATCGACAAGATAGAAGAAAAACTGTGGAATTACAGTATAATTTTACAGATTGCTCATAAAAATTCTGCGAAGAATAAAAAATTTTCATAACTGTGTAAAGTTTGTAAAGTTCATCTCCGGGAATATCCTTTTTCGCCGCTCTGGTTGTCCATCCCATTTACAGGGCGAAAAAGAGCCGTCATAGACGGCAGCGATTCCTCCCCGGAACAATTTGAACGGGCCCGGCGTAGATTCTATGCTGCGGGTAAATGCATTTGAACGAGGAATTATCATGTCCGAATATGTCAGTCAGAACCAAATCCAGATCGCGCGGGAGCTGTTTGACTTTGTCAACGATCGCGCCTTGTCGGGAACCGGAGTGGATCCGGCAGAATTCTGGGCCGGATTTGCCGAACTGCTGGGCAAGTTTGCGCCGCGTAATGCGGAATTGCTCGCCAAGCGCGAAGATATTCAGGCGCAAATTGACAGCTGGCATATTGACCACAAGGGTCAGCCGATTGATCAGACCGAATATCAAGAGTTTCTGAAAAACATCGGCTATCTTGTTGAGGAACCAGCCGCTTTTTCGATCACTACGGAGAATGTCGATCCCGAAATCGCGACCATGGCCGGACCGCAACTGGTGGTGCCCTCGCTCAACGATCGTTTTGTCCTGAACGCGGCAAACGCGCGCTGGGGCAGCCTTTATGATGCATTTTACGGCACCGATGCTCTCGACGCGCCGCCGGCAAAGCCCGGCGGCTATGATCCGGAACGCGGCGCTGCTGTTATCAAGGCGGCCAAGGCCTTTCTGGACGAAACCTTTCCGCTGTCGAGCGGATCATGGACCGACTATGCCGGCGGTGAAATCGGTCTGGCCGAACCTTCGCAGCTGGTTGGCCGCAATGGCCAGTCGCTTCTGCTCAAGCATAACGGACTGCACGCGGAAGTTGTCATCGATCCTGCCCACCCCATCGGCAAGGATGATCCCGCCAATATTGCCGATGTTCTGATGGAAGCGGCATTGACCACGATCATCGACATGGAAGATTCAGTCGCGGCGGTGGATGCCGAAGACAAGACACTGGCCTATGCAAACTGGCTCGGCCTGATGCGCGGCGATCTCGATGCGTCCTTCGAAAAGGGCGGCAAGTTGGTCGAACGCAAGGCCAATCCGGATCGCGACTATGTCGATCCCGACGGCAAGCCATTCACTCTGCCGGGCCGCAGCCTGATGTTTGTCCGCAATGTCGGGCATCTGATGACCAACCCCGCGGTGTTGCTTGCTGACGGTTCGGAAGCGCCGGAAGGCCTGCTCGACGGTGTGTTCACCAGCCTGATCGCGATGCACGATATCAAGGGACTGGGCGAATTGCGCAACAGCCGCGCCGGTTCCATCTACATCGTGAAGCCGAAGATGCACGGGCCGGAAGAATGCGGCTTCACCAATGATCTGTTCGATGCCGTCGAAGATCTGCTGGGCCTCGACCGCAATACGCTGAAGGTTGGCGTGATGGACGAGGAACGCCGTACGTCCGCCAATCTCGCGGCCTGTATCCATGCGGTGAAGGACAGGGTCGTGTTCATCAACACCGGTTTCCTCGACCGGACAGGTGACGAAATCCACACCTCCATGCAGGCGGGCGCGATGCTGGCCAAGGGTGATATCAAGAAAAGCGACTGGATCACCGCCTATGAACAGCGCAACGTCGCCATCGGCCTGGCTTGCGGCATGTCCGGCAAAGCGCAGATCGGCAAGGGCATGTGGGCCGCGCCCGACATGATGGCCGACATGATGGAGCAGAAAATCGGCCATCCGATGACCGGCGCCAACACCGCCTGGGTACCCAGCCCGACGGCTGCGACGTTGCACGCGATCCACTATCACCGGGTCAATGTGTTCGACCGGCAGAAAGAGGTCACAGCGGACGGCATAGCGCCGCTCGACAAATTGCTGAGCGTGCCGCTGGCGGACGGCCACAACTGGTCGGACGCGGAAATCGAGCATGAGCTGGACAACAACGCACAGGGCATCTTGGGCTATGTCGTGCGCTGGATCGATCAGGGAATCGGCTGTTCCAAGGTGCCCGACATCAATGATGTCGGCCTGATGGAAGACCGCGCCACCCTGCGGATATCATCCCAGCATATGGCCAATTGGATGCTGCACGGCGTCTGTTCGGCCGAACAGGTCGATGCGGCCCTGTTACGGATGGCGGCCAAGGTGGACGCGCAGAATGCGGGCGATCCGCTCTACCGTCCCATGGCCCCCGATCCCGATAGCAGTCTGGCGTTTCAGGCAGCGCGTGATCTGGTGTTCAAGGGCGTCGAGCAGCCGAGCGGCTATACCGAGCCGTTGCTGCATGCCTATCGGCGGAAGCTGAAGGCGGCCGGCTAGGAGAGCAGTCTGGCGAGTTCGACGAACTCGGATACCGCGAGTGTTTCGGGCCGGCGCTGGCTGTCGATGCCGGCCTGCTCGAGCGCTTCGAGACCGCCGGGCAGTTTCTTGAGGCTTTGCCGGAGCATCTTGCGTCTCTGGCTGAATGCGGTTTGCGTCAGGATCTCGAGCTTGGCGAAATCGACCCCTTCGGGCTGGGCCGTAGGAACGATATGGACCACCGCCGACATGACCTTCGGCGGCGGCGTGAAGGCCGAGCGGTGGACGGTCATCGCGAGCTTCGCGGTGCTGCGCCACTGGGCGAGGATCGACAGGCGGCCATAGGCGCTGGACCCCGGCTGGGCGACGATCCGGTCGGCGACCTCGCGCTGGAACATCAGGGTGAGCGACTGCCACTGCGGCGGCCATTGCGGTGCCGACAGCCATTTGACCAGCAGCGCCGACCCGACATTATAGGGCAGGTTGGACAGGATATGGAACGGACCGTCGAACAGGCTGCCATGGTCCAGCGCCAGCGCATCCTCGTTGATCAGCGTCAGCTTGCCGGGGAAATGGTCTGCAAGTTCGGACAGGGCGGGCAGGCAGCGTTCATCCCGTTCCACTGCGGTCACCTTCGCACCGGCCTGTAACAGGGCGCGGGTCAGGCCACCGGGACCGGGGCCGACTTCGAAGACGGACTGGTCGTCGAGACTACCGGGGACGGCAGCGATCCGGTCGAGAAGCTGCATGTCGAACAGGAAATTCTGGCCCAGCGCCTTGCTCGCGGTCAGACCATGTTTCTTGATCACCTCCCGCAGCGGGGGCAGGGCAACAGGCTGATTCAATGGTCGTGGATCTGTCGGTTGGCGACGGCGGTGGCAGCCATCTGGATTGCCGCCATCATCGATCGCGGGTCGGCGATGCCTTGTCCCGCAATATTGAACGCGGTGCCGTGATCGGGAGAGGTCCTGACTATCGGAAGGCCGAGGGTTATATTGACCCCGTCAAAGAAATGCAGGGTCTTCAAGGGTATCAATGCCTGATCATGATATGGGCAGAGCGCCACGTCATATTTGATCCGTGCCTCTTCGTGGAACATTGTGTCGGCCGGCATCGGATCGGTGATGTCCATTCCATCCAGACGAAGCTCGTCAATCGCCGGCTGCATGATCCGTTGTTCTTCATCGCCCAGATTGCCGTTCTCGCCCGCATGCGGGTTGAGTCCGGAGATCGCGATGCGCGGTTTCTCGATACCGAAATTGCGGATCATGGCCTTCTCCGCTGCGCGGGCGCGGGCAATGATGAGCGGTGCGGTCAAATGTTCGGCGACCTCTTTCAGTGCGATATGGGTGGTCATTGGGACGACCCGCAAGGATGGCCCCGCTAGCATCATCACGGCATTTTCCCTGGCTATCCCACAGCGCTCGGAAACAAACTCCGTCTGGCCCGGATAGCGGAAGCCGACCTTGTAAAGCTGGGTTTTGGAGACAGGCGCGGTGATGATCGCCCCGGCGTCTCCGGAACGTGCCAGCCCGCAGGCAATCTCCAGCGCGTGCAGAGAACATTGCGCACCGTCCATGGTAGTTTCGCCGGGAATCGCGGCAGCTGCTTCATGGATATGGAATACCGGCAATGCTTCATCAAAAACATCGCTTGCCTGCATCGGCTGTTCGATTTTCCGAACCGGAATCCCGGCAAGATTATCAAAGTCGGCAAAATTCCCGATGGCAAAAAATGGCTTCAGCCCGGCTTCTGCGCGCCGTTGCCAGCTTTTACCGATAATTTCCGGCCCCACTCCAGCCGGGTCGCCACAGGATATGGCAAATGGTTTGGCGGTCCACTCCGCCATTAATTATATTCGATGATGGCATCGCGTCGCAGATCACGCAGATAAATCTGGGCGCGTTTGTTGACACGGTCATTTTCCAAACGGGACATGATTGCATCAAAAGATGGCGCGGAAGCCGACTGCGGATCATCGCGTCCGCATAGAATGAGCACGCGAACGCCGTCTTCTACCGAACCAAATGGCTGGCTTGCCTGACCGATTTGCAGTTCCGCAATCGTTCCCTGCAAGGCGGCAGGAAGGTCGCGAAGCCGCACTTGATCGTTGTCGACTACGCTGGCACCCAGTTGCGCGGCAACTTCATTGGCGGCACCGCAGCCCTTGATGCTTTGTGTAGCCGTAGCAAATTTTTCTGCTCGTGCAGCTGCTTGTGACTCCGTCGTACCGGGTGGAAAGCTTATCGCAAGTTGCTTGAGGCTGAGCAGTGCGTTGCGAGGGTCAGCCGTCAACACCTGACGAGAGTCGATCAGGTAAAGGATCGAAAAGCCGCCTGGAACATCGATTGGTCCCACGACCTGTCCAACCTGCATCTGCTCGGCAGCATCAGCGAGGGTTTGCGGCAACTGGGCCGGGCGAACCCAACCGAGATCGCCGCCGGTCGCTGCGGTAGATGCTTCTGAAAACTGTCGGGCATAGGCAACAAAGGATCCGCCGGCGCGAATCTGTTCCAGTATCTTGCGCATATTCTCGGCCACTTGCGGCGCGGTTTCCTGAGACGCCGACATGTAGATTTCACCGATACGAAACTCGCTGGTCCCCTTGGAGGCGTTCAAGCGCTCGATGATGGCGTTGACCTCTTCATCGCCGACATTGATGAACGGCTGGATGTTGCGGCGAAGCAAGCGGTTCCAAGCCAATTCACCTTTGATCTGGCGTTTCAGCGTATCGGTGGAAGAACCTTGAGTCCGGAGATATTGATCGAATGCGTCGATATCCTGTTTGAAATTCTGCTGGGCTACCTGGCGGAAGGTCGATTCGACTTCCTCTGCACTGATGGAAATTTCATTGGCCTCGGCCTCCTGAATTTGTAGCGTCTCATCGATCAGGTTTCTCAACACCTGAAGCCGCAGCCGCTGCTTTTCCTCGTCGGATACTTCGCCGCCATTGGCAGCGACGATCAAGGCGAGACGGTGGCTGACATCGGTGCCGGTGATGATGTCCCCGTTGACGATCGCCGTCGCACGGCGAACATTGGGGTCATTCTTGCCGAATATTGTCAATTCGTCGGGTATGTTCAGGCCTGTCTGCGGCACCGAAGCGTCCGGGACCGTTTGGCTGACCGAAGGCGATGCTCCCGCAACGGCAAGCGCCGCAATCAACGTCGTCTTGGTCTTGAAACCCTGAATTCTCATATTCAATAAGTTCATTTCTTGTATCTTCTCAACTACTAAGAGTAAATTTCATGCATCAGATACCAATTATCTGCTGAACCCAATATGAGCGGGTTAACCCGTTAGGAAATCCTCTACACGCCCAGATTGCGCAAGGCCAGCCGGAACAGAAAAGTACTGCCGCGCCGCGCGTCTCCCGTGTCTTCATAGTCGTAACGCCATGTCACGCCCATGGAAAGACAGCCGTCGTCATAGGCCACACCGAGCCGGTGTCTTACCGGTTCATAACCGTCAGCCACCGAGATTGGGTCCTCGCTACGATCGGTCAAGTCGATGATCGCTGAGCCAAAAACGGACCAGTATTGATCGATCTGATAGCGGCCGCCCAAGCGTATTTCTTCTCGGTCCCTGAGGTCCTCCAGCTCTGCGCCGATATTGCGGTTCAGGCGCAAATAACCGATTTGCGCATAAGTGCCCTTGGTGCCAATAGTCGCGTCGATTTCGTTGCGCCGTGCGGCAAGATTATCCTTGTCCAGCCGGAATCGGTGGGTAAATTTTACGATATCCTTGAACCGCACATTGGTACGACCGACGATATCGGAAAAACGATCGGAAAGGCCTGTGCCCTCCGGAACGATATTATTGTTATTCTCCAGCCGATAGCTCTGGCCGACGATCATGTTTACCTGCAGGTCGGGACGGTTGATTTCCCATTCCAGTCCATAGGTGGCGCGAACATTATCCTCATAACGATCGTAACCGGGAAAACGGTTGAGCGCGAAAAGGTTGCTGTCTTCCAGATCAACCGCGCGTGCGTCCTCGTTGGGAACCGACAGATTGGCAAGGCCCGGGGATGCCACAACCTGGAAGCGCGGCGTGATCGTCTGTGTGCCACCAAAGGCTTCCCCGATGAATGGCCATTTGACATCGACCGCAGCCGTCGCAATGGCGCGTGTCTGCCAGCCGGACTGGCCGCGATAAATGGCGGTCTCGTTGAGCGCATTGTCATCACTATGATAAACGTCGCCGCGCACGTAACCGGTGAGGGTGATTTCCTGTCCCCAGTCGGTGAGCTTTCTCAAATCCCATCGTGCCGATCCGAATGCACGTTGCGTATCCTGACCTTCGCTTCGCCCGATCGCGAGACTGTTGGCCTGGAGTTGCAGTCGTCCGCCAAGGATCGGGTCGTTGAACCGTTTGCGATAGTCGATCACCGGCAGTGCGACCGGAACGCGGTTTTGCGGATCGTTCACCCGCAATGTCTGAAAGGCCCATCCGGCCAGGGAGAAATAGCTGCTATCGCTGATCCGCTCCAGATTGATCGTCGAACGGAGGCTGTCATCGTCGCTTATATCGTAACGCCTCAGAAACGTCCGATCTGACGCGATGCGGGCCGATTGTGAGACAGACCATTTGTCGTCGAGCCGAAATCGCCCGTTGGTTGCAAAATAGCCACGAAAGTCACTCTCGGCATCCGGCGAAATCTGAGAGGCCCCCGTCGGAATGCGCGAGCCATAAGTTGCATATCCGGTCAGCTGGAATGCGCCTTTATCGTCAAGACTGCGAAAATTGCCGCTGAACAGCGGTGCGACGTCCGTGAATATCTGTGCGGTAACCGTGGCATCCTGATTGGGTGCAATGCTAAAATAATAAGGTACAGTCACGCCAAGGCCATTTACCGTATCCAGTTTCACGTCTGGAACCAGAAGGCCACTGCGATTTTCGTCACTGATCGGATGGGACAGTCCGGGCAGGGGAATGACAGGCAGTCCGAATATCTCGATCCTGGCGCCTTCGTATTTCACGCGCTTCTGAACCGGATCATAGATCACTTTCACGGCCTTGATCTGCCAGCTTGGACTCTTGGGGCACCCGTCCTCTGTGGTGACCGCACAAGCGGTATAGGCTGCATTATGCAAGGCCAGCGAACCGTCGGCAAACCGTTCGCTTCTGTTTGCGGCCAATCGGCTGCCATCTTCGAGCACGAGCAGCAGATTGTCCACGGCACCATCGCGCAGGCTATCGGTCAGTTCGATCCGGTCGCCATAAGCCACGTCACCATCGGGACTGGTAGACCGGATATTGCCTTCCGCCACAACCATGCCGGTTTTCCGGTTCCACACAACTTCATTGGCGCGCAATTTATAGCCATCGCGATTGAGGATTACATCTCCCGATGCGGTGACAATATCGTTCTCGAAATCATAGTCGATCGTATCGGCCTTGAATTCGATCTCATCCCGTTGCTGGTCCGGCGCGGCGGCGGCATCGTTTTGTGATTGAGCCGTCGCCGCAGTCGGCATCGCAGCAGCCAGAAATAAGGTAAAAAGGGCGGGGGAAGATTTCATCGACTGGGTTAACCTACTATTTAGCCCCACATTGGACAGTTGTTATTGTCGCTCCGTCCAGCTTTCCAATGCCTATTGCACCAGTTCGCCTCGTCTGCAAATTTTCTTTGCCAGTTTCTGATGAACAGTGACTTGACCAGAAAACCCATACCGTGCAGCAACGTGCCCAATCGTGATAAACGCTGGTCCATCGACCGACGAGTCGGACTGACCAGCGATCCATTGAGGCTATCGACCTCTCACAACAGAAAATAGGGACAGTTTCCAGATGAATTTCAATTTTGCCGATGAACGACCCGCAGACGCTGATGCGATCATATTTGCTATCAATACGGACGGGCTAAACGATTTTGAGCTTAAGCTGGAGCAAGCTAAGACGGTTAAAGCGGCAGCAAAAGCGGCGCGGTTCGACGGAAAGCCGGGCGAGGTATTTGAAATCTTTGTAACCGAGGCGGGTAATGTCTTGCGGGTGGTTTTGGCGGGCCTGGGCAAAGGCAAAGCGAAGGACGCAGAGACTGCCGGTGGTTCGGCGATCGCCAAAATCCTCGCATCCGGTGCCAAACATGTCGCCGTAGATCCTTCCGGTCTGAACAAGGAGCATCTGGCTCGGCTGCTCTTCGGTGCAAAATTGCGCAGCTGGCGGCATGATAAATATCGGACGACCATGCCGGAAAAGCAGAAGGTAACCCTGACCAAGATCACTGTGCTTGATCAGGATCTGGAAACCGCCAAGGCTTGGCAGGATCTTTCTGCCGTGGCTGACGGGGTTGCACTGACTCGCGAACTCGTCGCGGAACCGGCAAACGCTATCTATCCTGAAAGCTTTGTGGCCCGTTGCGAAGAATTGAAAGAGCTGGGTGTTGAATTCACGGTTCTTGGCTGGGACGAAATGGAAAAACTCGGCATGGGCGCTTTGCTTGGCGTATCCCAGGGCTCCGAGCGTCCTCCGCGGTTGCTCGCGATGCGCTGGGACGGCACCAATGGTGCCCAGAAGACACCGCTTGCCCTAGTCGGCAAGGGTGTCACCTTCGACACCGGCGGTATTTCGCTCAAACCAGGCGCCGGTATGGAAGAAATGAAATGGGACATGGGCGGCGCTGGTGCCGTTGCCGGAACCATGAAAGCACTGGCTGGTCGCAAGGCCAAGGCGCATGTCGTCGGCGTTTGCGGACTGGTTGAAAATATGCCGGACGGCAAGGCACAGCGCCCCGGTGACGTTGTCACCAGCATGAATGGGCAGACCATCGAAGTAATCAACACCGACGCAGAAGGCCGGCTGGTGTTGTGCGACGCGATGCACTGGACACAAGAAACATTCAAACCGGAAGTGCTGATAGATCTCGCAACGCTGACCGGTGCGATGATTATCGCGCTGGGTAATGAACATGCCGGCTGCTTCAGCAATGATGATGATCTGGCTGAAGATTTGATCGACGCAGGCAAGGATTCGGGCGACCCCCTGTGGCGGCTCCCCGTTGGCCCGGCTTATGACAAGCTGATCAATTCGCCGATTGCCGACATGAAAAATGTCGGACCGCGCGGTGCCGGATCGATAACCGCAGCGCAATTCCTGAAGCGGTTCGTCAAGGATGGCGTGAAATGGGCGCATCTTGATATTGCGGGCATGGTCTGGGCGGACAAGCCCAGCGCGGTCTGGGACAAAGGCGCAACCGGCTATGGCGTGCGTCTGCTCAACCAATATGTCGCAGACCATTTCGAGGATTGATCTTGTTGCAATCGAGCGGAACTCTCAACCGAAGGTGCCGCGGTGCGTGTTGACTTTTATCACCTGACCCGTGATCCGGCGGAAAAGCTGGTGCCGATGCTGGCTAGCAAGTCGCTGGACGTTGGCAAAAGAATATTGCTGCTGGCTTCGGACGAGAGAAGTTGTGTCGCGCTCGGTAACGCTTTGTGGAGCGACGAGCCGGCCAGCTTCCTCGCGCATGACTTCTCCGGATCAGAGCGGCAGGCAGATCAGCCGATCCTGATTTCCGATCAGTGCGAACCTTTTAATGGAGCGACCTATATCATTCTGTCCGACGGCATGTGGCGAGACGAGGCGCTGGATTTTGAACGCGCATTTTTCCTGTTTTCGGCCGAGCAGATCGATCATGCACGTTCGGTCTGGCGACAATTGATGGCCAATGATGTCGTTACCCCGCGCTACTGGAAGCAGGACGGCGGCCGCTGGGTCGAAGGCCCCTGAATGTAGCACTGGGGCATGGATCGCAGGCTTCCTTTAACAAGCGCGCAATCGATCATCGAAAACTTGCCATGCTGCAGTGCAGCGGCTAAGGGCTGCGCGACCTCACAATATCCCCGATCTATGGAGTATTATCATGGCCGTGACACGGACATTTTCAATCATTAAACCTGACGCCACCCGTCGCAATATCACTGGTGCTGTCACCAAGATGCTGGAAGAAGCCGGACTGCGCGTCGTCGCGTCCAAGCGTATCCACATGAGCAAAGAACAAGCCGAAGGCTTTTACGCGGTTCACAAGGAACGTCCTTTCTTCGGCGAACTGGTCGACTTCATGATCAGCGGCCCTTGCGTCGTGCAAGTTCTCGAAGGCGAGAATGCAATGCAGGCCAACCGCGACATCATGGGCGCGACCAATCCTGCTGATGCTGCTCCGGGTACGATCCGCAAGGAACTGGCCGAAAGCCTCGAAGCCAACACCGTCCACGGCAGCGACAGCGAAGAAAATGCGGCGATCGAAATCGCCTATTTCTTCAATGACGACGAAATCGTCGGCTAATCCCGACGCTATTTTGGACGCCTCAAGACGCCCGGTTGCAAATATCGCGACCGGGCGTTTTTTGTTGGGTAATAGCGGTTTCGTTGGCAGGAATGCGTCTCCCAACGCCACTTCCGATATATTCAAGAACTGTCGCAGCCAACGCGCCCTCCGGCCCCTCATCGAACAGAAGTCATGCCGGCCTGTTCAGGCTGGTGAATATTGCCTTAATCATATTGAAACCGTGTCCGGATAAGATGTGCTTCTTTGGCAGGATGTGTGGACATGCAAGTAGCCGGGTCGTTCGATTTAAATTCAGAGCACAAACCAAATGTGCTGAATATTGTTGCGCTATGTGGTGCCATTGCGGTGTTTGTTGGTTTGAGTAGTTGGCTGTTGCCGATCGCGACCGCAAAAATATTCGGTGCGCCGATCATTCTGGATAATAGCCTCAGCGCGGCGCTTCTCCTCAACATCGCTCTGATATTGCTTATCTGGCGAGGATCGCACGCGCTCTCGCGGCAGACACAGGCCGCTGTTGAAGCGCAGCGCACAGTCGATATCGTTGCGGTCAGGGATTATGCTACCGGCCTTTTGAACCGCCCGGGCATATCCACCAAAATTGGACAGAAATTGCGGCTGGGTGAGAATATTTCCCTGATAAATCTGGATCTCGACAATTTCAAAAAGGTCAATGATCTGTACGGGCACTTGGCCGGAGACGAATTGCTCACGGCTGTGGCCGAGCGCCTTGTGCGGGCTACACCTGATGATGCGGAGTGCGCGCGGCTTGGAGGGGACGAGTTTGCAATATTGCTTTGCGGAGAAGCGGCCAACCGGAAAAAGGCAATCGCGATAGCCAAGAAAATCCGGAAAGCCCTCTGGAAAACCACATCGGTTGGGGCAGGCACAACGAAGATCAGTGCTTCCATGGGCATCTATGCAGAAATCGAGGGCGGCTCGAGCATTGCGGATGTATTCCGGCGCAGCGATATCGCAATGTACCAAGCGAAAAAGGCGGGAGGCGAGCGAATTTTCTGCTTCGAGGCCAATATGGAAGCCGAAGTCAAGCATCGCTACAAAATGGAATCCGAAATCAGGGCAGGCATCCCCAGGCAGGAATTCGTTCCGTTCTATCAACCACAATATGGTATCCGGGAATCCAACCTCGTCGGATTTGAAGTTTTGGCGCGATGGAAACACCCGAGCGGCATATTGATCGAACCGACGGATTTTATACCGCTCGCCGAAGACACCGGATTGATTTCGGCGCTGTCTTTTTCGGTTATGCGTCAGGCATTCATCGACGCGAAGGATTGGGACCATTCGCTCGTTTTGGCGGTAAACATATCACCTGTGCAGTTGATTGATCCAACGCTGGACAAGCGGATCATGAAGCTTCTGGCCGAGACCGGTTTCCCGGCTCAACGGCTCGAACTGGAGATCACGGAAAGCAGCCTGCTGGAAGATACGCCGCAAGTGCTCAGCACGATTACAAGCCTGAAGGCATTGGGCGTCAGAATTTCGCTCGACGATTTCGGAACGGGCTATTCCGCGATGACTCAGTTGAAAGCCTTCCCGTTCGACCGGATCAAAATTGACCGTAGCTTCGTATACTCGATGCTCGACAATGGCGAAAGTGCCGCGATTGTGAATTCGATTACATCTCTTGCGGCATCATTGGACGTTCCGATCACGGCTGAAGGGATCGAGTCTGACGAAATGAGAGCCTATCTCGATAATATCGGCTGCACCGACGGACAGGGCTGGCTCTACGGACATCCGACATCCAAGGAAGACTTGATGAAGTTGCTCCCGCAGATCACCTTGCCCGCCCGCGAAGCGGAAGACGATCGCAGCGAAAAAAGCACAAAAGCCGTCCCGAGCCAGAATAGTCTCGAGAAGTTAGAGAGAAAAGCGGGCTGACAGGGCTTCCACGCGACGCCACAACGAATATGCGGTTGATCTGCAAACCAGTTTTCGTCTGGCCGACAAGACTCCTTATGATGCGAAGAAGTCCGCTCGGAACCAACTGCGTTTTGCCTCACCCATCAAGCCAGACCAGACCGCTGCGTGAATTTCTCTGCGCAGTCTGGCCCTTTCGTCGCCATTCGCCAGATTTGGCAATGGAATGCGTCATTTTATCCGACCACTATTAGCCCGCTGGTTGCTCGAGACCAAAGATATGAAACGGGTCGTCTCTACTGCTTGCCTTGAACCGTGAAAGTCGAGTAGCTTGGCCGGATGGATCGCGAGAAAAATGACAGCATTGAAAGCCAGCTAGAGGTCTCCGCGTCGGAATTGCCGAAGGCTTCGGTCATGGCTCTGATCGAGAATAGCCCGATAGCCTCGGTCGTTAGCAATCCTCGTTTGCCTGATAATCCGATTGTCGCTGTAAATGAGGCTTTTATCCAGCTAACCGGATATGACAGCGAGTTCATTGTCGGTCGCAATTGCCGGTTTCTCGCGGGCGAGGCGACCGAGCCGTGGCTGACCGAAGAAATCCGGCGCGGCGTGCAGCAACGCAAGTCGGTATTGGTCGAGATACTGAATTACAAGAAAGACGGCACGCCATTCCAGAATGCAGTGCTGGTAGCTCCCTTGTTTGACGAGGAAGGCGAGCTGGAATATTTTCTCGGATCGCAGGTGGAAATCGATGCCGATTCGCCGAGCCTTGCCAAGGCCCGGCGAATGCGGGCGGTTGCGATTGTCAAAGACCTGTCGAAGCGGCAGCGCGAAGTGCTGCAATATATCGCCAAGGGCCTGCTCAACAAGCAGATCGCTTATGAACTCGGTCTCAGCGAGCGGACGATCAAAATGCATCGTTCGATTCTGATGCAGCGGCTCGAGGTGCCGAGCGCCGCCGACATGGTGCGTTTGGCGGTCGAAGCGGGAATGTAGGCCCTACCAGCATACGGTCCAAGGGCCGTATCGCTCTGGCGCCAGACCCGGGCTAATCACAAAATTGTATTGCGGGTTGGGGCTTTTTTTTAATCTCAAACCGGGTCGCACTTATTTTTGGGCAGCAGATACTCCCTCCTCTCTGTTGTCCAAGAGTTCCAGCCCGTGATACACTTCTTTCTAGAATTGATCAGCAATCGCGGCCATTTTGGTCAGCCGTTTCGGCGCGACCCGCTGCCAGCTTTTGCGGAGCCAGTCGGCAATATGATCCCAGTCGGTGTTCCCTGTGTCGAGGCGGATCGCAATCCACCCGGATTTGCCCAGAAATTTCGGCGAATAATAAAGTTCGGGATCGGCGTCGATCAGCGCTGCCTGTTCATCGAGTCCGGAGGTTTTGACCAGCAGCCCGATGCTTTCCTCGCCATATAATCTCTGGGTGAAATAGGCGAAATATTTGCCATTTTTCTCTCCGCCGACGCGCCAGCCGGGCGATCCGAAGCTCAATCGCTCCGAGCTTTCCTCCAGCGCCAATGCGCGGTCGCGGATCTGTTGCAATATCCAGTCGGGATTGCTCTCGCGGGTGACATAATGCGCGACCGTTGCCGGATAGAGTTGATGCTCGGCGATCAAGGTTCGGCTGGCAAGGCTGTCGGCGTCGTCATCCGGCAAGATCGCGACCTCGGTCTGAGCGA
>TARA_R110000772_G_scaffold2033_2_pt1 | contig 17750 bp, 12 predicted proteins | sample TARA_R110000772 | Tara Oceans TARA_R110000772 (sample SAMEA4397948) | marine metagenome | biome: Polar Biome; feature: [SRF] surface water layer (ENVO:00010504); material: water (ENVO:00002006), including particulate matter (ENVO:01000060) such as... | depth 5 m | reverse complement strand
AGCCTTCGCGGGCTCCGGGGGTTCGAATCCCTCCTCCTCCGCCACTAATAGCCATTAGTGCATTGTGATTGTTCGAATCAATAAATCGCCCTCTATCTCAACCCCGCCACTGACCCCGCAATCGCGCGCGTTTCCCGCCTAGTAGTTCGCCCGTAGGCATTGTCAGGGAAAACGACCTTGAAGCTATGTATCCTGGCGTTTAGCCTTGATAGATGGCCAAGAACCAATTCCGCTATTTTAAAACGTCGCCCGAAATCATCCAACTCGGTGTGATGATGTACGTCCGCTTCCCGCTCTCGCTTTGAAATGTGGAAAACCTTCTCCACGAGCGCGGCATCGACATTTGCCATGAAAGCGTCAGGCTCTGGGTGGACCGCTTCGGGACGTATTTTGCGCATAAGATCCGTAAGTGTCGGTCCGAGGCGATGCGCCGGAGCCCGCAATGGCGTTGGCACTTGGACGAGGTTTTCGTGAAAATCCAGGGTGAGCGGCATTATCTGTGGCGGGCCGTTGACCACGAAGGAGAAGTTCTGGAGTCCTTTGTCACGAAGGCGCGTGACAAAGTCGCGGCGTTGAAATTCCTAAAGAAAGCAATGAAGAGGTATGGCAATCCGCAGGTCGTCGTGACGGATAAATGTCCTTCATATCGAGCGGCGATGGAAGTGATTGGAAATGAGAGCCGCCAGGAGACTGGCCGGCATCTCAACAATCGCGCCGAGAATTCCCACCTGCCGTTTCGACGAAAAGCGCGAGAAATGTCGCTATTTCGTCGCATGCGAAGTCTGCAGACGTTCGTCTCAATTCATTCGTCAGTGTACAATCACTTCTACTTCGAAAGGCACGTCAACTCCCGAATTCGATTCAAACAGAAACGAGATGCCGCGCTTAGCGAATGGCGCGAGCTTCTCGTCGCCTAGCACCTGCTCGTCCACGAATATCGGAGACGGGTTCGCAATAGACTGACAGCACCCTGTCTCAAGACCACTTGATCTGAGGCTGTCGCCGCGGGTTCAGAAAAGAAGTGCCCGCGCAGTTCTCTCGAACTGGCGGGCACAGGAACACCCGAAGAATTGGAGGAAACGGGCCGGGTGTTGGCATTAGCTCGTCCGAACCACCTTCCTGCACACATCAGAGATGTAAGCAGGTCCTTGTTTCTTCCCGATCATCCAGCCACGTGCTGGTGATCAGGGTTTCTGAAAAATGGTGCGGTTCAGACTGCGAGGAAACCAGGGGCTATCGTCCATGGTCGATCGCGATTGCCTGTCTAAAACATATAGCGAAGGCTCACCCCGTACATCCGTGGCTCGCCCCGAAAGGCACTCCAGCTGCCCTGTTGCAGGGGCGACGGGAACTGAATGGTTCTGTATTCCTCCTGGAAGACATTCTTCCCCCACAACGTAAGCTCCCAGTTCTCATCATCCGTCCTCAAGCCTATCCTGGCATTGACCAGGGTGTGTGAGCCCACGTTTGATTCGTCATCAAGATTCGTGTCTATGTTGTGCTCACCCATATAAGACGCGTTCACGATCCCAAATCCGGTAAAGCGGCCGATCGGTCTTTCATAGGAGACTGCCCCGGTCGCCGCCCACTCCGGAGAAAAGGGAAGACGCATACCTTCTAGCGGCTTACCTATATTGTTCAGCACCGGGTGCTCATCGAACTCAGTATTGCTCCAGGTAACACCGCCATCAATCATCAGGTCCGCAAGAGGCAGCCAGCTTATTCCCAATTCCACGCCCGTAGATTTAACCTTGGCGGCATTGGTGGTCGTGAACGCCACGCCGTCGAATTGGTTAATTTGATAGTCACTGAACATGCTGTAGAAAAGGTCGGTGCTGATATCCAGTGTGCGGTCGGAAGAAGACCATTTCAGCCCTGCTTCGAACGCGTCCACTGTCTCCGGGTCAAACTCGAAACTTGTATTTCCGGCGTCCCGGTCAAGATTGAACCCTCCGGCCTTATAACCGTGTGAGTAACCGATATAGATATTGCCGACATCGAGATTTCTGACCAGCTTGACCGTACCTGAAGGCTCGGATTCAGTGCGGGAACCTTGCAGGTCAGCTACTGGGCAGTAGGGAATCGAAGGTACCAAACCACAGTGAATATTGAAGTTGGTTACCTTTACCTCAGCATCTTTCTTGTCCTCGGACCAACGAAATCCTGCAACGAGGTCATAATCGTCGTTAAGCTCGATAATGTTGTGCGAGAAAATCGCCCAACCCTTGGCATCCTGATGAAAATTACGGGACCTGTCGCCAGCGCCTTCAGGAAAAAGAGCGCTCGGAAGACCGGTAAGCAAGTTGAAGTAAGCGCCGAAATCCGCGCCGTAGGTCACCTGCCAGTCAACCGATGTTTCGTCAGTGTAAAGGTAGGCTCCCACCAACCAGTCGACGCGCCCCGCTTCGCCATTGAGCCGCACTTCCTGGCTCATAAAGCTGTTTTCCTGGTTCCAGTCGGTGCCCTGCACAACGTCAATATTTGAGCTGTCAGGGTCAAGGTTGGAATAGGCGTCTGCGTCCCGGTAGGCCGCAACCCAGGTAAGATCGAGATCTTCCTTGATGGCCCAATTTGTTTCAAGGGAGGTGCCCCATTCGTCAAGCTGATCCTCAGGGTCGGATGTTTGCTGTGCCTTGTAAGCAAACGGGTCGGCTTTGACGACCGCACCCAAAGAGGTAAAGACCGGAGCTGTGGGACCCAAAATCGAATAATCTGGAGCGCAGCAGGTTTCGTCCTTGTGCTGTCCATCAACGATCAGGCGTACATCAATATCAGCATTCGGTTGCCACAATAACTGGGCCCTGAGAGAGCTGCGATTTCTGTCATATATATCTCTGGACGGGACCAGGCTGTCAGTAACATACCCGTCTCGCTTATTGTAGCTGGCGGCGATTCGGAACGCCAGTGTGTCTCCTGCCAAGGGGCCTGTGAGACCGCCGGTAAACATGTAGCCGTCGTAATTCTGCGCAGTCGCTTCAGCATACCCGCCCCAATCGAAGTCGGGTTTGAGCGTGTTCAAGCTGACAGTGCCCGCCGACGTGTTGCGTCCAAAGAGGGTGCCCTGCGGTCCGCGCAGGATTTCCACTGAGGCAACATCCAGCAAATCTCCAACTGCCATCCCTGTGCGACTGCGGTACACATTGTCCACGAATATGCCCACAGAAGGTTCCAGGCCCGGATTGGCGCCGGCCGTGCCCACGCCGCGAATCCTTATTTCGGTACCCGCAAGTTCTGAAGGTCCAGTGGTAATGATCAGGCTTGAAGAAACGCCGGACAAATCCTGCAGGTCACCGATGCCCCGGTTCTGCAAATCGGACCCAGTGAAAGCGGTTATGGCCAAAGGCACTTCACTTACGGTTTGATCTCGACGTGTGGAAGTGACAACGACCTCCTCAAGAATACGTTCCTCTCCAGCCGCCTGCAGAGGGGCCGAAACGGTCACCCCAGCAATAGCTGCAATCAACGCGGATAAACGGCATAGCGCGGTACTATTCAGCATTCTTCACTCCCCTTTTTATATTTATTTGTTTATTTTTATTTATTTACGCAGCGTCAGATTAGGGGGGGCCTCGCAAGCCAACAAGGACCTCGCTCAACACTTTGACGGGGACAATTTCGCTCACGGTGGCGGGTGAGTATTAAGCATCACGAGGTATTGGCCTAATGGCACTTGCCAAGTCGCCGCGATCGTTTCGAACAGGGCAAAGACAGGCGTGTGTGATGTGAACGCGACATGGTCAGGTGCCTGAACAAATACTGCGACCAGAAGGCATAGCCTATAACAAGCAGCGCCGACCGTTCTTCAGCGGCATCACCTTAGTCATTCATGTGCTCGTTCGCTGCACCATCTTCCACTGGGCGGATCCTGCAGTGCGCCCCGTCTCGCGCTCAACGCCTTGTGCAAACGCGGCATGACCGCCAGAATTTCCTGAGCTTCGGCCCTGTAAAAACTCTTCTGAGCGCAGTTCGTCATTCCGTATACCCCGCTATGGATGCCGGAATAAGCGCAATCGCAAAATGAGCCGCCTGACTGAACCATCAACGACTGCTTATGCTGATTGGGGTTTTTTCCACTCGGCAATTGCCGAGGCCAACGGCTCAGCCGCGCTGAAGAAACCGGAACCTCCACATATCCACACTGAAGCAGAGCCCAGGTGACCTGTTGGATTCAAACCAAGTCGGAAAGCGAATTATTTCTGAAGGTAGACGGGTTGACGCCGAAGACGCGCTGAAATGCGCGTCTGAAGCTGCGGGCATCGGCATATCCCATTTGAGCGGCAATCGTCTCAACGGACTCGCCGTAGGCAATGAGCAGGGAGACTGTTTCGCGAAACACATGATCGCTGATCTCACTGAACGAGGTTCTCTCCATCGCCAAATTGCGGCGTAGCGTAGCCACGCTTATGCCGGCTGAAGCGGCCACCAGCTGTTGGCTCCGAAGGCCACACCGCAGAGCCTTGATTACGTAAGACTGCAAAGGAGATCTCGAAAAGATCTTTTTCCGCTGCTCGAGAATGTCCAGAAATATCTGGTAGATTTCGTGCTGCCAGCCGGCGAGGCTCCTTTTCGGTATAACGAGGCTTTCAACACTTCTTGGGAAAACGATATCCACGCCTTTGCCTTCGAAGCGCACTCCGCAATCCAAGACTGCCAGCTGATGCACGGCACCAGAATGGCGATTGCTATCAATGCGAAACCGAAGAACCGGAAACCTCGAATCCGCCAACCACTCGAAAATGCAGTAGAAAGGTACACACGCTATCTCCAGGAATATCTGGCGGGCTTCCTCGTATTCACCTTTGCAGGTCATGCTGAAATGCAGCTCATCGAGGCGAATCTTGATTTCAGCATGAACTTCCGGCCAGAGGATATTCAAGGATTGCGCAAAGGCACGCATCGCCTCACCCAAGGTGGGTTCCTGCATGGCGCGTGCGACCATGAGCTCGGTACTCCCTTGAGGCACGCGCTGGCCGCTAAGTCCCAGAAACTCATCATCCACTTCTGCACCAATGGAAATTAGCAGATGCCAAACCATGCCCACATCGACATAGTCATCGCTGTTTGAAACCAAGGGAGATAGCGCAGCTGCTCGATCAAGCAGTTCCGGGACATGATCCATATCATAAGTTGATTGCGCGATAAGCGACAGCAAGTCCGCCTTCGGCATCAGTGCGATCAGGTCGTTGTTTTGAGCAATCATGCGCGAGCCACGCGGCCTGGAAAGACACCGCCATTGCCACCTGTCACGCTTACTGATCGGTCATCAAGACACGACGAGCCTGCGTGGTCATTCAATACGATAAATACGTGCCGCCGTACCGTAAAACATCGCATCTTTTTCGTCCTCGGAGAAATCGGCAACAATTTTCTTTAGCCCGTTGTAGAGCACAGGATAAGCGATGGATAGTTTGTCGACTGGAAAGTTGCTCTGGAACATGCACCGGTCTGGCCCGAAGCATTCGATCATATGCAGGAAATAACGACTCTGAGCGGCGACAAATTCGTCGGACGTAGGCGCCGTATCGCGCTTATCCCAACCGAATCCGTTGTCTGGCATGGAGAGCCCGCCAAGCTTGGCGACCACATTGTCACATTGCGAAATCTCCTCAATGTCCTTCTTCCATTGTTCAAATATTTCTTCGCGTTGGTCTGCGTAGGCCCCGACACCTAACGGCGTAGCAAAATGGTCCAGAACAATTTGCGTGGAAGGCACCGAGCGGGCCATTGCCAGGAAATCTTGATTCTGATGGTGGTAGTGCCATGCGTCATAGGTGAGTCCCCGGTCGCCCAGCGCCTTCATGCCGCGCCGAAAGCTCGGTGAGCCATACAAGCCTTCCTGTGCCTGAGCTGGAAAAGCCAGCGTCTCCGGATTTGGATCGCGCGCGGCGGCCAGGCGAATGCCGCGGAACAGGCCCTGACCTATTTCGATATGCTGATCGAGAACATCTCCGACAGCGTCACCCAGCTCCAGATTGGCACGCGAGACAATGGCTGAAACGACGGCCTCACCATTACTGCCGGCTTCCGAGAGCCTGGCTTGTTCCACCACGAACTCGGTCTCGCCCAGACATTTCAAATGTTCGGGACCGTCTGTCCGATACTCTGCTTCGCAGTCGACAAAAACGGTTTTTACAATGTTGTGGCCGGATTCAGTGTCACGCCACAGGTCGTCAACCTGGTATACCAAGCCCGTGCGCCACAAATGATGGTGTGAATCAATAATGCGCCGATCAGGGTCGACAATGTCTTCTTTTACAGAACTCAGCCAGTTTTCGTCTTTAACAACTATGCTCATTGCGTATCCTGTTTTGTGAATGTCGCGTATCGCTCGAAAGGCTTGAGCGCCGCTGGTGTTTCTGGCGTATCTGAAAACGAAAAAGATCAGCCGGCCGTCGCTCCCAGAAAACGGTTGCGCATACGGCGCATACCCGACAGCCAGCGATCATAGTCGGTGGCCTTGCGCTGGAAATAGGTTTGCACTTCCGCGTGTGGCAGCACGAGAAAACGACCGTCAGCCATGGCCTCTATACAAAGGTCAGCCACAACTTCCGGTTCGAGGATGCCATCTCCTCCTGCCTGGACGACATCCACCAGGGCATTTGGATCCTTCATGAAATCAAGCACATTGGTGCGGACGGCTTGCGGACACAGAACCGAAACGCCGATACCCTGTTCTACATAGTTGATGGAAAGCCATTCAGCCAGTGCCACAGCAGCATGCTTGGAAACGGCGTATGCACCCGAATCGAACTGGGACAGCAGGCCGGCGGCGGAGGACGTGCTGAGCAGATATCCGCTCCCACGAGCCAGCATCCCTGGCAGGACTGCACGCGCGGCGGCAAGATGAGACCATGTGTGAACATTCATCATTTTTTGCCATTCCACCGTGGGCATTTCCAGCCCCCCCGGCCGACCATACCCTGCATTGGACACGAAAACATCAATGCCGCCATATTGTTGTTCCACCCGGGCGACAATCGCGTTGATCGCAGCCTCATCGGCGACGTCAAGTGTCTCTGCGGACGCCTGCGAACCAATCAGTTGCGCAGTTTCGTCAGCCCTGACTCCATTCAGGTCTGTGCAGATCACCGCCCGGGCCCCGTTGGCCGCGAACCTCTGAGCCAGAGATCGACCGATGCCGGAACCCGCTCCGGTGATTATGGCTACTTTTTCATTGAGTTTCATTCTTCAATCCTGTGTTGGCGTTCGCAATGCAGATCCATTCAGTATCCGCTGGCGTAATTACGAGACGACCACTCCCGGCACTTCCTCGGTAAATTGTCCATTGCGGAAGGTAACCTTTCCATTGACGCAGATGAGGTCGTATCCGCCGGCGCGCGCCTGCTTGCGCCAGTCACCATCAGGCAGATCGAAGGCGTGCTTGTAGGCGTCCGTATCCGAATAAAGCTGATCCAGATCATAAACCACAAGATCAGCGGCCATGCCCTTTTTGATCGTTCCGCGATCCTGAATGCCAAAGACTTTCATTGGCAGGCCACTCATCTTGTGGTGCGCCTGTTCCAGGCTCACGATATTCTGGTCGCGCACCATGTTTACGAGGAAATCGGTGCCCCAATGACCGCCACTGAATATTTTCAGGTGTGCGCCACCATCAGATCCGCCAGGAATGACCCGTTCATGGGCAAACAGTTCCCGCAATATGTCCGGATCCGTCGCGGTGGCGTTGGGCGACCTGAAGATAGCAGCGCCGTTTGAGCTGAGGATTACATCTGCAAACAGATCAATAGTCTTCACCCCCAAGGACTTTGCGGCAGCGCCCAACAGCTGCCCCTCGACGTCCTTGTGCTCGGAACTGTCGGCTACCGAAAGTACGATGAACCGATCAAGATCACCTCCAACGATGATGAACTTCTCGGGTTCATAAGCAACCCGGAGCCGCTTCCGGTATTCCGGGTCTCTTAGCAATTCCAGTGCCTTGGCGCTGGACCCTGCATACGTCAGCTCCCGGAACGTCTCATCAGAATCAAACAATGTGAGAGTCGTCAACGATATCTCGGCCCAGGTGCGATGGCAGAAAGATGCTGCCCACATATCCAATCCTTCCGCGCGCATGGAATCCAGCCAGGCGAGACCCGGTGTATGGATCGGAAAATCGTCGTTGGTCGCAATGACATTGTGAAAAACCGGACGGCCGGTCTCGCGCGCAAGTCGCTCCGAAGCTTCAACTGTCGCATCCTGGCCAGCCAGACCAGAGAGGCATTGGATGACACCTTCGCCTCGATCCTTCAGCACTGTTGCGATCTCGACCAGCTGATCCAGGTCCATGACATCACACGGCATCGCGCTACCGTCGAAGTCGACATGAACATTGTTATGTCCGAGATAGGAACAAGACAGACCGATAGCGCCTGCGTCCATCGCGTCATTCAGCAGGCGCTTGATTTCGGCGAGTTCACTTTTGCTTGCTGGACGGCTCTTTGCCTCTTCGATCCCCATGACGAAGATCAACAACGCATTCATCGGCACATAGACCATGGCGTTGACCGCCTTTCTTGTCCCGCGTAGCGATGTCATGAACTCAGGAAACGATTGCCAATCCCATGGCAGGCTCGCTCTTTGGTGAGCAACCGGGATCTGTTCCACATTCTCCATCATGACCATATAGCGGTCCTGATGTTCAGTGCGGCAAGGCGCAAATCCAAAACCGCAATTGGTCATCACTACGGATGTGACACCGTTTTGTCCACTGTCTGCGCAAGTTGGGTCTCTGAATATCTGGGCATCATAGTGGGTATGGTGATCCAGCGCTCCAGGTGCCACGATCAAACCGGCTGCATCGACAGTTTCGGCCGCTTCACCGGAAATGCTTCCAATCTCGACAATCTTTCCATCGCGAATTGCGATGTCAGCCTGAAAGCGGGGAGCCCCCGTTCCATCGATTACGGTGCCGCCCTTCAGCAACAGGTCAAAAGTCGCCATGATCAGAACTCCCCGCAGCAAGCTGTGGAAAGCCGGGCGAGTTGAAGGCTCCGGGCGCCTTCGACTTCTTCCCGCACTTCTGGCCGCTTATCCGCATGGCTGGGTATCGCCATCATCAATCCGGTGCGCGCATAGATAACTGACTTCATGGTCGATCCTCACTCTGTTCGCTGATTATGTAGCGACAGTACAAAAGACCCGGAGGCACCCACAAGGGCACTTCCCAACACTTTGACCGGGACAAATTCGCTCAAAAAGGCGCCACGTTGAATTGACATAGTCTCGCCTGCGACTGCTGCGAATCAGCGTAGGGCGGGCCTGACCGGCCATCAATTGTGAGGCCAATATCGATAGGTGTACTGATTTTTGTATTTGTGCACCACCGCGCATTGCGCTCACGTCGCCCTGATCGTGTGATGCGATATGCCTGTTGCGCGACCGAAATCGTAATAGGAAATCCCTAGCGCGCGCACCCAGCCGCAAGATGACCGATATCCATGGAGCGTTGCCACTGGTGTGCAATGTTTCGGTCGTGGCCCGGCGTCAGATATGCCAAGGAGATACCTGTCGATGGATCGGCCCAGGCCAATTGGCAACCAGCCCCATTATGCCCAAAAGCCCGCGGTGAGTTGGCGTCCCCAAATCCTCGGAAGGTCCTGTTCTCATCCCCGCTGACAATGATGCCGAGGCCGCGGTTTGCGGCTTTGTTGAACATGGACTCCGAAAGACTGCCTGTGCGAATCTTGCGCGCGTCCATCAATGTGTTCTCGGTCCAGAGTTTCGTCTCACCCAGGCCCCCATGCAACAGCGCTTGATAGAACAAGGCAAGGTCATGGGCATTCGAGAAGCCACCCGCCCCCGGCATGCCCAAAGCACGTACGTCGGGTCGATTGAATGCCAGAAGCGCCTGTTCAGTCACCTCGGTTTCCGGGAACGATGCTATTCCGACCTTTTTGGAATCTTCAGGCGTCATGGGGGAGCCACAGTGTTCTATAGGTAGGACGCGATGGTTCTCTGCTTCCGGCACCCCCACGAAGAGATCGCGCAAGCCCAGTGGATCAAGCATGCGCGTGCGGATAAAATCGGTATAAGTCAGCCCGCTCCGCCGCTCGATAATCTCCGCAATAACCCACATTGAAGAAGAGGGATGATACTCAACTCTCGAGCCCGGTGCCCAGTTCAATCGCCACTGCGCGAACCGGGAAAGGGTTTCAGTTTTCGATTGCCATTGCAACGGCCCGAAAGGCGCGTGCGGAAACCCTGCCGTATGGGTGAGCAGCTGCTGAACCGTAACCTGGTCTTTCCCATGGCTTCCAAATTCAGGAATGATATTCTCGACATCTTCATTTTCAGCAAGTTTGCCGTCCTGAATCAATAGCCAGGTGGCGGCTGAAACAATGGCTTTGGTGGCTGAAAAAATACAAATCAGTGAGTCGTGTTTGGCGGTGCCGTAGCTCTCCAGCACAGCCACTTTCCCATACCGTGCCAGTGCCACTTGAACGCCAGGTAACAGTCCCTTATCCACCTCCAGCTGAACACGATTGAGCAGCAGTTCGACTTTTTCGGAATCCAACCCGTATTCTTCCAGGCATTCACTACGTCGGGTCATATTCTTTCCTCGGCGCCGCGGGGTGCCCAGTACTGGTCTTTCAGCAGGCGCTTATAAAGCTTTCCGGTAGGATGGCGTGGCAGGGATTCGTGGAAGTCGATACTGCGCGGGCACTTTATATGTGAAAGCCTGTCACGGCAGTATGTGATAAGGGCCGCCTCCATGCTTGCGCTGGCATCATCTGGATCCTTGAGCTGGACGGCCGCTTTCACCTCCTCGCCAAACTCATCATTCGGTATACCGAACACGGCTACATCCAGTACCTTTTCGTGCATGATGAGAACATTCTCTGTCTCTTGAGGATAAATATTGACGCCGCCCGAAATGATCATGAAGTGCTGGCGGTCAGTCAGATACAGGTATCCGTCTTCATCGAGGTAGCCGATGTCGCCCAGGGTGGTCCAGCCGCGGGCATGCTGCGCTTTCTTTGTCTTGTTGCTATCCTTGTAGTACTCAAAACTGTTCCCACCACCGAAATAGATATTTCCGCGCTGGCCAATAGCGAGTTCGTTACCGGCGTCGTCACAAATGTGGATTTCGCAGCCCAATGGCTTTCCTACAGAACCTTTATGAGCAAGCCATTCGGTACTGTTGAGTTGTGCGAAGCCATTGCCTTCACTGCCTGCGTAGTATTCGTAAAGGACCTCTCCCCACCACTCGATCATCTGCTCTTTAATCGGCACCGGACAAGGTGCCGCTCCGTGTACCGCATATTTCAAAGAGCTGACATCGTAGAGTGACCTCACCTCAGGCGGCAGCTTCAACATGCGTACGAACATGGTCGGAACCCACTGACTGTGGGTAACGCCATAAGTCTGGATACAATTCAGCGCGAGCTCTGGATCAAAGTGCTCCATAATCACGACCGTGATGCCGTGGCGCAGGCTGGTCATGGAGAATCCAAGTGGGGCCGAATGGTACAAAGGCGCGGGTGACAGAAAGACAGAGTCACTTGTTGCTCCGTAAAGCTCCGTCATGACGGCGAACACTTCTCCATCACCGTATTCCTTGTCCGACAAGGTCTGCGTTATTCCTTTGGGAACGCCCGTCGTCCCAGAGGAGTATGGCATCAAGGCGCCTTCGCTCTGGTCCGGGATCGGCGTTTCAGGCATCCGGGACAACGCCTCTTCGAAACTTACGAAACCGTCCATGACGTCATCAAGCATGTAATGGCAGATGACGTTGGGCGTTACCTCCAACAAAGGCTTCACAACGTCCTTCACGGCAACTGAGCTGATAAAGACGCGCGCTTCACAATTGTTGACGATGTAGGCAACTTCTTCCTTTTGAAGCCGCCAGCTCACAGGCGTGTAGTAAAGGCCTGCACGCTGCGCCGCCCAGCAGATTTGCAGATAACGCGGATGGTTCTCAAGCATGATGGCGATGTGATCGCCCCGCTTCAGCCCGAGGCTTCTGAACAGATGGGCACCCTGGTTGGCGCGCGCCTCCAGTTCACCGTAACTGACCACATCTCCACTACCCGCCATGATATAAGCCGGTTTGTTGGGCGTTTCTGCTGCTATTTCACCTGGATGCACCTGATATATTCCCTTTTGTGCTCTCAGCGGGAAAAGCAAAAAAAAACCTGCTTCTAGCCCGCCAAATGATTGCTCGCGCGGATATCGCGTGGTTTATGTGAAGGAGAAGCTCCCGCCCATGTTCGCTTCCGCTTGTTTTAGGTATTGGAAATACCGACTGAATGTTCCGTTGTAATTGCCATCTTGTCGGCGCATCGAAGCGCCCTCGAAATTGTAGTAACCCGGTGTACATTCTTCGTTGTAACTGGTTTTTCCGCGGTGCTTGATGACCTGCTGTACCCAGTCCTCTTCGGACTCCAGCTTCGGGGTAATGGTGTGGTATCCGTTCTGCTTCACATGGTTGATACACTCAGAGATGTGATCCCCCTGGGTCTGCAACATGTCGGTCAGATTGAACTGGTAGCTTGCCTGCAAGCCACCCATGATGAACAAATTCGGGAAGCCATGCGTGTGAACTCCAAACAGTGTGCGGACGCCTGTCGCATACTTCTGATTCAGGTCCAGACCTGCTTCCCCAACAATCCTGTTATACGTTCCCGTTTTCTGAATCTCGAACCCTGTTGCATAGATCAGCAAGTCCAGGCGATGGATTTTTCCGTCATGCTCTGGACCTTCCGGAGCAATACGGGTCACCCCTTTTCCATGTGTGTCCACAAGGTGCACATTGGGCAGGTTGAAGGACGGCAAGTAATCGTTGGAAAAGCACGGGCGCTTGCACATGAACATGTACCAGGGCTTGAGCGCGTCTGCGGTTTCCTTGTCTTTTACGACCTCATCAATGTGGCGATGGATCCCCATCATGTAGTTGATATTGGCCTTCTCCATCTCGCGAATCTTTTCTTCACGGGGGAGCTTCGCGTGCGCGTCATTCTCCATCGCGGTCTTGGCTTTGTCGAAGTAGTCAACTGAGTTCACTTCCGAGGCTGTGGACATCCTTTGAAACAGCGACATGTTCGAAAGCTCAATGGCCTGCTTTCTCCGTTCTGCCTGCCATCCTGCCTGAAGCGAACTTGCCCAATCCGGGTCAGTGTCCTTTTCGGCTCTGATATCGACAGACGACGGCGTGCGCTGAAAAACATAAAGTTCTTTCGCAACCTTGGCGACTGCGGGCACGATCTGCACGGCACTTGCGCCCGTCCCGATAACGCCCACGACCTTGTCTTTCAGGTTCTCCAGGTCTCGTCCCGTGAACTCATAATCCCAACGGGAACTGTGGAACGAATGACCCTGAAACGTTTCCATGCCTGCAATTTTGGACAACTTTGGCTGTGACAGGGTGCCATTAGCGCAGATAACGAATTTGGCGCGCAAGGAATCATCCCGATCCGTATGCAGATACCAAATCTGTTCCTCTTCATTCCAGACGGTCTCAGTCACGGTGGTATTGAACACCGCTTTATCATAGAGCCCGTACTTCCTGGCTATGGTCTGGCAGTGATTGAGTATTTCCTTGCCGCTGGAGTAGTTCCGCTTGGGGATGAAATCGATTTCGTCCAGCAATGGCAGATAGTCGTAGGAAAGGACATCGCAGGCGATGCCGGGATACCGATTCCAGTACCAGGCGCCGCCAACGTCTGCGCCACGCTCCACGATTCTAATGTCGGTCACGCCCTTTTGTAACAACCTCACGGAGGTAAGAAGCGCTGCAAAGCCGCCCCCAATGAACACAACTTCCGAATAGTCGCTCAGCGGCTCCCGATCATCCTGTTGTTTCAGGAATGGATCAACGGCATAACCTGCCAGATCTCCGGTAAATTCAGACGTATACTGCGCTGTGCCCTCGGGTCGGTAAGCCAGACGCAAGTCTCGTTCTTCCTGGAATCGCTTTTTTACATTGTCGTAGAATGCTTCAGACTTTTCTTTCTCTCGCATGATCTACCTTCATTTTTTCAATAGAATGATGTTGAACATTGGCAATAGATCGAGTGTCGACGGTCAAAGGTCGGCAACGAACTGCCTGTTATACTGTTGAGCCAACTTGGAAGGCACCATGCCTGGCGACAAGGGCTGCTCCCAACAGTTTGCAAGGGACAATTTCGCTCAGCATCAGGGATGGCCAGAGGCGCGTAGTCAGGGCAAACGGCCTTGAGGTGATAGATCCTGAAGATTAGCCTTCTAGTATGGCCAAGAGCCCGTTTCGCTACTTCAAAACATCGCCCGAGATCATCCAGCTAGGCGTACATAGGAAAATTAGACGCAGAATATTGGGAAAGGTTCCGAGTCTGTGTGCTGCGGACTCGGTTGCCACATGAACCGTAAGGCTTTCGGCATCTTGAAATAGGCGGACGTACGGCCGCATATGTGAAAATGCAGAAATTGGCGATGCATGAGATTGATCAATATACGCTGAGCCTGTGTCGTTGAATGTGAGGCAGCTTTATCAGAGCCAGACTGGATAAGACATGCCAACAAATGCCACCGATGGGTCAGGCCTCCGGGATCGAAACGTACCGATCCGGAAACGGCCGAAAGATAATAAACACTCAACCTATACGCCTCCGCCGGAAAGCCTTGATCCGGAGATCGATACCTTTAGCGCCAACGCCCTGTCCGACATTATTGATCGGTCCCTGCGGGCCTGGACCAGCCGCTTCACGAATGGCGTCGCTCCTCTGGCCCTGTCACAAATATGGTTTGACTGGGCCACCCACCTCTCTGCAGCGCCGGGAAAGCGCATGCTGCTGGCCCAGAAAGCTGTGCGGAAAACGAGCCGTCTTGCCCGCTACGCGATGGCCAGCGCGCTTGAGGAAGGAGCCGCTGAACCCTGCATCTCTCCCCTGCCGCAGGACCACAGGTTCAATGACGAGAGCTGGCAGGAGCCGCCTTACAACTTGATCTACCAGTCATTCCTGCTGACCCAGCAATGGTGGCATAATGCGACAACCGGCATCCGGGGCCTGTCGAGCCATGATGAACAGGTCGCCTCGTTCATCACCCGTCAGATACTTGATACATGTTCTCCCTCTAATTTCCCTTGGCTGAATCCGGAAGTACTCAAGCGCGCTAAGGAAACCCACGGCGCGAATTTCCTCCGGGGCTGGAAGAACTTCATGGAAGACGCCGAACTGGCTATCGCCAGCAAAGCGCCAGCGATTGCTGAAGAGTTCAAGGTGGGAGAAGGACTCGCCATTACGCCCGGCAAGATTGTTTTCCGCAATCACCTGATTGAACTGATTCAATATGAGCCGCAGACTGCCTCTGTCCGCCCTCAACCGATCCTGTTTGTACCCGCTTGGATCATGAAATATTATGTCTTGGATCTTAGCCCGCACAATTCCCTCGTCAAATATATGGTGGAGCAGGGCTTTACCGTCTTCATGATCTCTTGGCGCAATCCGACCCCGGAAGACCGGGATCTCGGCATCGATGAATACCGGCGCCTCGGCCTGATGGAAGCGCTGGATGTCGTCCAGGAGATCACAGGGGCAGATCGCGTGCACACGGCTGGTTATTGCTTGGGCGGCACGCTGCTATCGATCGCAGCAGCAGCCATGGCGCGCGACGGAGATGACCGGCTGGCCTCCGTCACCCTGCTTGCGGCACAGACCGATTTCAGTGAGGCAGGTGAACTGTTGCTCTTCATCGGGGAAAACCAGGTTTCCTTCCTTGAAGACATGATGTGGGAGCAAGGATTTCTCGATGCCCGGCAGATGTCGGGCGCCTTTCAGTTATTGCGCTCAAATGACCTTCTCTGGTCGCGTTACATGCGCGAATACCTCATGGGTGAACGGGCTGAAATGTTCGACCTCATGGCTTGGAACACGGACACAACCCGAATGCCGTTCCGGATGCATTCCGAATACCTTCGCAAGCTCTACATGGGCAATGAACTGGCTGGCGGCAGGTTTACCGTCAAAGGATCACCCATTGCGCTCAAGGACATCTCGGTGCCAATTTTTGCTGTCGGCGCCGACGAAGATCATATCGCGCCCTGGCGTTCTGTCTTCAAGATTCACCTGTTCGTCGAATCAGAAGTCACATTTGTGCTCACCAACGGGGGGCATAATGGCGGTATCGTCTCTGAGCCGGGCCATAAGCAGCGTCACTATCTAATTGGGACCTCAGCGCCACTGGATGTCTATGAAGATCCTGACACTTGGCGCTATGCTGCCAACGAGAAGATTGGTTCGTGGTGGCAGGAATGGTCAAGATGGTTGGCAGAACACTCCGGTGAAGCGACATCTCCGCCGCATATAGGTGCGCCGGAATCCGGCTTGCCTGTAATCGGTGATGCACCAGGCACGTATGTTAAAATGAAATAGAGTCGCGAGTGAATCAAAATGCTTGCCACCATTGGCAATCATCCGATCCAGAACACGATCAGCTCCAGGTCTGGTCGCGGGTGGTGTCAGTCCAACACAATTCTGCCTGCAGTATTTGGCTCTACCTGTAGAAATCGCAGAGTGTGTTGACCAAAGCGCTGCCGATGCCGCCACTGCACCGATAGTAGATCGTCTGGGCGTCACGCCGCGACGCGACCAGTCCGGCCGCCCGTAGTCTGGAGAGATGCTGAGACACGGCAGAGGAGGACTGGTTCGTCAGCTCCGCCAATTGGGTGACAGACATTTCGGTTTCGTTCAGCGCGCACAGTATTTTCAGTCGCGTGTCGCTCGCCATCGCCTTCAGAACGTCCGCAGCTTGAGCCACCCGCTCTGACTTGTGCAGGAATGCCTCGGGACTCATCGGTTTCGATTTCGGCATCAGGTCGAGACTTCCTTCAATTCTTTGATCTCAGCATCGCTGGGTGGTTGCGTTCCCAGCGGAGTCCAGTCCGGCCCCCGCAATGCAATATAGATTGCCGGAATGACCAATACGGTCAGTGCCGTCGATGATGCCAGACCGAACAGCAGTGAAATCGCGAGACCCTGGAAGATCGGATCCGTCAGGATGACCGATGCACCAATCATGGCGGCGAGCGCCGTCAGCAGGATCGGCTTGAACCGAATCGCGCCGGCATCCAGCAAAACGTCCCTCAGCGGCGTGTCGGCATCGGTCCTGTGCCTTACAAAATCCACCAGCAGGATCGAATTGCGCACGATGATGCCCGCCAGCGCTATGAATCCGATCATCGACGTCGCCGTAAAGGCTGCCCCGAATATCCAGTGGCCAATCATGATGCCGATCAGGGTGAGCGGCACCGGCGTCAGGATGATGAGTGGTACACGGAAGGTACCGAATTGCGCGACGACCAGGATGTAGATGCCGACCAGGGCCACGCCGAAGGCCAGCCCCATGTCGCGGAAGGTGACATAGGTGATTTCCCACTCGCCGTCCCATAGAAGCGTCGGGCGTGTCTCATCCTCAGGCTGGCCGTACATGCGGATGGCCGGCTTGACGAGACCGGCACCGGCCCAGTCATAGGCTTCGACCCGGTCCTGGATTTCGAACATGCCATAGATCGGCGCTTCGTACCGCCCGGCCAGCTCGCCCATCACCATGTCCGTGAAATGGCCATCCCGACGGAATACAACCGGCGACCCTTGCTCTTCCGACACATTGACGAGGGCGCCGAGTTCTACCGGCATGGCTCCTGTTCCGGCCAGCCGGCGCGGCACAGGAATGGACGCCGTCTCCTGCGACCAGATACGCTCTGATTTTGGCAGGCGTATCCGGATATCAAGCGGGTTCCGCCCCTCGCCACGCGGGCTGACACCCACCGTCTG
>TARA_R110000772_G_scaffold18400_40_pt1 | contig 17767 bp, 14 predicted proteins | sample TARA_R110000772 | Tara Oceans TARA_R110000772 (sample SAMEA4397948) | marine metagenome | biome: Polar Biome; feature: [SRF] surface water layer (ENVO:00010504); material: water (ENVO:00002006), including particulate matter (ENVO:01000060) such as... | depth 5 m | reverse complement strand
CCCCTCCACCATCCTCCGGACGGTCCCCCTCCCCACCGCTGCGCGGCAGGGAGGAAAGTCAATGGTCAGTCGAACGGAAGGTTGATTTCCTTCATGATCCAGTCGGTTTCGGTCAGGGTTTCGAGGTTCTTCTGATAATGGATATCTTCCCATAGTCCGCTTACCCCCCGCAAGCCGCCAATTTTATCCCTCTCGGCAAAAATGATCCGAAACATTTTCCTCCCCGTCGCGCAGCGATGGGGAGGTGGCGTGCCAAAGGCACGACGGAGGGGCAGCTGCGGCAAGAACAGCCCTTCAAGATTACCCCAACACCGGAAACCCGCGCCCAGCCCGACCAATCCCTCCACCATCCTCCGGACGGTCCCACTCCCCATCGCTGCGCGGTGGGGAGGAAAGTCAATGGTCTGTCGAGTGGCAGGTTGATTTCCTTCATGATCCGGTCGGTTTCGGTCAGGATTTTGATGATCTTCTGAATATGGATATCTTCCCATCGTCCGCTTGCCCCCCGCAAGCCGCTAAATTTATCCATCGCGGCCAAAATAGCCCAAAACATTTTCCTCCCCGTTGCGAAGCAATGGGGAGGTGGCGTCCGCCGTAGCCTTGGCGAAGGCGGACGACGGAGGGGCCCCTCCACCATCCTGCGGATGCTCCCCTCCCCACCGCTGCGCGGCGGGGAGGAAAGTGGGTGTTGCCCGTCTGTCTACAAGCGCCTAGATTCACCCCATGCGCACCCGCCTCAGCATCTGCCGCAAGAAAAAACGCTATGCCAGCGAGGCGGACGCTATTGCCGCGGCACAAACCGCCAGCATCGACTTGCGCCCCTATTCCTGTGACCGCTGCCACCGCTATCATCTGACCGGCCGGACCAGGGGCAAGCGGCGCCTGCCGGTGGCCGATTGAGACGACTCCGCGCCCCGCAGCCCCTGTCACAAACATGAAATAAATATGCCATGAAAGAGCAACGCAACCGTCATAGATCGCTCATCAATTGAAAAATCATCCACAACAGACAGGCCATTTCATGACCAATCCTATGCTCAAGACCATTGGCCTGCTGGCCGGCACCGCCGCGATTGCGCTTTGCCCTGCCGCTGCGATGGCGGCCCCGATTTCCGATGAACAGGCCGCGGCGCTGCTCAGCAGGCTGAACCAGCTCGAGCGCGAAGTCGCCGATCTGAAGGCCCAGCTTGGCAATGTCCAGCAGACGCAGCAGGCATCGACCAGCGCGATTGCCGCGACCGACGCGAAACTGGCCGCGACCGAGGAGAAATTGGCGCAGCAGAAACCACCGGTCCAGATCGCCTTCAAGGGCGCGCCGGAAATCAAGGACGGCGCCACTGATGGTGCGGGGGGCTGGAGCTTCAAGCCGCGCGGGCGGATGCTTTATGATTTCGGCACGGTCAACGCACCGGATTCGATCAATGACGCGGGTCTCGGCTTTGCCAACGAGGCGCGGCGCATCCGGCTCGGCGTTTCGGGATCGATGCCGGGCGGCTTTGGCTACAAGATGGAAGCGGATTTCACCGGCGGTACGGTCGAGATGACCGACGCCTTCCTGTCCTATGACCGCGGACCGCTGACGATCACCGCCGGACAGCATAATAATTTCCAGGGGCTCGAGGAACTGTCGAGCAGCAACGACACCAGCTTCATCGAACGGGCTGGCTATACCGATGCCTTCGGTTTTGAACGGCGGGTCGGACTGTCGGCGCAATATGGCGCGGGCATGTTGCTGCTTCAAGGCGGTGTCTTTACCGACAATATCACCGATCTCGGGGATGATGTGAACAACAGCATCGGCTTTGACCTGCGCGCGGTGGCGATGCCGAAATTCGGCGATACCCAGACCCATTTCGGGGCGTCCTACCATTATGCCGATCTCGGCGACACGGTCATCGCGCAGCGCTATCGCCAGCGGCCGGCGGTGCATTTCACCGACACGCGCTTTCTCAACACCGGCAATATCGACAATGCCAAGTCGGAATCCAGCATCGGGCTGGAAGCAGCAATCATTTCCGGTCGCTTCCACGCCGCGGCGGAGGGCCACTGGCTGACGCTGAACCGCAACGCCAATTTCGCCGACCCGAGCTTCTTTGGCGGATCGGTCGAGGCCGGGCTGTTCCTGACCGATGACACGCGCGGCTACAAGGAAGGCGTGTTCAAGGGCGTCAAGGTATCCAATCCGGTTGGCTCGGGCGGTATTGGCGCGTGGCAGGTCAATGTCCGCTATGACCGTCTCGACCTGACCGACGCCGGCTTTGTCGGCGGCACGCAGGACGCCTATCAGGCTTCCCTGATCTGGACCCCGATCGATTATGTCCGTTTCATGCTGTCTTATGCCAAGCTCGACTATCGCGACGCGGCCATCGCGGCGGCAAACGGCAACGACTATAGCGTCGACAGCCTTGCCGGACGTTTTCAGATCAGTTTCTGAACCGGTCGCCCGCGCAAGGAATACAGCCTAGCGCGGTAATCTCTGCATCGGTTCGAGCGGAGGACTGTCTGCCATCGGGTGGAACAGGTCTACGCGCTCGAAGCCGAGGCTGGCGTAGAAACGCCGGTTCGCCGGGTTGCTGTTCTCGAGATAGGCCATGGTGCCGGACCGGTCGCAGGCATCGAGCACGGGACCGACCAGCCGCCGGCCAAGGCCCCGCCCCCTGCCCGCGCTGGCGACGCCAACGGTGAACAGATAGGCGTGCGGCTGTGCCGGATGGTGTTTCGCCATCGCGTCCCCCGCCGCCTTTCCCCGTTTCAGCGCGCCGAGGCCGCCGCTTGCAAACAGGCCCCAATAGGTCTGCAGCGTACCGGCGAGACTCGCATCGCCGCTATCGCCGGGCATCAGCCACATCGCCGCAGCGCGGTCTTCACCTTTTTCATTGAGCAGCTGGCAAAAGCCGTTGGGCGCGTAAATATGCCGCGCGAGATTGGCGAAGGTCCGCTCCATCGGATCGAAGCCGCCGAACAGCCAGCGGTTGAACGGATCATCGCGAAAGGCGTCGGCGGTGATTGCAGCGAGCGTGTCGACGCTCTCCGGTCCGACCGTGCGGATGCCCTGCGCGGGCGCAATGTCGGCCGGCTTCAGCACCAGCCGTCTGATCCGTCGGCGCTAATAGATGCCGCCTTCGGCCTGCAGAAATTCATCGTCATTCCGCGCCGGACCGCGATTGCGATTGGCATCCGCAGCCCGTGCTCGTGCGGCCGCACGCTCGGCGATCAGCTCGGCCTTGCGGGCTTCGAGCCGGGCCAGCAGTTCGTCCTTGCGGATCGACCGGCGGGGTTCGGTTTCGGGCTTGAACACGTCCCAGATGACCGCAGATTTCGGATCTTCGGTCGGCCATCCGCCATAGACACGCTTGCCCGACTTGCGATCGACGCGGACCATGCGGACGCCATTGGGCGCAACAAACGGGGTTTTCGGCATGCCGGCCATCGCCCGTTCGGCAAAGCGACGGAATACCGGCGCTGCCAGTGTGCCGCCCTGGGCATAGCCGCCCATGTTGCGCGGCTGGTCAAAGCCGAGATAGACGCCGGCCACCATGTCGGGCGAACCGCCGACAAACCAGACATTGGTCGGACCGCTCGACGTACCGGTCTTGCCGAACAGCGGCCGCTCGAGGCTTTTCAGATTCTGCGCGGTACCGCGGGTGATCACGCCCTGCAGGATGTCGATCATCTGATAGGCAGTGATCGGGTCCATCAACTGTTTCCCGGCAGGACGCGGACGCGGCATCGGCTGTCCGTCCCAGTCACGCTGATTGCAATTGTCACAGACTCTCTGGTCGGCACGGAAAATAACCTTGCCGTTGCGGTCCTGCACGAAGTCGATCACCGTCGGGTTGAGTTCGCGACCGTGATTGGCGAGCATCGAATAGGCGTTGGTCAGCTTCATCACCGTGGTATCGCCAGCGCCGAGCGCGAAAGCGAGATAAGGCTGATATTCGCCGATTCCCATGGTCTTGATCGTCTTGACGACATTGTCCATGCCGGCGTCATTGGCGGCGCGCACGGTCATCAGGTTGCGCGACTGTTCGACGCCCCAGCGCAGGGTCTGCTCGCCAGCGCCGCGCGCATTGCCGAAATTCTGGAAACATTTGCGCCCGAGAGATGCGGACTGATAGACGCAGAACGGGCTGTCGGCGATCAGCGTTGCCGGTGTCATGCCATTATCCAGCGCGGTTGCGTAAACGAACGGCTTGATCGTCGATCCCGGCTGGCGTTCCGCCTGGGTCGCGCGGTTGAACGAACTCATCCGGTCGTCAAAACCGCCCTGCATCGCCCATATTCTGCCGTTGCGGGGATTTTGCACGACCATGCCGCCGGAAACCTCGGGCACATTTTCGAGCCGGTAGCTACTGCCGCCAGCAGGGCTGACGGCGATAATGTCGCCGGCCTTGAGCGCACTGGGCACCGAATTGATACGGCCCGTCGTGCCATCGGAGAAGCCGATTTCGGCGCCGCCACCGGTGGTCCGGATTGCAACAGCGATCTGCCAGTTGGCATAGTCCGTGCCGATGAAGGTCGAAGAAAGCCGTTGCGCCCATTGCTCGTCAATCTCGATCTTGTTGATCGGACCGCTCCAGCCTTTGCCGCTGCTGTAACGCAGCAATCCGCCGCGCAGGGCGTCCTTGGCATATTCCTGCAATTCGGGGTTGAGCGATGTTCGCACCCACAGACCGCCAGAATAAACGCTATAGGGCCCGGCTTTCTCGTCATCGCCGAATTTCTCGATCAGCTGACGCCGGACTTCCTCGATAAAATAGCCGCCGACCCGTTCGAAACGTGGCCCGGAGCGGGAGATCGTGCCCAGCGGTTGCGCTACAGCGGCCTGGTGTTGCGCGTCGTTGATCCAGCCATTGTCGAGCATGCGACCCAATACCCAGTTCCGCCGGCTGATCGCACGCTGTTCGTGCGCTTCGGGGCGATAGTTGGACGGCCCCTTGGGAAGGATCGCCAGATAGGCGATTTCATGCAACGCCAGCGCGTCGACATCCTTGCCGAAATAGGCCTGTGCTGCTGCCTGGACGCCGTAAGCGTTTCGGCCAAGGAATATCTGGTTGAGATAGAGCTCGAGAATTTCTTCCTTGGTCAGCGCGTCCTCGATCCGGTAGGCGAGGATCGCTTCGCGCACTTTCCGGCGGTAGGATATTTCACCTGACAGCAGGAGGTTCTTGGCGACCTGCTGGGTAATCGTCGAAGCGCCGATCGGTCGGCCGCTGTTGGTGATATTGCTGACTATCGCGGTGGCGATGCCCGGATAGTCCAGTCCGCCATGTTCGAAGAAAGTACGATCTTCCGCAGCCAGATAGGCGCGCACCAGAAGCGCGGGATATTCGGAAAACTCGAGCTGGACGCGGCGTTCGCGGGCATAGCTGTGCACCGGTTCGCCATCATAGGCGCGGACCATCGTCGGCAAGGGTGGCTCGTAGGTTCGCAGCGCGGTTGCGTCGGGCAAGTCCCGGGCGAAGATCAGCCAGATCAGCAGCCAGCCCAGCACGCACAGGGCGAGAAAGGCCACGAGCAAACGGAACCATTTCTTCTGCCAGAAATTTTCGATCCGCTCGAAAAAGCTGCCGGTGCTCCGCTCGAGCTTGTAGGCGAGACTTTCTCCAGCCGTATCAGACGCATCATTTACCATAGGCTGCGCTATCTAAACCGCCTCGCGAGCATTTTCCAGCGATTATCGATGAAAATCGCGCACTGCCTCAAGCCGGTACGACCGGATAAATTTACACCGGGGAATTATGCTAGCGCATCGCCAGCTTGCGGGCGAAATGCGACTCGATCGCGCTGGCAACTCCGGTAGCGACTTTGGCGCGGCCTGCACGGGAGTTGAGAAAGGCGACATCATCCTTGTTGGTCAGATAGCCGGTTTCGAACAATACCGACGGCGTGTCGGGGGCCTTGAGCACGACAAAGGATGCATAGCGGTGCGGTATCTTGCGGAAATTCATCTGGCGGCTGCTCTCGCGGTGCAGCAATTTGGCAAAATCGGCAGAGACGTTCATGGTCTCGCGCTGGGTCAGATCGATCAGGATCGATGAAACGTCCCGGGTCGCGCCCCCGAGATTGATGCCGTTGATGATATTCGCCTTGTTCTCGCGTGCCGCCAGTTTAGCAGCTTCCCTGTCGGAAGCGACTTCGGACAATGTATATACGGTTGCACCGGATGCGGTCTCGTTCCCTGCCGCATCGGCATGGATCGACATGAACAGGTCCGCGTCGAGCCGGCGGGCAATGCCATAGCGTTCTTCCAGAACCAGATACTCGTCGCTGTCGCGCGTCAGGGCCACCCGCACTCTTCCGCCTTCGACCAGTCGGTCGCGGATCGCGCGTGCAATTGCGAGGGTGACATTTTTCTCGCGCGCAGCACCGTGGGGCGAGATCGCTCCCGGATCGTGCCCGCCGTGGCCGGCATCGATCACGACCAGCGGCCGGGTCGGGTCATTCGGCCCGTGGATCATGGGCAAGCTCACGGAGTCGCGCGGCTTGCCGAGCGGAACCTTGACGCTATATTTGGTTTTCGGCGGTTCGGCGCGAAATTCCAGCGGCGGCAGGAAGGATTTGCGGCCCAGAGCGATCTGCTTCTCGCCGACCGCTTGCAGGCTGAGCTTCAGGCTTTTTCCGTCCTGAGAAAAACCGCCATTGGTGATCACCGCCGGACGGTCGAGGTCGAACACGATCCGCGCTGTGTTGGGATCATATTGCCCCTGGCGCACAGACTTGACAATACCGGACGCATATCCGCCCTGCCCCGCCTTGCCGCCGCGAACATCGATCGCGATCCGGTCCGGCCCGATCAGGGAAAAGGTCGAAGCCCCTTCGACCACGTCATCAAAGGCAACGGTGATTTGCGAACCGCTCGCCTCGATCCGGCTGATCGAGCCAGCCTCGGCGGGCTGGGTCATCAACAGGGCGGAGACCATGATCGTTGCATATGCCATGGCCCGCTTATGCCCCGCACGGGCCTTTTTGGTCCAGTCAATTTTCATAGGCTCGGGCTTCCTGGCTAAATCGCAACTAACAATTGAGTAAAGAAGCCATTAAGGAAGCTTTCGTAAGGGGCCGTAAAATGACGCGGTTAACGGCGCGTTATCCATGAATCGGCAAGCAGCGATATTCACGGAAACCTTTTCGCTAGTTCACAGTTTATGTTGCCGATTAACCCGAGCGGTGCTAGCAGACCTATCGAACCTTTCGGGAAACATCCTGACACGGTTCGTCTAAATGCCGGAAATCATTCGGCATCTACCAGGTTGACGCAACATGAGGCATGACATCTCCGGCTATGAAGCTTTCCGTTTCGGAAGCGCTTCCACAGGCGGAACGACCTTGGCCAACGGCCAGGGCCATGCAGTTGTTGCAGACGCAATTTTATCTGAAATATTTCAAATCAACCGGATGACGCCGCCCGCCCCTAATCAAAGGACCGCGCGCGAACACCCGTTATCCCTACCATATCGCATGGCCCGAACGGGCTCCGGCCCCTTCCTGTGCCATGCCAGGAGACTATTGAATGAAAACGCGCATGCTAATCGACGCGCGCCACCAGGAAGAAACCCGGGTGGCGGTCGTAAAAGGGAACAAAATTGAGGAATTCGATTTTGAATCTTCCGAGCACAAACAACTTAAAGGCAATATCTATCTAGCAAAAGTAACCCGGGTCGAACCGTCGTTGCAGGCTGCCTTCGTGGATTACGGTGGCAACCGCCACGGATTTCTCGCCTTTTCCGAAATTCATCCCGACTATTACCAGATCCCGAGAGAAGATCGTGAAGCGCTGCTGGCTGAAGAAGCCGAGCATGCTGCAGAAGAAGCCGCCTTGCGCGCACAGGAAGAGGAAGAAGACGATTCTCCCGCCGACATGGTGCGCAGCGAAGCGACCGAGGAGCTCGACACCGCGTTGGTTGAAGTCGACAAGGATGACAGCGTCGATACGATCGACGTTACCGAAGGCGAAGTTCCTCAAGAAAGCAATGATGACGACGATGATGATGATGACGACGACAGTGATGAGTCGGACGAATCAGACGATGAATCATCCGATGACAAGGCCGAATCAAAAGGCAAAGGCGGAGCGCGTCGCGGACGCGGTGGCCGCAACACGCGTGGTCGCGGCAAGGGCAGCATCCCCAAAGCCAGTGATCAGGCGCGTCAGAAGCGCATGGCATTGCGCAAACGTTACAAGATCCAGGACGTCATCCAGCGGCGGCAAGTTGTCCTCGTTCAGGTCGTCAAGGAAGAACGCGGCAACAAGGGCGCTGCGCTCACCACCTATCTCAGCCTGGCGGGCCGCTATTGCGTGCTCATGCCCAACACCTCTCATGGTGGCGGAATCAGCCGGAAAATCAACAATGCGGGCGATCGCAAACGACTGAAGACGATTATCGCCGATCTGAAGTTGCCGACCAGCATGGGCTGTATCGTTCGCACCGCCGGACTTTCGCGGACCAAGCCTGAAATCAAGCGTGATTTCGACTATCTCGCCCGGCTTTGGGACGAAATCCGCGAAAAGACGCTGGTGGCAACCGCACCAAGCCTGATCCACAGCGACAGCGACCTCGTAAAACGCGCGATCCGTGACATTTACAATCGCGAGATCGAGGAGGTGCTGGTCGAAGGCGCGAATGGCTACACGGCTGCGAAAAACTTCATGAAGCTGCTGATGCCAAGCCACAGCAAGCGGGTGAAAAGCTATGCCGATCCGGTTTCGCTGTTCCAGCGCTATGGCGTCGAGGATCAGCTGTCCGCCATGTATTCACCGGAAGTGCAACTGAAGTCCGGCGGCTATCTGGTGATCAACCCGACCGAGGCTCTGGTCTCGATCGACATCAACTCCGGACGCTCCACCCGCGAGCACGGTATCGAAGCGACTGCGGTCAAGACCAATATGGAGGCCGCCGCAGAAATCGCCCGCCAGTTGCGACTGCGCGACATGGCCGGACTGGTCGTGATCGATTTCATCGACATGGACCGCAGCGGCAATGTCCGCAAGGTCGAACGGGCGATGCGCGATGCGCTGAAGAACGACCGGGCGCGCATCCAGGTCGGACGGATTTCAAGCTTTGGCCTGATGGAAATGAGCCGCCAGCGTCTGCGCACCGGCGTGCTCGAAGCCTCGACCAAGGTCTGCCCGCATTGCGAAGGCACCGGACTGGTACGTACGGCATCGTCTGCCGCGCTGTCGGTTCTGCGTCTGCTCGAAGAAGAAGCCGCAAAGGGCAAGGCCAGCCAGATCAGTCTGCGTACCAGCCAGGAAGCGTGTATCTATGTGCTGAACAGCAAACGTCACGAGATCGAGGATATCGAAAAGCGCTACGGCGTCTCGATCGAAATCGTGCCGGATGGTGAAACCGAAGGCGCGCGGATGGAAATCCAGACGTCCGGAAGCCCGCCAAAGAACATGCCGAAATTCGAACCCATCGTCGATGAAGACGATGACGACGATCACATCGAAGAAGCTGATGCGACGGAATCGGAAGACCGTGCAGATCGTGGAGACCGTGCGGAACGCGATGATGGCGCGGAACGGCCCAAACGCAAACGGCGCCGTCGTGGAAGACGCAACCGTGGCGGTGACCGTTCGGAAGCCGGCAATGCCGAAAACGGCGGCGAAAACAGCGGTGAAGCTTCTGCTCAGCAAAATGATGCTGAAACTGGCGAACAGGCTGAGAAACCTCAACCGCGTCCTCGCCGTAGCAGCGCCCGCAAAGCGGATGCTGCACCGGTTGACGCAGCGGAAGCCAATGCTGATGACAAGCCGCAAGCCGAAGCAAAACCGCGCGGCAGACGCCGTTCGGCCAAGACCGAAGCCACGGAAGAACAGCCAGCGGTAAGCGCTACGCCAGAGGGTGAAACATCGGAAGAAAAGCCGAAACGGCGCCGCGCTCCACGCAAGCCCAAGGCGACAGCCGACGCACCGGCGACTGCAACCGCTGATGCGACGCCTGAGGAAAAAGCGCCGCCAAAACGCGCTCCAAGAGCCCGCGCCAAAAAGGCCGACAGCGTGGAAGCGTCTGACAATGCCGCTCCTGAAGCGGACAAGCAGGTCAAGGAAAAGGCTCCACCAAAACCGCGGAAATCGAGAGCAAAGGCTCCTGCCAAAGCGAAAGATGAAGCCGTTGCCAAAACGCCCGACAGCGCCGACAAATCGGAGGCTGTGACCGCTGAAACCAACGACGGACCGCCGCGCAGCGGCTGGTGGCAACGTACCTTCGGCTAATGATATGGATACCGTTCCGCCTGGGTTTTCCGAGGCGGAACGGTATCATTTTCATCCTCGGTTCAGGCAAAGAATGTCAGGGGAGGAAACTCCAACCGGACTTCCAGGCTGAGGATATTCATGCGCAATAGATTTGCCTTTTCACCTTCCCGCATTGATCTGCCAGCGCTTGGCCGGTTGACCCGCTTCATCGCGGCATTGCTGGTGATCGTCTCGATCACCGTCCAACCGGTTGCAGCCCAGTCGATCTTGCGCGATGCCGAGACCGAAGCGTTGTTTACCGACATGGTGGCGCCGCTGGTGGCGGTATCCGAACTGGATGCCGAAGAGGTCGAGGTCGTGCTGATCAACGACAATCAGATCAACGCCTTCGTCGCGGGCGGACAGCGGATGTTTTTCTACTCCGGCCTGATCGAGACGGCGGATAGCGCCAATGAAGTGCAAGGCGTGATGGCCCATGAACTCGGCCATATCACCGGCGGACATATAATCCGGTTCGATGAAGGCGTGAAAACCGCGACCGGAATCACGATTCTCAGCCTTATCCTCGGTGCTGCGGCCATTGCTGCGGGCGCCGGCGATGCCGGCATGGGAATATTGGCAGCGGGTCAGCAGGCCGCGATGGGCAAGTTCCTCGCCTTCAGCCGAGTGCAGGAACGGTCGGCAGATTCCGCCGGCGCGCGCTATCTTTCCGAGGCCGGCATATCCGGCAAGGGCTCGATCGATTTTTTCAAGAAACTTCAGAACTACGAATTCCGCCTCGGCATTCCACAGGAGGATAGCTACGGCCGTACCCACCCGTTGTCCGGAGAACGGGTCACACTGCTGAGGGACGTCTATCAGGCAGATCCCGCTTGGAACAAGCCTTCCGATCCCGACATCGAGGCACGCTTCCAGAGGGTGAAGGCCAAGCTGCTCGGCTTTACCGCCGATCCGACCGTGACGTTGCGCGAATATCCCGAAAGCGACCAGTCGGTTCCGGGCCGCTATGCCCGCGCTTATGCCTGGCACAAAAGCGCCTACCCCGACCGGGCCCTCTATGAGGTCACGAACCTGCTGAAATCCGCACCGAACGACCCCTATTTTCTCGAACTGCACGGCCAGATCCTGCTCGAATCCGGCAAGCCGGACGAGGCCCTGAGATCGCTGCGCAGGGCCGTCCAGCTAACCAACAACCAGCCGCTGATCGCGAGCCTGTTCGGTCACGCACTGATCGCCACCGAAGACCCGCAATATTTCGACGAGGCAACACAGGTCCTCAAAGCCGCCGTCAACAAGGACAACCGCAATCCCTTCGCCTGGTATCAACTCGGCGTGGTCTATTCGCAGCAGGGCGACATGCCGCGGGCGCAACTGGCGACGGCGGAAAGCTCCTTGCTCCAACGCAATTACGCTGCGGCCATCCGCAGTTCGCAGATTGCCATGTCCGGTATCGCCGAAAATACCCCCGACTGGATTCGCGCGCAGGATATCTCCTTCATCGCCAAGGCTGAGTTCGAGCGAGACAGCAAGCGCCGCTAAGCCGCACCCTCCCCTCGCCAAGGCCGTTTAGGCTGGACAAGCCATGCGGCCATTGCCAAGGGCATGGTTCAAAGAAAGAACCCGATTGTGGAAAATGTTTCAAATAGGAAGTGGATGATTATGGCGGGTGGCGGTCTGGCCATAGCGGCGGCATTGGGTGTTTGGTTCTGGCAAGCGGGCAGCGCCTCTTCGACCGAAGACGTCAACGCAGCGGTCTTGGCTGCGGGCATCAATGCCAAGGAGCAGAAAGCCATCGAGGCAATCGTACGCGACTATATCCTGAACAATCCGGAGATCATCCCCGAAGCAGTGGAAATATTGCAGAACCGCCAGAAATCCTCCGCCATTGATGCCGTGCGCGCGCAGATCGAGCAGCCTTTCGCCGGCAATGCCTTCGCCGGCAATCCCGATGGTGACGTGGTTGTCGTCGAATATTCCGACTTCAACTGCCCCTATTGCAAACAGACCGAGCGCGACATCGCGCGGGTGATTGCCGAAGACAAGAATGTGAAAGTCGTATTCCGCGAACTGCCGATCCTCAGCGAGGCCAGCAACGACGCCGCGTTGATGGCGCTGGCTGCTGCCAAACAGGGCAAATATTATGCCTTCCACAAAACCATGTTCGCCACCGGTCGCCCGACGCCATCGACGATCCAGGCTGCCGCGAACGAGGTCGGTCTCGATATGGCTGCTGCGCGAGCCTTTATCGCATCGCCGGAAGCGAAGCAGGAAATCCAGAATAATATCGCGATTGCGCAACAGATGCGGTTCACCGGGACACCGGCCTGGGTGGTCGGTGATCAGTCGGAAGTCGGCGCTGTGGGATATGACGGTCTGAAGGAAATGATCGCAAAGGCGCGCGCCGCCAATTAGGACGGCTCCGCGTTGTCCTTGAACCCCTGGGCAATCACATACCATTCCGACGAGCCCTTGCGGCTGGCTGGCGGCTTGGCATGTTTCACGACCTCGAAATGCTTCTTGAGCAAGGTCAGCAGCTCGTTGTCGGTTCCGCCGGCCAGCACCTTGGCGACGAAATTCCCGCCCTTCTGCAGATTTTCCACCGCGAAATAGGCAGCAGCCTCGACCAGACCCATCGTTCGCAAATGGTCGGTCTGCTGATGACCGACGGTGTTGGCCGCCATGTCGGACAGGATCAGATCCGGCTTGTCGCCCAGGGTTTCGATCAGCAGATCCGGCGCAGCATCATCCATGAAGTCCATCTGGAAAATGGTCACCCCTTCAATCGCGTCGACTTCCAGCAGATCGATCCCGACAATAGCGGCCTTGGGCGCATATTTGCGTACCACCTGCGCCCAGCCACCCGGCGCGATCCCGAGATCGACAACCAGCTTGGCTTTGCGCACCAGCTTGAACCGCTCGTCCAGTTCCAGCAATTTATACGCCGCGCGCGAGCGATAGCCTTCGGCCTTCGCCTGTTTGACATAAGGATCGTTCAACTGACGCTCCAGCCAGCGCGTGGAGCCGATTTTGCGGCCCTTGGCGGTCTTGACCCGCTGCTTGCTTCCTGATCTGCCCCGACTCATTGACTTGACCGCCGTTCATAGGATGACATTAGCGAGCGCAATATGCCCTCGCGGATACCGCGATCGGCGACGCCGACCCGGGGTGCAGGCCAGATATCGAGGATCGATTCCAGTATCGCACAGCCCCCGACAACAAGGTCGGCGCGTTCGCGGCCGATGCACGGGATATCGGCCCGCTCGTCCGGCGATGCATTGGCCAGCATATTGCTGATTTCGCGCATCGATTCGGTCGGAACGATCAGGCCGTCGATGACCTTGCGATCATATTGCGGCAGCTTCAGGTGCAGGCTGGCCAATGTGGTTACCGTGCCGCTGGTTCCCAGCAAACGATAGTCACACTGGTCGAGCCGCGGTAACCGCTCGGCAAAACTGGCAAAACTGTCGGTCACGCGCGCGCGCATCGAGGCGAAAGCCTCGGCACGTGCGATCGGGTCGTCGGCATTGAATTTCTCGCTTTCGGTCAGCGAAACGACACCCCACGGCACGCTCAGCCAGTCGACAATCTCCGGCGCCGAGCCGGTCGTGTCGACCAGCACGAGCTCGGTCGATCCTCCGCCGATATCGAAAATAAGCGCAGGACCCGCGCCCGGCTCGAGCAGTATCTGGCAGCCGAGCACGGCGAGCCGCGCTTCTTCCTCGGCGGTAATAACATCGAGCGCGATACCGGTCTCGCGGCGCACCCGTTCGATGAACTTGTCACCATTGCTGGCCCGTCTGCAGGCCTCGGTAGCCACCGAGCGGGCAAGCGTCACGTTGCGACGGCGCAGCTTGTCGGCGCAGATCGACAGGGCGGCGACCGCTCTGTCCATCGCCCGATTGCTGATCCGGCCGGTTTCCACCAGCCCCTCCCCCAGACGCACGACGCGCGAAAAAGCATCGGTGACGATGAAGCCGTCCGACGAAGGCTTGGCGACCAGCAACCGGCAGTTGTTGGTGCCCAAATCTATCGCTGCATAGGACCGCAATTTGGGCCAGCGTCCGGGTCCGTGAGGGGCAGAAGGCGCAACTCGACTCTGTCCATTATGTGTCGCCGCAGGGTTCGGGCGGGATTTCCTTGCGGATGACCCGCCTGTTGCATCTTGCGGCGATGGGGATTCTTGATCCGCCATGACCGTACTCTTATGTTCTCCGGATCGGATAATACCGCCGGTACTTGGGGGCGAAGATAACGATGCGGTGCCAATGACGCAAGTGCCGGTAACCCTGTTCGATCGAAAACATCTCCGACAAACGCGGATTCGGTCGCAAAATGCCAATCGCGACCGGAGAACCGAGAATTTCGATGCAACAGGCCCCGTTTTGCCCCACTTCGATTGTCCGCCCGATATCCAAGATCAAAGCTTAGTCAAACTTCACCACCAAAAGGCTTGACGCTAGCCCCCTCCCTGCCTATTGCCGCGCACCGGCACTCCCCTGTCGTATAATGGTAATACCACGGACTCTGACTCCGTTAATTGAGGTTCGAATCCTCACGGGGGATCCAGTTTTTTCATATTTGTTATAACGGCTCAAAGAAATGTCGGAGCGCTCTACTCCTGACTTTCCTTCACCGGCAATTGCCCTCCATTTCCGTTGAATGACAACAAGTTCAAACGATTTCCTGTCGATCCAGGTGACATGGGTGCTAGATGAGCTGACGATGTGTAGCCCCCACAAAACGAGGGCCTAGTTTTTCCCAGCGTCACAGGAAAAGCACTTTCTCATCCGGTGATGATGATGAAAGACGTTGGGCCGATCCAGTTAGCTGCAGGGCATGTTAAGGCGAAAGATCAAGCAAAGCCCAGCTATTCTCTTCATCCTTTTCGCCATGCAACTGCATCGATGTGGATCGAACAGGGATTGAACCCCAAGCGTGTGCAATATCTGATGGGACATAGTTCAATCCAGGTGACATTCGATACATATGGCCATTTGTTCGCACATGCGGGGCGCGGTGCGGCGGATGCCGATGCGATCGAGCGTGCTCTCTTCGAGCGCATTTGAGGCTGGCGTCACAGTTCGGTAAGCTTCATCACTGCGTAATCGCAGTTCAAATATGGCGATTGCACGCTTATGGGGTATCAATCCGTAACGGGCGCGTTTTGCTATTTCACGATATCGGATGGAGGATCGCATCGTTTTTGGTCCTCATAAGTGGACAGTGCTCTACATTGGAAAGATTATGCTCAACAGGCTGCTCCCGGCCCACTAGCAGACTCACCGGTTTTAAGTAGTTCAGCTCGAAAGCCGCCAGTGAGCCATTGGGTGATCCAAGATGTTCTGGATTAGGACGCTATGAAGCGCTGAAAATAATGCTACGGTCCCGGGAATGTTTGAACCGGGGATATATGCAAGCAAGTGGCTAAGGTAGAAACAAAAAGCAAAAGACGGTTTAGCCCCGAGGTTCGGAGATCCATGATCCTCGACGAAACGGCGGATCTGATTTCGAGCGAGGGTATCTCGAATCTCACGATGGAAGCCATCGGGCAGCATGCCAATGTCAGCAAATCGTTGATGTACAATTATTTTGATAGCCTGGCAGACCTGCTGAAAGAATTGTTAGACCGAGAGCTGACAGCCTTGAGACGGCTTCAGAACAATGCGGCGGAAAAAGCGACGACGTTTGAAGAGCTGGTCCAGAATATCACCCATGTTTATCTGAGCTACATTGAAGAGCGCGGGCTCATCCTTGAACGGCTGCAGGCCGACCCCAGTATAACGAAAATGCATGATCCGACCGATTATCAACGGAATTCAGCGGTCGATTATCTGGCGGAGATTGTCGCCAAGAATTTCGATATGCCGATGGATATCGCGCGGGCCGTCACCGATATATCCTTTGGCCTTCCGGCATCGGCCGGAGATTATCTGCTCCGCAGCGGGATGGACCGAAAAGTCATTGAAGAGCTTACCGTCTCGATGATCATCGGCACGATGTCGTCGGTGCGGTTTGACTATATGGCACGCAAGCAGAAGCTCAAACGATAAAGCGCTGGTCCGGGTCAATCCCTGGCGACATTTTCGGCGATCAGCCTGGCGATGGCTTCGGTGACGATTTCCGGTCGCTCGAATTGCGGCCAGTGACCGACATCCTTCAACGGCAATATCCGCATATCGTCGGCAGCAGCGGTGGCCGCCGCCGCATATTCTTTCGCAAACACGCGATCATTTTCGCCCCAGATGATTTGTGACGCCATGGTCAGCCGCGCGTCGCGGGAAGGCCAGAAATCCTTGTCCTCGATCGCGTCAAAGGCCGGAATATTGGCGCGATACCAGTTGATATGCGCGTCGATCCGCTTGGCATTACCGGTCGGCTTGCGGAATATCTCTCCCTCCTTGACGGTCAGATATCCCTTTTCGACCAATGGCTGGAATGCCCCTTTCCACACCTGCTTGTCTCCGCCCAAAGCGATGATGAGCAGCGGATTGGCCTTTTTCAGCCGCTCAATATAATCCGAGGTTTTGCGGAGCGCCGGATCGAACCGCAGCAGATTGAGCAGTGCGTTTTGCGGCGGGGCGCTGAGGCCGGTGACGCTGGCCACCCGGTCGGGATAGCGCTGGGCGAAGCCGAAGGCGAATGTCGCTCCCCAGTCATGGCCGACAATATGCACCTTTTTGGCACCCAGATGATCGATCAGCGCGTGCACATGCGCTGCCATATTTTTCAGCTTATAGGCGTCAACATCAAGCGGCGCATCGGATTTTCCGGCTGCCAGGCCGTCAATTGCTACCACGCGATAGTCGGATTTCAACGCCTCCATCTGACGGATGAAGGAAAACCAGTAGGAAGGAAATCCATGGATGAAAAGCACAAGGTCGCCTTCTCCCGCCTCGACATAATGCAGGCTGTGTCCGGCATATTCGAAATAGGATTCCCGGAATGGATGGTCATTGGCGCCAAGCTTGTTGGCGTGCACCACGGTCGGGTCCGGCCTCGATGCGTCTGCTTGCGCCGGGACCAGCGACCAGGTGAAGGCGCTCGCCGTGCCAATGATCGCCAGCACCAATAGGCCAAGGCCGATCCTTTTCAATTTACCCATTCGATCCTCCGGTGACAGCTTGCAGGTGCCGAATTCCTGTCGTCATAATCGGGCTATCGGCAAAAAAATGGGTGGAAACCGAAGCTTCCACCCAATCGAGACGAGAGAGCCTGTCTCGAGAAACTCTAGAAGCGGAATGTGCCTTCCAGCCCATAGGTGCGGGGCTCCAGATAAAACACCGTCTGGAACCGGCCAGCGGTTGGTCCTTGCTGCGCGACCCGGGTGATATCGTCATTGTTGAACAGGTTTTTCGCATAAGCGCGCAATTCCCATTTTTTGTCCTCGGGTGCCAACAGCAATTTGATATCCGTCTGGCTATAGCCTTCATAATCTTCGGTTGGCTTGTTGAACGCCGAACCGAAAAATCCGCCTTGCTGGTAATGGTCGATCCGCGGCGTCAATGTCAGGCCGCCGAGCGGGATTTCATATTGGGCGCCGATAGCGATCTTGATATTCGGCGAGGA
>TARA_R110000772_G_scaffold2863_12_pt1 | contig 17846 bp, 15 predicted proteins | sample TARA_R110000772 | Tara Oceans TARA_R110000772 (sample SAMEA4397948) | marine metagenome | biome: Polar Biome; feature: [SRF] surface water layer (ENVO:00010504); material: water (ENVO:00002006), including particulate matter (ENVO:01000060) such as... | depth 5 m | reverse complement strand
AAAAATCTAACAAAATGATATTATGAGGTTATTATGAGTTTAAAAAATATAAGATTGAAGACACCAGAGTATGATGATATTGTACCATCAACGGGCGTAAGCGTTAAATACAGACCTTTTACAGTTGCAGAAGAAAAATTACTTCTTATAGCAAGTGAATCAAGCGATAACAAACAAATAGCTGATTCAATGAGAAAAATTATAACTAATTGCACTGGGTTAGATACAAATAGTATAGCTTACTATGATATAGAATATCTTTTCACTAAAATAAGATCCAAATCTGTAGGTGAGATAGCTACTGTCAAATTCAATTGTGAAAAATGTGAAGCTGAAAATGATATAGGAATAGAATTAGATAAAGTAGAAATATCTAAAACTGAGGGTCATACCAATAGTATAAAATTGGATGATAATTTAATTTTTGTTATGAAAGAACCTCAGTTAGAAGTATTGAGTATGTATGACGATAATAAAAACTCCGTTGATAACATCGTTGAAATTATTTGCAATTCTATAAAGAATGTACAATTAGATGATGAAATTATTGAAGTAAGCTCAGCTGATATTACAGATGCTAAAAATTTAGTTGAACAATTGACATCAGATCAGTTTAAAATGTTAAGTACTTTTTTTGATACTATGCCTAAGACAACTATTAATATAGAATATGAGTGTATCAAATGCTCAGAAATAAATAAAAAGAAATTGGAGGGAATGCACAATTTTTTTTAGTTAACCTTTCTCACACAGGGTTGGTAGTGTTTATGAAAAACGTTTTTGCCTGTATGCAACACCACAATTGGTCATACACAGAAATAATGGAAATGCTACCGTGGGAAAGGGATATATATTATAATTTTTTGGCAACCCATATTAAAGAAGAAAACCGAAGAATTGAACAGCAAAATAGAAACATGAGTAACTAATGGCCGAAGCTACAACAGAAGATATTAAAGAATTGGGACATAAAATTGTTGGTATAATCAACATTTTTAAAAGCAGCTCTGAGAAAACACATGATGCTTTGGTCAGAAGAAGAGACATCTCTAACAAATCTATTCAGAACTTAGAAGAAGAAAATAATAAACTTCGTACAACTACTAGAGGTCAACAACGACAGAGATTTACCAAAGAGGAAAAGGAAACTCTACAAAGAAATACTGAAGCACTCAACGTTATGAATGAAAAGTTAAACGAAAGAATAGTAGAATACAAAGCTAAGTTTGGCGAGAAGGAATTTAAACATCAAGAACGTAAAAAAACTGATCCAGTATATGCTGCTGAGTCAGAAGGCAAAACTAAAGGCGATCAAAGTAGAATGGAGAAAATTAAATCCGGTTTCTATAAAAGATCTTTGGGTTATTTGCAAAGTATATCAAAAGGTATAAAAAATATAGCATTAGCTCCTTTAAAATTTCTAGGCGATGTTGCCGGAAAAGGTTTGAAAGCAATTTTGGTTGGATTAGGATTGATATCTTTTATTAAATTTTTAGAAGGTTTAGAAAAAGCAACTAAATGGTTTGGTGACAATCCTTCGTTTGGTGAAATGTTAGCTGCTGGGTTATCTAATTTAATAGGTTTTTTTACCGGAGCAAGTGATGTTGAAAGAAAACAAATGGCTCTTAACATTACGGAATTTTTTACAAGCGTTGGAGACTATTTTAAAGAACAAGCTATTTCATTAAAAAAAATAAAAGATGCGAAGGGTTTTTGGGCAACTGCGAAAGCTATCTATGATGAGTATCCTATGTTAACTAAAATAGTAGCTGGAATCCTTTTATTAGTTCCAGCTATTAAATTATTTTTTGCTGGGATTTCAAAATTATTTAGTATGATGTCAAAGTCAAAAATACCTACACCTCCTTTGACAAAAGGAAAAAACAACCCTTTAAATAATAAACCATCACCTTCATCTAGTCAAAAGACAAAGAACAATCTTTCGAAAACAGCTCAAAATTCTAAATCAAAACTCCAAGGTCCGGGCAAATATGCAAAATTAATGGATGTGTTTAAAAAAGGAGCTAGACTTGGGTTGGCTTTTTTAAAAAATGGATCACCTTTACTTATTCCACTAGGACTTGGAGCCATACTAGCATCTGACGATGGTAAATCTACAATAGAAGCTAACCGAAAAAATAATATTGTTAAAGGCGGTTTGACTAAAAATGTGGATGCTAAAGCTGAAGAAGTGTTTGTAGATAATTTAAATCAGACGAGCGTTACAGATTTATTTCGAGGAGTTGGAAAAAAAGAAAAAGACATTACCAATGCTTTGCAGAATTATTTTACTAAAAACCTTAAAAAAGCTCAAAACGATTTAAAACTTGAAAAAATGCAATTGGTTCCTGATCAGTCAACAGCTTTGTCTGAAACTAATGTACAGTTGAAAGGTCACATTGATGCAGTTCAAGATTTAACAAAAGTACTCAAAGAAAAACTATCTTTAACACCACATCCAAACGAAGTAAAGGTTAACAACACTAGTATTAATAACAATCAAACTTCGAATAAACTAGACATGAAATACTTTACTTCAAGTAAAGGAAAAGGTCCATACGCTAATATGCTATCCTAACTTTTTCTTTTTGGTCTAGGTTTATTACGAGGTTTTGTTGATTTAAAAATATTAACAAATTTAGGTTTTTTACTTTTAGAACTTTCTCTCAACAACGTTGTTTTACTTGTTTCCCAATTTAATATTCCCATTTCTTTTAATGTATTTTCTGTCCATATCTCGAATATAAAATCATTTCTTTTTGCAGCTTCAGTTGCCTTTTCCCATTTGCTCATATTAATCGCATATGTTATCATTGCATTGACATATCTTGAATTGGTCTGTTTTTTTGTTTTAGGCTCTATTGGTTTTTTAGTTTGTACGTCAGGTTTAACCTCAATAACTTTAACAGTTCCATCTTTAAATTTAACATAAAAGTCTGGATAGTATTTGTGTCTTTTTTGATATATAGGATGCTCATATGGAATGGCAATCTCTTCAGAAGCCCATTCAACGACAGATTCATTACTATCCATCCATCTCATTACATTTCTTTCCCAATGAGACCTGTAAGTTATATTAGTAACATCACCAACATATTTTTCTGGATGCTTAATATCAGTGAATTTTCCTTTGTGATACATATAAATACCTTATAATTAATATTTATAAGGAATACTATGTCAGCAGTACAATACACATTTCCTAGCAAAGGTTTAGGTGTTGATAACGAAATACCCGGAACCATAATGATTATAGCTAGAGATGTAAAATTTGGTTTAACATCAACTGTTAAAAAACCTACTACTATTAGTGGAGCATCTAACGTCGGGGCTGAAAAAGCTACTACAGACGTAGATACAACAAAAACAAAAGCATATATACAATTACCAATGCCTCAGAATCTTTTGTTTGGTCAATCAGCAGGTTACAATCAAGACAGTGTAGGTGCAACAACTTCTGCGTTTGCCTCTGCTGCAAATTCCTCGAGCTTTGAAGATATGATTGCTAACAATGGAAAAGATGTGTTATCTGGTATTATTACAGATGCATCTAACATAATAAGAAATCCATTGCAATTAGCAAAAGGTATTGTAGCTAATCCTTTCTCGTTTACAATGTTTGGACAAATGGCTCATAGAACTTTTAACTACAGTTGGGTTTTTGTGCCTAGGAATGAAATTGAATCCCAAGAAATAAAAGCTATATGTGACGCTCTTTCATATTTTCAATTGCCTGGTAGAAAAACACAAGGTTTTATGAAATTCTTAGAAATACCTTTACACTTTGATATCAAATATCTATGGGGTGGTAAAGTGAATAGATATCTTGAACAACCTAATAGAAGTGTACTGCAGAACATAACTGTCAATTATGGAGGAGCTACAAGAGCTCAAAGACATATAGATGGTTCGCCTATAGAGTTGAGTTTAGATTTAACTTTTGTTGAAGTTGAACCTTTAATTAGAAATGAATTTGGAAATGGTCATCAAATCACTGGCGCGGATAAATTAGATCAAAAGGATGTATCCTCAGCTAAAGATAAATTATCAATAGCCAAATTAAAAACAAACACTGCATCTAAACTTGGTGGTATGAATACATGAGTTATTTTTCCGCATTTCCATACACAGAATATACATTTGCAAACAATGAAACTAAACTTATCAAGAATATTTCTTTTAAGCCTGAAATTGTTGATGCAGTTAAAAGCAGTAGAGCTTCTTTTGAAACTTACATAATTAAAGACGGAGACACAGTTGAGTTAATAGCTCATGATTTATACGGAGATGTTAATCTTCATTGGGCAATAATGATAGCTAATGATATGGTAACACCATACTTAGATATGCCATTAACAAACCAACAGTTTGATGAATACATTTTTCACAAATACAAATCACAATTAGATTCAGATGGTAACAGTGTTATATTAGACAAAACAAATACAATAGCTTTTACCCAATTTGTAGGAACTACACAAAATAATTTCAACACTATAATTGGAAATGTTACAGCAAAACCTCACCACTTTATTGATAAAGACAAAAATAAATATTCATACGATTACATAGTAAATAATTCTTTAAAAAGTAACGCCTATAGTAGAGTTGAAATAGCTCCTATTGTTTCACCTGTTTCAATATACGATGAAGAATTTGATTTGAATGAAGACAAAAGATCAATTTTAGTAATTAAAAGTAGCCTAATTGATCAGATAAAAAACGATTTTCAAAGAGTGATAAATGAGTGATTATGCAGGCTCGTATAATTTTAAAAGAGTATCTATTACTAAAAACAATAACACATCAGACATAACTGATTTAGTTACTGAAGTTAATGTATTTGCGTATATTGAACAACCATCTACAACAGTAATTATATCTATAAAAGATTCAACCAATTTTTTAAATGATTTTCCTATTAAAGGAGGTCAAGAAATAGAAATAGAAGTTGAGTTTGACAATGAACAAAGGATTTGGAATTTGGTTGTAGCTTCTGTAGAAAATACAAACAATAGTTTAAATGCCACAGTTTATAATTTGAGATGTGTTTCTCATCTTCTTTTCAAATCTCATTACACAACTATTTCCCAATCGTTTGAAGGTAAAGTTTCTGACATAGCTGAGTCTATTTTTAATCAATACAAAAACGATAAAGAATCAATAAGAATTTGGGACGAATCTATTAATAGTAGTTCATATGTTATTCCAGGTTGGTCTCCTGTGCAAACTTTAATATGGTTAGCCTCTAAATCAAGAGCAAAAAATACTAACACAAGATTTAAATTTTTTCAAGATTCGTTTTTAAATTATAATTTTTTACCTGTTGAAATACTCAATGAAAAATATTTAGAAGATGATATACAAAATTTTTATTACCACATTGATAAAACAAACAACATTGAAAGAAAAATGAGAGAAGTTCAAGAAATAACATCATACAAGATAAACGATTCAAATGACATACTAGGAAGTTTTGCAAATGGTTTTATTTCAGGGGAATTGTTTGAATACAATACAACTAGTAAAAATTCAAACACAATTAACCACAATTATTTTAACGATTTTGAAACATTTAAAGACGAAACTGCAAATAAAAAACCATTGTGGAAATTGACAGATCTGTCAGGTTCATTTGCACAAGAAATATTTGGAAATGGTTTAGAAATAGAACAAGTTTCAAGATTCAGAGATGATGATTTATCTGATGTTAGTGAAATACTAGATAAATCTAATGTTGTAAACAGTTATTTCAATTTATCTAACAATTTAATTACTATAGACATTAAAGGTAACAATGTAACAGATATTGGCCAAATAGTCAACTTATTTTTTCCCAAAACTAAACCTTTAGATCCTGGAAATTTAAAAGATGAGATGTTGTCTGGTAGATATCTTGTTGTTGGTAAGAGACAACAATTTAGTAAAAATGATAATGTTATACAATTAGAATGTATTAGAGATTCAAATATTATTACTAGTGTGTATTCAGGAAACGATGAATTAGGCGGAGAAGAAGTATGAGTTATTTTGGCGATACGTTTAAATGGTTCATAGGTGTTGTAGAAGATAGAAATGACCCTAGTGAATTAGGAAGAATAAAAGTAAGATGTCATGGGTTACATAGTAATGACAAAGTAAAAATTCCTACAAAAGATCTTCCTTGGGCTCAAGTAATGATGCCTGCTACGTCAGCAAGCGTAGGAGGTATAGGAGAGTCACCCACAGGAATAGTACAAGGTTCAACGGTAGTAGGTTTTTTTACAGACGGTGCAAGTATGCAACAACCTTTTGTTTTAGGTACTTTTCATGGAATGAATAAACAACATTCAGATCCAACAAAAGGTTTTGCTGATCCTGACGAACATCACCCAGTTAGATTAGGTGAACCTGAAAATAACAGCGACAATGATGTTCCGTACAATGCTCAAAGACTTAATTTTGAAAAGACAGACAACTACATAAGTAGACTTAATGGAAGAGTTGATTCAGTAGATACAGCTTCACCACCAAAAGTCTCTTCAGTTGCTCAAGATAAAGATTTTACATATTACGAAAAAGAAACTTGGGATGAACCTTATCCATACAATGCATCTAGTCCTATATATCCACACAATAAAGTTTTAGAATCTGAAAGTGGTCACATAAAAGAAATAAACGATACCCCTGGATCTGAAAGTACATTAGATTATCATAGATCGGGTACTTTCGAAGAAGTTATAGCAGATGGAACTAAAACTCTCAGAGTTGTAGGTGATAATTATTCAGTTATTTTTAAAGATAATAACATGTTAGTAGAAGGCGATATGAACTTAACTGTTAAAAAAGATTTGAGAATTAAAGTAGATGGCAATTATCATTTAGAAGTGAAGGGCAATTACACTGAAAATATTAAAGGTGAAAAACAAGTTAAAGTAGGTAATTCGTTTAACATGGAAGTAGATCAAGACTTTGTACAAAATATTGGAGAAGATTACGATACAAGAATAAATGGTAGTGAATCTAGACATGTTGTTGGAGATAGAAACACCATAGTAAATAGAACTAATTCTTTAAACGTAGATAGTGATCATCAAATATTTGTAGAAAACACAATTAATACTTTTAGTGTTAATAGAAATGTAACAGCTACTTTAGATGAATATAAAATTATAAGTGAAAAAGATATCACTATTGAAACACCTGCTAATATGAAAGTTGAAGTAGATACAAATGTAACAGAAACTGTTGGAGGAAATACTGTTAAAACCGTTGCTGGAACTTTGACAGATACTGTAACTGGAAAAGGAATTATTAACATGGCTAATGCTGAAAGTGAAGTAACAGCTAAGTCTATTACACTTACAGGTCATACGCACACAGATCCAGCTGGAGTAGCTGGCGCACAAACATCAACACCTAATTAGAGATTATTATGGCACTACAATGTGGTAAAAATTTAGAACAAGAATCTGTCAAAGCTTCTCAGAAAGACATGAAAAGTCTTATGAAAAAAGGTAGAGGTATGTTAGCTAACCTTAAAAAAAGTAATGCCTTTAAACAATTAGACATTAAAAAATTAGAAAAAATACCTAAGAAATTAAACGAAGTTGTTATTACTGGTTATTCCAACAAAGTTACAGTTCCTGACAATACGTATCTTATAGGAGCTGTCTATGGTAAAAAAGCAGGCTCTGGAATGAAATTTTTAATACTTGATTACGCTTATGATAAAGAAACAAATATTGTTTCAACTACTGAAGATGTTAAAGAATTTATTGTTACTGCTCTTGTACCTGATGGAACAGAAGAAGTTAATCTTAAAAAAGAAGTTGAAAAACTTCAAGGTACAAGTAACATAAATGATTTTATAGAAAAAGCTCAAGAGTTACAATTGAAATTCGGAGATGCAACACCTGCTCCTACTATAGCTGATGTTGAAGAAACTGCTGAGAATACTTCAACAATCAATTTGAGTGACAAGCCAATCAAAGTATTAAAAGTTTTAATAATGACTGGTAATAATACTTTTTTTGGTGGAACAAGAAATTTTAAATTAGAAGATACTGTTGTTACTTTAACTGTTCCTGGAGAACCAAACAAATTAAGAATAGTAAAAAAAGTTAAAGTGAAATATTCAATATCTGGCACAAGTTCTGTAGCAATGGGATCTAAAGGAAATTTTGATATTAATCAAATACTTGCAAAGGTAACAAAAGATAAAAATTTTACTACTAATGATTTAAAAAGTATAGATAATGCTAAAGTAAAAGGACTAATGGGTTCTTATCAAAAAGACATTGCAAAAGGACTTAACAATTTAGATACAAGCAAAATGGGTGCACCTGAAAAAGACTTATTAAATCAATTCAAAGGTGGTATAGGATCTGATGGAAAAATTAACATGGGTGGGTTAAATTTTAATAAAATATTTGGAGCTGCTAAAGATATAGCTGGAAATTCAGCTAAAGGTAAAATAGAAGAAACTGCTGTAAATAAAATGTTGTCAGGTGACTTGACTGGAGCGTTTAAGGAAGGACTTAAATTAAATCAAATGGGAGGACCAAAGTTACCAGGAATTCCTACATCATTCGATTTAACTAAAATTTCGAAAGATCCTACTACAGCTTTAAGCAGTTTGTTAAGTTTACAGACAGCTAGACCAAGTGCAACTGAACTTAGAACTGTTGAATACAGCAGTAGCTCATCCATAAGCAATACAAATAAAAGTCTTACATTGACTAAATCTATTATACAAATAGTAAACGTAGAAGGAAAAAAAGCAGGAACAAATATTTTTTCTAAAGTAAATTTTAAAAGAAATGGGAATGTTATTACCACTTCTGATTCGTTTCAACAAATCAAAGTAACTTACAAAACAAAAGCACCTGAATTAAAACCAGGTGAAGCTTTTTCTAAAAGAAAATTAGATACCTGTAAAGACATTCCAGATATTAAAGTGATAATACCTAAATTAAGTATGGCAGATTTAACACAAGGTAAAACATTGTCTGACGTGTCTTCTATTGTTCCTATGAGTAAAGCAAAAAAACCTCCTGTTGAGAAACCTAAATCCTCATCTGTAGACATAGATGCTTTAAAATTTTCAGCAGACGTACCATTCAAAGAATTTGTTTCTAAAAAAGATTTAGATGTAGTTAGTGAATATTTTGACCTTCTTGTAGATCCAATTATGAATTATTTCTACGTTCAGATAGGTCAAGCTAAAATAGCTAAAGATGATATACAAGGAACATCACAATTTAAAAAGTTAAAAAATATTTTCAAAGCTAATCCTGGAAAAAAACGACCAGAAATGTTAGAACTTGGTTTAATTACTCAAGAGGAAAATGATTTCATAAAAACCGAATATAGTCCAATATATAAAAGATACAAAGCTCTTTTATTTAATTACAATAGTAAAAATGGTTTAGGAATAAAGGATTGTGTAGAAGACTTTGTTTCAGTAACTGCTGAAAAAAATGTTTTTGAAGAAGTAATAGAAATAGCTAAAAGAGGTGACGAAAGTTATCTAGCTGCTTTCAAACAAGGTGAGGTTAACGCTTACAATAGAAGATTAGAATTATTGAGAAGTGTGACTATTGATTTTGAAAATGAATCTATAATTACACCAGCAGATAAAGAAGAAATACAAAAAGCATTAGATCTAGCTAATTTTAAATTTCCTTCTGAGTTAGACGGTATTAAATATAAAAATGCTTTTATTAGAAGAGTTTTTAGCGATGAAGAAGTAAATCAAGCTGTTGTTTATGATTTACAAAATAATTATAAAGTATTATAGGAGAATAATATGCTTACACTGTTATCATCTTTACTAGGTTTTGGAACAAGTTTTGTCCCAAAAATTCTTGATTTTATGCAAGACAAATCTGATAAAGCGCAAGAATTAAAAGTTATGTCTCTTCAAATTGAAAGAGAAGAAAAAATGTTAGCAGTCAAAGCAGAGATGATGGATTCTGCTAATGATATGCAAAGAGATGTAGCACTGTTACAACACGATACAGAAACAGCTAAAAAAGCATCTACGTGGGTTCACAATTTGAGATCTTCAGTTAGACCTGTAATAACATATCTCTTTTTTGTATTGTTCTTTTTTGTAGAAGGAGTAGCTGCTTATGTTGTACTTCGAGATGGTGGCGATATCACTATCATTGCATCGACGTTATGGTCAGAAGAAACATCCAGTATTTTTGCTGCTATTGTTAGCTTTTGGTTTGGTTCTCGTGCTATAAAGAAATAAATCATGAATATTAGCAACAACTGTATAATTTTAATTAAACACCACGAAGGTGTCAGAAACACTCCATACCAAGATCCTATTGGTTTGTGGACTGTTGGAGTAGGACATTTGATGGGTAATGGTAAAGTAAAACCAAAAGATTGGAATAGAAAAAGATCAGACAACGAAGTAGATGAATTATTAAGACTTGATATTCAAAGATTTGAAAGAGGCGTTGGTAGAATGATTAATGTCAAATTAAATCAAAATCAATTTGATGCATTGGTATGTTTTGCATTCAACGTTGGTCTAGGAAATCTCCAAGCAAGTACATTGAGAAGAAAACTTAATAGAGGCGATTACGAAGCAGCTTCTAACGAATTTCCTAAATGGAGAAGAGCTGGAGGAAGAGTTTTGAATGGTCTCGTTAAAAGACGTAATGATGAAAGATTGTTATTTTTAACTTAAGGTCTTGTAAAAAAAGAATACACTACGTTGCCACTTACATCTTTAATTTCAAAATCATTCATAACTTTTCGAAATAATGGTTTTAAAATATCCGAATCAGCAGTTGTGTTTATTAACGAATATTCGTTAAACATGTTTACAACGCTATCTGAATCAAAAGTCATAGCAGCTATTGCAGATGTATTTGTATTAGTTGCATTCACCACACTGCTTATCTGAGAGGTGTGCGTACTCACAGTACCTTGTAATGTTGATATATCACCATCGTTGTTTGTTATCTGTGTTTGTAGGCTACTCAATGTAGATGATGTTGTACCTGCTCCACTTTGTAAAGAACTTATATCTGCATCATTACTACTTACTTGAATTTGTAAAGACTGAATTTTATGATCATCAGAATCTAATCTATTTTTAATAGCTACAATAGTAGGACTAGCAACAAGTGTAGTTTCAAAAGCTCCCTGAGTTATTAAAGAATCTGAATCAGTAGCGTTTTCTTTATTGACATTAATTAGAATTTTTCTATTTGCAACCCACGCATCTCTTTGACCGTTATATTGGAAAGATGGAGAAGTTCCTCTTTCAAACAAAGCATCGCTATCAGCTACAGTAAAACCTACGTTGTGATATGAATCTGAATCGTAAGCGTTTTTAGCTAATACTATATTTTTATCTGATATTGTTAAAGTAGAAGAGTTGACAATAGATTGTGCTCCATATACTCTGAGATCACCATGTATTCTAACATTATCAAACGACACATAACCATCAGATTCTGAATCTGCTAATAAGTTATTATTGTTCTTATCAACTAATCCAGTAACTTGAGATCTACCTAATTGGTTTGTAATTCTTCTACTATTCTTGGCCATGTTTTATTTATCTTTAAAATAAATTAAAATAAATTAATATAACAATATTAACTGTTGACTTTAGTTTGTAATGTAGTATTATAATAATATAAATCAAATAAGGAGATATTAATGATTGAATTTTTAACTGCACTTTTTATAGCAAAAAATGTAATTTTTTCTACACCACCTATAGAGGTTGAAAGAGCTTCGCCCGAACTTTATTGTCTTGTTCAAAATATATACTTTGAAGCCGGTAACCAATCATACGCTGGTAAAGTAGCTGTAGCCGAAGTTACTCTCAACAGAGTAGCGACTAGAAAATATCCATCAACAATTTGTGGTGTTGTCAAACAAGCTGTATTGAGTAAGTGGTGGAAAGAAAAATACAACAAAGAAGTTCCTGTTAGACATAAATGTCAATTCTCTTGGTACTGTGACGGTAAAAGCGATGATATATTACACGAGCATACGTGGAAGAGTTCAATGATTGCAGCTTACGATGCTCTCAAGTCAAAACGTAAATTTACTGAAGGAGCACTGTATTATCATGCAAATTATGTAAATCCTAAGTGGAATAAGCAAAAGGAATACATAACTAGTATAGGTGATCACATTTTCTATAGATAACTGTCATAAATAATGTATGGCTGTTTATGATCAAAAATTTATTAGAAAAAACGTATACAAAGATTTAGATTTCAATTTTTCTAAATTAGCACTTACTAACGACGTTGGTTCAAAAACTGATACTAATGCTATAAAGCAATCAGTAACAAATTTAGTTATGACTAACTTTGGCGAAAGACCTTTTCATCCTGAGATAGGAAGTGATGTTAATTCGTTTTTATTTGAACCAGCGGGCGTACTTACTTACAGTGTCATCGAAGATGCTATACTAAATGTATTAGAAAACTTCGAACCTAGAATTCAAGTGACATCAGTAAGAGTAGACGACACCCCAAATAACATAGACAACAATGAAATTTTCGTAAGAATATCTTACATTTTTTTAGAAAAAAATGAAGCTGATTCTTTTGATATAGTACTTGAAAGGTTAAGATAATGGCAACTTTAAATAAGCCTGTTGTAGCTAATTTAGATTTTGATGATATAAAAAAAGATATAATTGATCATTTTAAACACAACAATGATTTTAAAGATTATAATTTTAAAGGTTCTGCTTTAAATACACTTGTTGATATTTTAGCTTATAACACACATCTAAATGCTTTAACAGCAAATTTCTCAATTAACGAAATGTTTATAAACACAGCTCAGAAAAGAGAAAATTTAGTATCTATTGCAAAAGGTATGAACTATGTTCCTACTTCAACTACTACATCAAGAGTTGAAGCTACAATAAATGTTCCAAGACTTGGTTCAGAAAGATCTTATATCATTCCTGCAGGTACAACATTAACTGCTAGTAGTGGCAATACATCATATACTTTCAATCTAACACAAGATTACATTGCTCAATTTTTATCAGGTGAATCTTCCAAACAATTGAAAACAACATTCTTTCAAGGTAAAACGTTAACTGAAAGATTTGTTCAAACAAATACAAATACTGATTTCCCAACATTTGATCTGTTAAATTCAAATATAGATACGCAGACAATATCATTGAGAGTAAACGATATAAAATACACAATGTTAAAACCTGAAAATGAAAGTATATCTAATGTTGATAAATCCTCAACTGTATTTTTTATAGAAGAAACAGCTAATAAAAAATATAGAATAAAATTAGGTAATGGTGTGATTGGTCGAAGAATTAATACCGGAGACGAAATTGTTGTTTCCTACATTACTTGTGTAGGGGAAGCTGCTAATGGAATATCTACATATTCGCTTTCTGTTAAAGGTCGTTCGGATATTACTTTAGTTTCTAATACTATTTCGTATGGTGGAAGTTTAATTGAAAGTGAAAGATCTATAAAAGATAATGCTCCTCATTGGTTTCAGTCACAATACAGAGCTGTGACAACTAACGACTACGAAACAATAGTTAAGAAAAACTATCCTGACATACAAGCTATAAATGCTTATGGTGGGGAAGAAATTGGAAAACCTGGTAAAGTTTTTTTAACTATTAAACCTAAAGTAGGTGACAAATTATCACAAGCTGCAAAATTGCATATTGTTAATAATATAATTAAAAAATTTAATATTGTGAATATTAAACCTGAAATTTTAGATCCAGAATATGTCGAACTGATATTGAATACAACAGTAATATACGACAACGGAAGATTAAACACAAACGAATCCACAATTAAATCCAAAGTATTTTCGTTGTTTACATCTTTCAATACAAACAGACTTGGTAGTTTTAAAAAGAGTTTTTTTGAACAAAATTTAGCTGAAGAAATTAAACTGTTAGACAAATCAATAGTTTCTATCAATACAAGAACACTATTAAAATATGATGCAAAAGTATCTGACAATAAACTAAACAGATATCAAATAAGATTTAACAATCCGTTATATCATCCTTTAATAGGTTTCAATTCTAACAAAGGTGGGATTTTATCAACTAATGATTTTTCAAGAATTGGTAAAAGTTTTACATCTGGGTTTGATGATGATGGTAAAGGTAACATAAGATTATTTGATAATTTAGATGGTGTTAAAGTTTATACAAATAACAAAGCTGGAACAATTGATTATGGATTGGGAATTTTAGATATTAAAGATTTTGATCCAAATGATGGTAACATAAATTTTACAGTTGTCCCTGATAGTTTTGATGTACTTTCTTTGAATGAATATATTCTAAGAATAAGTTTAGATTCATCAATAATTAATATTGTTGAAAAAGAAAACGTAGAATTAATTAATTTGCTTAACAAATCAAGAAGTGTATAATGTCAAAAAAAGTATACCCTCATATAAGTGAACAGATACCTAATTTTATTCGTAGTAACTATGAGTTATTTGAAAAATTTCTCAAGGTGTATTATGAATATATGGAAAAACAAAATGATTCAGAATCATTGTTTGATTCAACTGTTTATAAAAAATTAACTAATCCAAATGATTTAATTCAAGGTCAACAAGAATATAGAGACCCAGACAAATCATTAGAAGCATTATTGGAATATTTCAAAAGAGATATACTTCCAGTATCTATAATTCCCAAAGGAACTGATGATAGATTTTTAATTAATAAAATAAGAGATTTGTATTTGTCTAAAGGAACACCAGATTCTTTTAAATTGTTTTTTAGATTATTATATGGGAAAGAAATTGACGTATTACAACCTAGCGAACAAATATTAGATGCGTCTGAAGGAACATATGTAGCTAATGATGTTCTCTCGTTTTTATCTAAAGATTCTGATGGTGTTCTTAATAATGTAGATTTTAACAATTCTTTTATTGAGCAAGATGACAGCGAAATAGCAACACTAGTGTTTGGTTCTAAAATTGATAAAATTGGACTCAACTCTGTTGTTACAATAACTACTTCTGCACCTTTTAATAAACAACCTGGGGACGAAATACTAATAATTAACAGAAACGATAGAAGCAAATACGTAACGGGTACAGTGTTAAGACAAATAAAAGATTTATCTATTTTAGATTCAAAAATAGGGTTATACAACATTGGCGATGAAATACACGTTGAACAAAACAATAATAATTTTACTGTACCTGTCAGATCTATAACTTCTGGGCCTGTGACTTCAGTTATTATAAAAAATAGAGGTATTGATTATAGTGTTAATGACACAATTGTGTTTACATCTAAAGGTTTTGGTACTGGGGGTTCAGCAACTATAACAGAAGTTGATTCAGCTGGAAGAATTTTATCTGTTGATAACAATAATGCTAGAACAGGAATATTGAGAAATGGATATCTATCAAATGATTTTCAAAATGTTAATATACCAATTCTACAAGGAGGTAATTATAGTCAACTGCCTCAAGTTAAAATTATTTCTGGAGCTGGACATGGAGCTGAAATTGTTCCATTTTCAAATTCAATTGGAAGAATAAACGGTTACAATTTTTTCAATAAAGGTTTTTTTGATTCGGAAAATCATATTGAAGTTACTATACCAATGAATATCAATATTCATGATGAAACAAATCTCAACGAAGGTCAAATAGTTAGAGTTCAAAAATTCGAAGCTGATTCAGATGGTTTTTTATTTGATAGTGATACTTTTAGATTTAGTATAAAATTTAGCAATAGAAATTTTAATGCATCAGATAGTGAATTGGTCAAAGTGAGAATACCTTATTCGTTTAATTTCAATACATTTCAATGGATTGATAGTGAGTTTACTTTTAAACATACTGATTCAGATTCATTAGCTCATACCTTAAAAGATATATTAGACAGAGAAATAAAATCTAACTCAACATACAAATTTAAAGTTATAGACAGTGATGAAAAAGGAAATCCAGATTCAGAAACATTAAGAATATTTCTTCAAAATCCTAGTTTGAAAGGTCTAGATAATTTTCACTTTGATTTGTTATCTAGGTACGAAGACAGTGACAAGTATAGATCCATTTCGTTTAAGAAAATAAAACAAACACCATTTTTAGGTTTAAACGAAAACGTAGGAAGATTTAAAAATACAAAATTTATTGGAAAAGTAACATCCATAAGTAAAGATAAAAATATTGTTAAAATTAATAAAACATTACCTATAAATGCAGGAGATACTTTCCCCTTTGATTCAGATTTAAATAATTTAGAAAAAGAAAGATATAGAGTTTTAAGATTAGTTCCTGCTGTTAATATATCAGACAATTCAATAGAAAATGATAATTTTAAATTTAAAAATATTATAGCTAATCATCAAAGAGCAAAAGCATCTGTAGTTTTCGAAGGATCTGGTCAAACATCTAAGCAATTTTTAGACGAAAAAGGATTTTTAAATTCACTTAGTGGAGGCGTAATTAGAGATAATTTTTTCTATGATGTGTATAGTTATGTTATTAAGTCTGATTTGTCAATAGGTGACTGGAGAGAGTATGTAAAAAATACTTTACATCCAGCTGGAATGAATTTATTAAGTTCTTTAAATGTAGATTCGAATGTAAATAGTGTCACGAAAAAATCAGCTAAAGTGCAAAATATAAGCGAATCGTTTAAAATTACTTTTGATAGATCGTTGGATCATTCAGTTAACGCAGCTGAAAATAAAAGTTCAATTAATGCAGCTACCTCAATCTATGCCTCAAATGCTTTTAATTATTACAACGCATCGTTCGAAAATGGTACAAGTATTACAGCTGATAATACAAATTTGAATTTAGAAGAAGCAGAAGAAGCAGAATTTGGTAATGCATTTTGGGATTACGAACCAATTGGTTTAATTGATTCAAAATCAACTCAATTAAAAGACAGTGAAAATTCTGAGTTTATTTCAGAAAGAGATTATATCAACACAACATACGATATTAAACCAAACGATTCAGAGTACACGCAAGATTTTTATAAGTATAAAAATTTAAATAGATATCCAGATCAATACAATATTGTAATAGGTGAAACACAATTTAAAGCTGGTGAAAATATTTACATGATGTTTGATTCAGAAAAACAAAATCGAATAAATTTTATTAGATTTGATTATACAAAAGACAGCGACAACACTTATATAAACGACAGCGAAGAATCAAGTATATTTAAAGGAATTGTTTATAAAAAATTACAAGATACAGATTCGGATTATATAAAACAAGAATTAACTAAAAGAAATTATGAATATTTAATTGAACATCAAAACGATTTGAATAACGCTACTAAATTAGACGATTCATTTTCGTATGCTGTAAATGGAACAACGTTTTATAACATAGAAGCTTTTGAGCAAAAGTGGAATAACATTCATAGAAAAAGAAAAAATAATCAAGGTTGGGAAATTCAAGGTTATAGTTCTGCTTATGTAAACGCTACTGGCGTTGATTATAGATATATTAACAACCACTTAAATTTTGTTCCTTTGTATAGTAAAGTGAAATCATCAATTAATAAAGAATTTTGGAACACAACAGATACTATTGTTTGGCAAAACACATATATTAATCCATTAAATAGTAAGCTAACAAATTTAAATTATGTTGATTCAGATAGTAGGAATCCAAATTTATACAATAGTTCGAGAAAAGATTAATGACAGCTAAAATAACAAATAACTTTAATGCTTTTGTAGCTAAAGCAGTAAGAGACAATCTAAAAGATATTAACAATCTAGATGCATATTATGCTTTTATAAGTTTTAACAATGACTCAGATTTGCAAAGATATACTGATTCAGATGGTATAGATGATGATGCTG
>TARA_R110000772_G_scaffold15072_20_pt1 | contig 17946 bp, 22 predicted proteins | sample TARA_R110000772 | Tara Oceans TARA_R110000772 (sample SAMEA4397948) | marine metagenome | biome: Polar Biome; feature: [SRF] surface water layer (ENVO:00010504); material: water (ENVO:00002006), including particulate matter (ENVO:01000060) such as... | depth 5 m | reverse complement strand
CCCGTCTGTTCGATCCCGACCGCAACGAAACCCGGTCGATGCGGTCCAAGGAAGACGCGCACGACTATCGCTATTTCCCCGATCCCGATCTGCTGCCGCTGGAACTGGAAGATGATTTCATCTTCGACTGCAAGGCGAGCCTGCCGGAACTGCCGGACGAAAAGCGCGCCCGCTACAAGAATGTTCTGGGTCTCAGCCCCTATAACGCGGCGGTTCTGACGGCCGAGCATGAAACGGCCCTGTGGTTCGAACAATTGCTCGAAACCACCGACCAGCCAGAAAAAATCGCGAGCAGCGCGGCCAACTGGGTAACCTCGGAACTGTTCGGCGCGCTCAACCGGCTCGGCGTCGGGATAGAGGATAGTCCGGTCTCCCCGGCGCAGGCCGCTGAATTGCTGGGTCTGGTTGCCGATGGCACGATTTCCGGCAAGATCGCCAAGCAGGTGTTCGAGATCATGCTCGAAAGTGGCGACGGCGCGAAGAAGATCGTCGAGGAACAGGGGCTCGTCCAGGAATCCGACACCGGTGCTATCGAGAAAGTCATCGCCGAAGTGATGGCGGCCAATGAAGACAAGGTCGCCCAATATCGCGACGGCAAGGACAAGCTGTTCGGTTTCTTTGTCGGTCAGACAATGAAGGCGATGCAGGGCAAGGCCAATCCGCAGGTGGTGAATGAACTGCTGAAGAAGATATTAGGTTAAATCCTTCGCAAAGCCCACTTGCCCTTGGCCCGCCTTTGGGCTAGGCGCGCGGGTCAATCGATCTTCGATAGAGTTTTGACGAACTATCTGTGCGGGCGTGGCGGAATTGGTAGACGCGCCAGATTTAGGTTCTGGTATCTTAGGGTGTGGGGGTTCGAGTCCCTTCGCCCGCACCAAAGTTAGTCGCAACATCTATCGAAAAACACCGAATATGAAGGCACCAAAGGATAGTCATGCAGATTGTTGAAACGCTGAACGAAGGTCTGAAACGGGCCTATGAAATCAAGATAACCGCGAAAGATATCGAGTCGCGGGTCGAAGCCGAGGTGCAGAAAATGGCGCCGCAGGTGAATATGCCCGGCTTCCGCAAAGGCAAGGTTCCGGCCAATCTTGTGCGCAAGATGCACAATGATGCCCTGATGCAGGACGCGCTTTCGAGCACGATCCAGGAAAGCATCGAGAAAACCATGACGGACAACAATCTCCGTCCGGCGATGCAGCCCAATGTCAATCTCGACGAAGGCTATGAGCCCGGCAAGGACGCGAACGTCAAGCTGGACCTCGAAATCCTGCCGGACGTCCCGACACCGGATGTCGAGGGCCTCAAGCTCGAACGCCTCCAGGTCGAAGCGGACAAGAAAACCGTTGATGAAGCCCTGCAGAAATTTGCAGAGAGCCAGAAACAGTTCGAAACCGCAGCCAAATCCTACAAGGCCCAGATCGGCGACCAATGCCTGATCGATTTCGAAGGCAAGGTAGACGGCATTCCGTTTGACGGCGGCAAGGGCGAAGGCATGGCGATCGAACTCGGCTCGGGCCGTTTGATCCCCGGCTTCGAAGACCAGCTGGTCGGCAAGAAAGCCAATGACGAAGTGCTCGTCAAGGTGACCTTCCCTGACGATTATAATGTCGAGGACCTGAAGGGCAAGGACGCGACATTCGATGTTGTCATCGGCGAAGTCCAGAAACCGAAGGCTGCCAAGGCCGACGACGAAATGGCCAAGTCCATGGGTCTCGAAGGCATCGATCAGCTGACGGAACTGCTCAAGGGGCAGATCGAGCAGGAACTGAACGGCCTGACCCGCACCCACATGAAGCGCAAGCTGCTCGACCAGCTCGCCGCCAGCCACGATTTCGAAGTGCCACCGGGCATGGTCGAAGCCGAGTTCAGCCAGATCTGGCAGCAGCTCGAGCAGGAAGCCGCTCAGGAAGAAGATCCGGAAGCCGCCCGCAAGGAAATGGAAGACGAGAAGGACGAATATCGCGATATCGCGGTCCGTCGTGTCCGTCTCGGATTGCTGCTCTCGGAAATCGGCCAGGCCAATGGCGTTGAAGTCAGCCAGCAGGAAATGGGCATGCTGATCCAGCAGGCAGCCCAGCAATATCGTCCGGAAGACCGTGATCGCTTCGTCCAGTATATCCAGCAGGACCAGATGGCTGCAGCCCAGCTTCGTGCACCGATGTACGAAGACAAGGTTGTCGACTTCCTGTTTGACAAGGCGGAAGTAACCGACCGCAAGGTAACGCGCGACGAGCTGGAAGCAGCGATCGAGGCCGAAGACGAGGCCGAAGCCAAGCCAGCTGCCAAGAAAAAGGCGCCGGCGAAGAAAGCCGCTGCGAAAAAACCTGCTGCAGAGAAGAAGCCTGCCGCAGAAAAAGCGCCAGCCAAGAAGGCCGCAGCAAAGAAGGCTCCGGCCAAGGCTGCAGCCGAAAAGGCGCCAGCCAAAAAGCCAGCGGCCAAGAAGCCTGCTGCGAAAAAGGCACCTGCCAAAAAGTAACGGATTTGGTTTGAGTTTAAAAAAAGCCGGGCAGGGCGAACCTGTCCGGCTTTTTTTATGCGCTGGTTACTGCCAGCTTCCGTCTGCGCCTTGCGGCGTTATCCGGCCTCAGATCGTGACTTCACTCGCCTTGTCGATCACCGTGCCGAGAATGCCATATTCCTTGGCCTCTTCGGTGCTCATCCAGTAATCGCGATCAATATCCTTGCGGATGCGTTCGACATCCTGGCCGGTTTCTTCCGCGATAATCTGCGCAAGCCGTTCGCGCATCTTCACGATTTCCTGCGCCTGGATTGCAATGTCCGACGCCTTGCCACCGGCGCCACCGGATGGCTGATGGATCAGGAACCGCGTATTGGGCAGGCAGAAACGACGCTCCTTGGGAACACCGAGGAAAATATGGGTGCCGGCGCTGGCTACCCAGCCGGTTCCGATCATCGCGACCGGCGAGCTGATATAGCGGACCAGATCGTGGATCGTGTCGCCCGATTCGACATGGCCGCCGGGGGAATTCAGGAAAATGCGGATGGGGTCATGATTGACATGGTCGAGATAGAGGAGCTGCGTCGCTACGCGTTCGGCCAGTTTCTGGTCAATGCCGCCGAAAATCATGATCGTGCGCGCTTCCAGAAATTTTGTCATCATGGCACCCGGCAGGCCGCCGGACTTGTTCTCGTCGTCATTGTCCTCATTGTTGAATGAGGGAAAGATTGGGCTGTTATTGGTTATCATTCTGGACTCCGCTAATAAATTTCGAGAAGCGCCGATCACGGAACGATCAGCGTTGCCTTGGAGAACATGTAGGGATAGCGTAGATGGTGCGCAATGATCGTCGTATCGGGGAGGTGTTTTTTCCGGATTGCAATCATTAGCAGCGAACATCGTTAAAGCCCTTGAACAATCCAGCTATAATCCCGATGTAGTGCCGAAGCCAAAAACAGGACGATTTACAAGATGCATGATCCGATTACAGACGCTCTAATCCCGATGGTTGTCGAACAGTCCAACCGCGGCGAGCGCAGTTTCGATATTTTTTCCCGGCTGCTGCGCGAACGCATCGTTTTCGTCACCGGTCCGGTCGAGGACGGAATGGCGTCGATTATCACGGCGCAGCTGCTTTTCCTGGAGTCGGAGAATCCCAAGAAGGATATCTATCTCTACATCAACTCGCCGGGCGGCGTCGTGACTGCCGGCATGGCGATCCACGATACCATGCAGTATATCCGCCCCCGCGTCGGTACGGTTTGCGTCGGGCAAGCGGCCTCTATGGGCAGCTTCCTGCTCGCAGCCGGTGAGCCCGGCATGCGGATGGCAACGACAAACGCCCGTATCATGGTGCATCAGCCTTCAGGCGGCGCCCAGGGCATGGCATCGGATATCGAAATCCAGGCCAAGGAAATTCTCCGCATCCGCTCCAGCATGAACAATCTCTATGCCAAATATACAGGCAAGCCCGTGGAAGAGATCGAAAAGGCGATGGATCGCGATACGTTCCTCGAGGCGGACGAAGCCAAGGCGTTCGGGATTGTCGACGAAGTCTACGACAAGCGTCCGGTGCCCTCAGAAGATGCTAAATAAGCGGTTAGCGCCGCTCTAAACGAAATTTAAGCACTATTTGATAGACTTGGCTTTGCGCCAGGAAAACCGTAAAAATAGCGGTGGCAATTTGGAATTTGACGGCTAGATTACAAGACTATCCGGTTTAAAGGACTTTTTATGACGAAATTGACGGGATCTGATTCGAAGAGCACGCTTTACTGCTCCTTCTGCGGCAAATCCCAGCATGAAGTCCGCAAGCTGATTGCGGGCCCCACGGTTTTCATCTGCGATGAATGCGTAGAATTATGCAATGACATCATCCGCGAGGAAACCAAGGGCACCGTAACCGGACGCAAGGACGGCGAAGTTCCGACGCCGCAGGAAATCTGCGACGTGCTGAACGATTATGTCATCGGGCAGAAACGCGCGAAACGCGTCCTGTCGGTCGCTGTCCATAATCATTATAAACGCCTCAACCACGCCGCCAAATCCGGCGATATCGAACTGGCGAAATCCAACATCCTGCTGGTCGGCCCTACCGGTTGCGGCAAGACCTTGTTGGCGCAGACGCTGGCGAAGACATTCGACGTGCCCTTCACCATGGCCGATGCGACGACATTGACCGAAGCCGGCTATGTCGGTGAAGACGTCGAGAACATCATTCTCAAGCTGCTCCAGGCGTCCGACTATAATGTCGAGAAGGCCCAGCGCGGCATCGTTTATATCGACGAAATCGACAAGATCAGCCGCAAGGCGGAAAATCCTTCGATCACCCGCGATGTGTCGGGTGAAGGCGTTCAGCAGGCCTTGCTGAAGTTGATGGAAGGCACGACCGCCAGCGTTCCACCGCAAGGCGGCCGCAAGCATCCACAGCAGGAATTCCTGCAGGTTGATACCACGAATATCCTGTTCATCTGCGGCGGCGCCTTTGCTGGTCTGGAAAAGATCATCGGTGACCGTCTTGAAGGAAAATCGATTGGTTTCGGCGCGCATGTCGCTGCTCCCGAAGAACGCCGGGTTGGCGAATTGCTGGCCCAGGGCGAGCCCGAGGATCTGTTGAAATTCGGTCTTATTCCCGAGTTTGTCGGTCGTTTGCCAGTGATCGCGACACTAGAGGATCTGGACGTCGATGCCCTGGTGACGATTCTCCAGGAACCGAAAAACGCGCTGGTGAAACAATATCGCAAATTGTTCGAACTGGAAGATGTCGGTTTGACCTTCACCGACGACGCACTGGTAGCCGTCGCCAACAAGGCGATCGAACGGAAAACCGGTGCTCGCGGCTTGCGCTCCATCGTTGAGAATATTCTGCTCGACACGATGTTCGATCTGCCCGATTTCGAAGGCGTGGACGAGATCGTGATCGACAAGGATGTCGTCGCCGGCACCAAAGATCCGGTGAAGGTAATCGCGAAAAGCAGCAAGGCGAAGAAGGAAGACGCGGCTTAAGTTCGCTAAACTTTTACCGCGGCGTTTCCTCCATCGGCCCACAGCGTCGAGCCGGACACAAAGCTGGACAGGTTGCTTAACAAGAACAAAGCGGCCTGAGCGATTTCATCGGGATTTGCGAGGCGCTTCATCGCGTGCAAGCTGGCCGCCCATTCTCTGTTGTCCGCATTTCCGGCCATTTTGGTGTGAGTTCCGCCGGGTATAAGGGCGGTTGATCGAATACCCTGGGTAGCATAATCGGCGGTAATTGATCGAACCAAGCCGAGAAGGCCTGACTTCGCCGTCGCATAGGCCCCCATCGTTGGGAGGCCTGTACTGACTCCGACAAAGCTACCTGTAAAGACAATCGAACCACCGCCGGATTCAATCATTGCTGGGATCTGGTTTTTGGCGGCAAGAAAAGCCCCGGTCAAATTGGTTGTCAGAACATTTTGGAATGTCTCGAGGCTGATCTCCGCCAGGGGCGATGTTGCACCGACGGTTCCGGCATTGTTGAACGCACCATCCAGTCGACCGAAGCTCTTCATTGCCCGGTCAACCGAATGTTCGTGGGTTTGTGGATCGCAAATGTCACCTGCACAAATGATCGCTTGTCCGCCATCATCGGTTACTTTTGCGGCCGTTTCTTGCAAGCCTGTCTCGTCGCGAGCAACCAAAACCAGATTTGCGCCTTGTTTTGCGAAGATCTCTGCAGCTGCGGCGCCTATCCCCGAACTGGCTCCGGAGATGATGATCGAGTGGTTCAATAACAAAGTCATGTTGGCCTCCTATTACAAGCGTCGGATAGCCATGCCGGGATCGAGTTTCTTCCCGAATCTTGCGCTCAAACAATTTAATTATAAATACAGCTGTCCAGCTTCTCGTTCTGCACCACATTGATCCGGGCTGCGATTATATTGCCATAGCGGCGGGTAAAGCCGCTGGCGCCGTTGACAGCGCGCTTCTTGGGCAAGGGCAGAGCAGCAGCAATGCGGGCGGCCTCGATGCGGGTAAGATCTTTGACGTCTTTCTTGAAATAGCGCTGGGCACCCGCCTGCACGCCATAGGTCCCGATCCCGGTCTCCGCCAGATTGAGATAGACCTCCATGATCCGTTTCTTGCTCCAGATCGTCTCTATCAAAAAGGTAAAATAGGCCTCCAGCCCCTTGCGGAAAAATCCGCCGCCCTGCCAGAGAAAGGCATTTTTGGCGGTCTGCTGGGATATGGTGGATCCACCTCTTATCCTGCCGCCCTGGGCATTGCGTTTGATCGCTTTCTGAATGGCCTCGGTGTCAAATCCGTCATGGCTGCAGAACTTGCCATCCTCGGCAGCGATAACCGCGCGCACCATGTTGGGGGAAATGTCGCTGAAGCTGGTCCAGTCCTTGGTGATGCCATTTTTATCCATGATCATCGTCGCCGTGACCGGGGGCGGGACGATGGCATAAATCCCGACCCACGCCAGTGTGATCAGAACGAAATATACCATCAATTTGAAAAGGAATTTAATCGGCCGCATCGCCGCAATCTAAATGCAAAACGCCCCGAAAACAAATCATGTTTCGGGGCGTCATGCGATTTGGTTCTGCAATCTTGGCAGAGTGTCAGGCCGCTGTGAGCAGCTTTTTCTCTCCGGCAATGCGAAGCATCGCTTTTTGCAGCTTCTCGAACGCCCGCACCTCGATCTGGCGGATGCGTTCGCGACTGACTTCATAGACCTTGCTCAGGTCCTCGAGCGTCTTGGGATCTTCCGACAAGCGGCGTTCGGCCAGGATATGCTGTTCGCGTTCGTTCAGCGAACCCATTGCCTCGGTCAGCATCTCGTGGCGGAAGTCGGCTTCCTGAGAGGCGGCAATCGCCTCATCGTGCAGCGGGCCGTCATCTTCGAGAATGTCCTGCCACTGGCCGCTATCGCCTTCTTCGGACGAAAGCGAGACGTTCAGCGATGCATCGCCGCCCATCGACATGCGGCGGTTCATATTGACCACTTCATGTTCGGCGACGCCGAGGTCGGTGGAAATCTTCTGCACGTCTTCTGGCGAGAGATCCCCGTCCTCGAACGCGTCGAGATTATTCTTCATCCGGCGCAGGTTGAAGAAAAGCTTCTTCTGCGCGGCGGTGGTCCCCATTTTGACGAGGCTCCAGCTGCGCAGCACATATTCCTGGATCGACGCGCGAATCCACCACATCGCGTATGTCGCGAGGCGGAAGCCGCGTTCAGGTTCGAATTTCTTGACGCCTTGCATCAGGCCGACATTGCCTTCGGAAATCAGGTCCGAAACAGGCAGGCCATAGCCGCGGAAACCCATCGCGATCTTGGCGACGAGCCGGAGATGCGACGTAACCAGCTGGGCCGCTGCTTCCTGATCCTTGTGTTCAGAATAGCGTTTCGCCAGCATATATTCTTGTTCTGGGGTCAATAACGGAAATTTACGAACTTCCGAGAGATACCGGTTCAGGCTCGCGTCCCCCCCTAAGGCAGGGATTTTTGCCGGAACATTGCTACCATTAGCCATTTTAGTTCCTTCTTATGTTATGCCGCCGGGCCTCATTAAGCACCCTTTGGTCAAATGCTGATATAAGGTGTATTCCTTATACGCGCAACTTCATGAATAGTTCCTGCATATCGTCCGGGAAATCGATAGAAAACATCAATTTTTCGTCCGTTATCGGGTGAACAAATCCAAGACTAGCAGCATGTAGCGCCTGACGTCCAAATTGAATATCTTTTCGCCGGGAAAGCAAAGATTTTCGACGAGTGCCATAGAGCGGATCACCAATCAAACTATGCCCGATATGGGTCATGTGGACCCGGACCTGATGGGTGCGGCCTGTTTCCAGCGTACATTCCACCAGAGCGGCCCCGTCAAGCATCTCCTTGACCGTATAATGAGTCATCGCCAGCTTGCCGCGGTCATCGCCGACAACCGCCATCTTCTTGCGATTGACATTGCTCCGGCCGATACTGCCCTCGATCGTCGCCGAAGCCGGATTGGGCCTGCCGTTGACGATTGCCAGATAGCGACGCTCGATATCATGTTTGGCGAACAGGGCGCTGAGACCCTGGTGCGCGGCGTCGGTCTTGGCCGCGACCATCAGTCCCGAAGTATCCTTGTCGATCCGGTGGACAATCCCGGGCCGGGAAACCCCGCCAATGCCTGACAACTGGCCCCGGCAATGGTGGAGCAGCGCATTGACCAGCGTCCCATCCGCATGGCCGGCTGCGGGATGGACGACCAGTCCTGCCGGTTTATTGATTATGATCAGATGTGTGTCTTCGAAAACCACGTCGAGCGGGATATCCTGCGCCAGCGCAGGCCCGGCAATCGGCTCGGGGATATTCAGCTCAAAAGCCTTGCCGTTCAGCTTCTTGGCCGACGGATCGGTGAATTTAACCCCGTCGATCAGCAGGTTTCCGCTCGAAATCAGCGCTTTGACCCGTTCGCGCGAGAGCCCCTCTACCGCTTCTGTCAAAGCCGCATCGAGACGCTGTTTCTTTTGAGAATCCGGTAATGTTCCGGATATTGTGGATTGCCCCTCGTTCATCGCGTAGATGTGGGCCATGCAAGTCTTTATATCAAGCGCCATGTTGGCGGATCTCCAGCTAATTGCCCTTGCTGGCGCGCCCAAGGAAATCTGCGGAATTCTCTTTGGTCGCGATGGCAGGGTGAGCGGCTATCGGGTGGCGCAAAATGTCGCGGACGATCCCCGCCGGCATTTCGAGATTGACCCCGCAACATTGATCGCCGCCGAGCGGGAGCAGCGGGAAGGGGGAGAACCCATTCTAGGCTATTATCATTCCCACCCCGCCGGAACGGTAAAGCCGTCAAGCACCGATGCACGATGCGCCGCGCCGGACGGCAGGGTCTGGCTCATTCTGAACGGCGAGGATGCCGCGGCATGGCATAGCGTCGATCCGGGGGAAATTTATGGCCGTTTTGTCGCGATGAAGCTTGATTGCGCGGATGCAAAAGGCCAAACAGCCGCGAAATAGTAACCATAGTTTGAAAGCGCGTTGATATGTCGAATAATGAAGTTGATCTGGCCGCTCTGCTGTGTTCGAAAATTTGCCATGATCTGCTCAGCCCGGTCGGAGCGATCAACAATGGCCTCGAACTGCTCGAAGACGAAAGCGATCCGGTCATGCGCGATCGCTGCATGGATCTGCTTGCCGACAGTGCCAGGGTATCGGCGGACAAGCTGAAATATTTCCGGCTCGCCTTCGGTGCTGCTGGCGGTTTTGGTGACGAAGTCGACCCGGCCGAGGCGCGCAACCTGATCGAGTCGCTGATCGGCGATTCGGGCAAGATCACGCTCGGTTGGGCGCTGCAGGCTGATGCCTTGCCGAAAAAGGCGATCAAGATTCTCCTCAACCTCGCTCTTATCGCCAAGGAAGCGCTGGTCAGAGGCGGCACTCTGGACGTCGGCGCGGAAAAAGGCGATCTGGGGATCGAAGTCGTCGTACGGGCCGAAGGCGTCAAGATCGCGCTGGACAGCGGTATCCGTGCCGCTCTCGACGGAACCATCGAGCAGATCGATCTCAGCGCCCGTACCGCCCCGGCCTGGATGACCCGCGAACTGGCGTTGCAAAATGGCGGGGATCTAAGAATTTCCCCGCCATCGCCGACAGAATTGCTTTTGGGTGCTATCGTCACCGCATGAGTTTGAAAGGGGAGGCCTCTCATGGACATCATATCGACGCCGTCTCCAAATTTTGACGAACGCAAACTGCCGGTCACCATTCTCGTGATGCATTATACCGGCATGAAGGACGCCGCTTCGGCGATAAACTGGCTCGCCAACCCCGAAGCGAAAGTCTCGGCCCATTATGTCGTCACCGAGGACGGCCAGATCGTCCAGATGGTCGATGAGGAAAAGCGCGCCTGGCACGCAGGGCGCGGCTACTGGCGCGGGATCACCGACGTAAACAGCGCCAGCATAGGCATCGAGATCGTCAATCCCGGCCATGAATGGGGCTATGTTCCGTTCCCCGAAGAGCAGATGGACGCGGTAACCCGGCTTGCCCACGCGATCGTGAAACGCCACGATATCACACCATCCAATGTCATCGGCCACAGCGACCTCGCCCCGGCTCGCAAGCAGGATCCGGGCGAGCTGTTTGACTGGGAAAGGCTGGCACGGCACGGCATCGCCCTGAAAAAGCCGTCCCTGAAGCTCGGCGACCCGCCGTGGTCGGACGGCGGCTTCATGCTCGCGCTGGAGCGTTTCGGCTATGATATCTCTGACCAGAGTGCCGCCGTCGTCGCCTTCCAGCGCCGTTTCCGGCCAAAGAACATCGACGGCGTGATCGACGGCGAATGCCGCTCGCTGCTTTTGTCTTTAATGTTGGACAGAGAGCGCGGAATCACTAAATAGGGCGCACCAGAGGGTCGGCCAGCCGTCCGCCGAAGCTTTAGCGGAGGTGGAAGGAAAGTCCGGGCTCCACGATTAAAAGGTGCCGGATAACGTCCGGCGGGGGCAACCCTAGGGAAAGTGCAACAGAAAGCAGGTCGCGACGACTTCGGTCACGTGACAATGAAAGGGTGCGGTAAGAGCGCACCGCGGGACTGGCAACAGGCCTGGCATGGTAAACCCCACCTGGAGCAAAACCAAATAGGGGCGGCATATGGCTTTTTCGGCTTGCTGCCCGGGTTGGTTGCTTGAGCCACGCAGCAATGCATGGCCTAGATGAATGGCTGGCTATTTCGCTTCGGCGGATGGACAGAACCCGGCTTACAGACCCTCTGGTATTTTCGATTTGATCGTTGAACGACGGACGATCAATGGTAGACTGATGGAATGAAAAAATTTCTGCTCAGCTGCCTTGTTCTCGTCGGTCTCTTCGGCCTCGTTCATCCGGCCGAGGCGAAATGCGTGGCGCCCCAGGGAGAGCGTGGGGTTGCCCTGCTCATTGGTATCAGCGCCTATGATGGTCTCAACTGGCCCGCATTGGCAAATGCGGTCAATGATATCGATCATGTCTGCGCAGCCTTTGCCAGTGCGGGGTTCGAAATCATTGATGTCCGCGACGCAAATATTGCGGAGTTGAACAGCGCGACCGAGCTGTTTGCAGCCAAGGCATCAAGGGCCGATAGTGCAGTGGTCTATTACGCGGGCCACGGCTTTGAATATAACGGCCGCAATTTCATGGTTCCGGTAGATGCTCCGGTCTTTGCTTCCAAGGACGAGCTGGATACCGAGTTTCTTCCGCTGGAGAAAATGCTGAAAGCGGCGTCAAAGGCGAAGAAGTTCAACCTGTTCTTCATGGACGCCTGCCGGACGCCCGATCCGATCGTACGCCTCAAGAACGAAAGCAGCGACGACCCTGACGGCAGTATTTCTCCAATGGGACTGCTCGAAATGACGCAGGGTGCGGTCTTCTATTCCACTGCCAAGGGCAAGCCCGCTCTGGATGCCGCTCCGGTCGATTCCAAAACCAGTCCCTTTGCCAAGGCGATCGCCAGCAAGCTGGCCATCCCCGGTCTGGAGCTATCCGATTATTTCAAGGTCGTATCGCGGGACGTTTATACAAATACCCGGGCCCTGGATCTGGGTCCGCAGCAACCTTTTCATTATGGCAGCTGGTTTGAAGATTTCTATCTCAACCTGCCAAAGGACCTGCCGGACGTTTCGGCAGCGGCTTCGCCGTCGGCGATCGATATCCCCATGGACCGTCTGGCTATCGAAGACGAGACGATATTGGTCGGCGAGGTTCTCGAAAATATCGGCGTCTCTGATTTGACCCGGCTCGCGGCCGCCGGTGATCCGCTTGCCCAATCGTTTTTGGGATATATGTACCATCTCGGCGTCGGGGTGCGGAAAGACCTGGACCAGGCAGAGCTCTGGTTGGAAAAATCAGCGGCCCAGGGCCATCCCGCAGGGCAGACCGAGCTGGCGTGGTATCTCCAGGAAAATGAGCCCGACAAGGCAAGCCGCACGCTGGAGCTATATCTGCTCGCCGCTGCTCAAGGATATGCCAAGGCGCAATCCCACCTCGGCTTCGCCTTGTGGGAGGGAAAATTCGGCATCACCGACAAAAAACGAGCGATCCAGCTGTTCAGCGCAGCATCGGATCGCGGGCATCCCTATGCAACCTATGCGCTGGGCATTTACGGAAAGCAGATCGATGAATCGATGCGAAAGCTCCGGATGCTGGCCAACGACGGAAATGTCGAGGGCAATAACTGGATATGCGAGCTGCAATATCAGCGCGGGCAGGCCGACAAGGTGGCCAAGGATTGTTCGCTTGCGGCGAGGGGCGGATATGCAGGTGCAAGAGCGATATGGGCGCAGCTTCATGATCAGGGGCAGGGCATTCCGAAATCGCCCAGCGAGGCGCGATATTGGGCCAGACTCGCGACCAGTCAGCCCGAACTCCGGCAGCGTCCGGATCTGGAACGCGCTACCGCAAATATATTGTCCCGCAACTAGCGCGTCGAAGAGGCTGGTAGTTAGCGCCAGTCTTTGATAGAGTCCGCTCCATGCCAAAAGCAAAACGATCCGACAATTGGGGTTTTCCCCGCTGGGGAAGCTATGAAAGCTCCCGCGAAACGCAACAGGTCAAGATTTGTGACCGCCACGGTTGCGACGAACCGGGCAATTGCCCCGCGCCGAAATCGCCCAACAGCCCCGAACGCTGGTATTTTTGCCAGACCCATGCTGCGGAATATAACCGCGGATGGGATTATTTCGAGGGGCTCGACAAGGAAGAGCGCAAGAAGCGCGAAGCCGACGAGCAGCGCGATGCCAACGCCTATCAGGAAGCGGCCCATTACAGCTGGATGGGCTCCGGTGACGGCAGCCGGTCCCGCGACGAGATGACGGCGCTGGAAATTTTCGACCTGACTCCCGACGTCGAGTTTGAATCGGTGAAAAAGGCCTGGCGGTCGATGGCCAAGGAATATCATCCCGACGTCAATCCGGGCGATGCCGAGGCGGCCAAGAAATTTCAGGCCGCCCAGGCAGCGTTCGACGTTTTGCGGATTGCCGAAGAGCGGCGGGTCTGGAAGCCGGTCTAGGCTTTTTCCAGGCGCGACGCGGTCTCCTGAATGAGGCCGATCATGTTGGGAATGCCCTGGGTGCGGTTCGAACTCAGCTGGTTCTTCAGGTCAAAAGGTTCCAGAACGGCCGCGATATCGGTCTTGGTGATTTGTTCGGCTGACTGATCCTGAACGGTTTCCAGGACGAGCGCGATAATGCCCTTGGTTATCGCCGCGTTGCTGTCGGCCAGAAAATGCAGCCGTCCATCATCCAGCTGGGTGGGATAGACCCAGACCGATGCGGAACAGCCCCGCACCAGCGTCGCATCGGTTTTCAGGGCATCCGGCATGTCATCAAGCTCTTTGCCGAGATCGATCAGCAGGCGGTAGCGATCATCGGGTTCGAGAAATTCATATTCTTCGATCAGGTCGTCAATTTTGCTCATGGGGAGGGCGATTAGCAGGGGTTAACCGCAACGTCACCCATTTTTGCCGTCCGCCTCGAGCGAAGTCGAGAGGCTCTCGCGTGGCTCGACTTCGCTCGACACGAGCGGAATTGGGGCGTCGTTCGCTAGAGCTCTACGCCCGCCGCGATTGCTTCCAGTTTGCGGATCCGTTCCTTGAGATCGGCAACTTCGATCCGCGATGTCGTGGTCGGCGGGTTATCCTCGCGCCTCTGTTCGATTTCGCGGGATTTGAGGGCTATCCAGTCGCGCCATCCACGGAGCGTAACCAGAGCGACGACCGTCAGTCCTATGAGCGAAAAGGCTGCGGTAATCATATAAAAGGCAGGTTCTTGCATCATACTTGTCCTTCTACTTTCCGGACCGGATCAACGGTCGCGCAATTTTTCAATCTCGTTTTCAAGGTCGCGGGCGCCGCGATCATCGGTGGCGATCTTCTCAAGCACCGCGACGCGCTCCTTGAGATATTTCACTTCATCACGCAGGCGATCGGACTCGGGATCATTTCTGGCCTGGGAACCGATCGTGTTTCCCTTGTGATCCTCCAATATGCCGTGTTCGGCGCGATATTTGGAACGCATCACCCGTCCGATTGTCACAATGATGATGATGGCGACGACTGCCTCGGGCCAACCCATGTTCTGTCTCCTCAATCAATGCCGGACTAGCGATCCCGCAATTGCTCAATTTCGCTTTCCAGTTGTCGCGTGCTGTGCCCGTCAGTGGTAATCTGCTCGAGTACGGCGACGCGGTCTTTCAGATATTTGAGCTCCTCGCGCATTCTCTCCGAATCCGCGTCATGGCTCGCAGGAAACTCTCCCCGCATTTTGATCAGCTTGCGCTGGTGCCCTGTCCAGATGGCAAAGCCTGCCACGGCAAAGGCTCCAAATGGTATCAGCAGCGCGATAATTCCTTCCATCAATCCTGTCCCTTCAGTTCGTGCGCTTGTCGCGCAGTTGTTCTATTTCCTGCGTCAGCCGGTGGCTGTCATCGGTGACGATCCGCTCGACATTGGCCAGCCGGTCCTTGACCGAACCGAGTTCGGCGCGCAGTTCGGCATTCTCGTTGGTCAGCAGCTTGACCCGCTCGACCGCTTCCTTGTCGGTTTTGGGATAGACTGACTTGCCCCACTGGTTTTCCAGGGGATAGCCGTTCTTGACCCGCATCCAGGTTGTTGCAACCCAGCCGATGGTGATGGCGATGGCGCCTACAGCAATCATCGGAGCGAGTTCGGTGAACATCGAGATTTTGTCCGGATCCATCAGTTCTTCTCCCTCAGGGCTTCGATCTCATCAGCGGTGCGCTTGGCGGGATCGGTGGCGATCCTTTCGAGAACCTGGAGCCGTTCCTGCAGGCGATCGATCTTTCCGACCAGTTCCGCATTTTCGTTGGAAAGAAGCTCGATTTTGCGCTGTTCGTTCGGCTCAGCCTTGCTGCTTTTTCCGCCCCATTCATCCTCCAGCTCATAGCCATGCTTGGCTCTGATCCAGTTGTTGACGATCCAGCCTCCATATGAGAGCGCGATGATCGCTATTACAAATTCGGGGCTTCCCCAATCCATGTCTATTCTCCCAATTCAGCTGCTTAGCGCAGATTTTCTATTTCGTTCGACAGCGTCGTGTTCTTGCTGGTGTAGTAAAGTTCCATGTCAGCCAGCTTGCGGTCGATTTCCCGGAACCGCGATTTGATATCGCGGGTCGTGCGGCGGGGTGACTGGCGAACGCCCTGCCAGAATTTGGTGTCTTCCGGGTCGCTCAGATACATGCCGCTCGGCTTGGGTTCGGAAATCCTTGCCGCGATCCAGTAGGCGATCAGCGTCCAGGGAAAGGCGAATGTCACGGTCGCGATAATCGCTGCCAACCGGATCCAGGCCACGTTGATCCCGGTATAGTCGGCAATCCCGGCACAGACACCGCTCCATTTTGCGCGCTTCTTGTCGAGATAGAATTTGGTGCGTGAGGAGCTCATGATGGGTGCCTTTCTTTTTTCAGCAGCTCGTCAAAATTTTCGAGCGTCGGGGCAGGGGATGAAGACGGAAGCGCAGATTGTTGCCAGTCGGGATTGTCTGCGGCCATTATCCGTTCGATGGTTTCCATCCGGTCATCCAGACGGCGGGCCATATGATGCAATTCTTCGAGGAGATGCTCATCTTCATTGGTGATTGTCGCGGCGGTTTTCCATTTTGTGACATAGTGGAAGATCAACCACGGCAGTCCAATAAACAATGTTCCCATGACGATGGGAATGATGATGAGTTCTTCCTGCATTATGCGTCACCTTTCTTCATGGCGGCCTTCATGGCCTCCAGTTCTTCATCAACCTTGTCGCTCGATTCGAGCGCCGCGATCTGGTTTTCCAGGCTCTGCGGCTCACCGCCCATGTTGAGCGAGTCAGCACGGCCTTCGGCGAAATCGACCTGGCGTTCGAGATATTCAAAGCGGGAGAATGCATCCTGCATCTTCTCGCCATTATACATTTCACGGAGTTTGACGCGATTTTCAGCGCTTTCCAGCCGGTTGACCAGGCTGCTCTGCCGCGAGCGGGCTTCCTGCAGCTTTTTCTGCAATTTCGCGATGTCGCCTTCCGACGCGCGGAGCGTTTCGTCGAGGACCTGGATTTCCGATTTCAGCTGGTCTGCCATGTCGGCAGCCTTGCGTTTTTCGACCAGAGCGGCCTTTGCGAGATCTTCGCGATCCTTTGACAGGGCCAGCTGGGCTTTCTCGCTCCAGTCTTCGGTCAGATGATCGAGCTTGTCGATATGCCGGCGCATTTCCTTCTGGTCGGCGATCGTGCGGGCGGCGGAGGCGCGGACTTCAACCAGCGTTTCTTCCATCTCGAGGATGATCATCCGGATCATCTTCGACGGGTCCTGGGCCTTGTCCAGCATGTCGGTAACGTTGGCGGCGATGATATCGCGCGTTCTTGAAAAAATACCTGCCATATACATACTCCGGTTGTCTCTATGGTTGGGTTTGAACTTGTTCGAACCGTTACTCCAGTCCTGTTCTACATCAACCTGTTCAATTTCAAAAGGTGGCCGGGACTTGACTTCGGCAAGGGGGAATGAAGTGGTCCCGGCCATTTGGTCTGTCATGCCCGATAACCAGGGTTAATCGGGCTGACAGGTGGGGAAGCGATTTTGTCGCTGGCGACCGTGCCTTCGGCCTGTGCAGGTCCGACGGCACTGATCAGGATGGTCACGCCAAACATCAGGATTGAGATGATCGCGGAAACATCGGTGCGGCTCAATGTGTTCAATGTTGGCATGTTGTCCTCCAGATATTGGTTCGTCTTGTATATGAAACCAACACTGCAGAAGTCGTGCCAAACCAGATAAGGCGCTGATAAACAACAATAATCCAATTTTTCTCGCAAGATGAACTTGGTATTAATTGCTATTTAATGGGAATTGGCACTATATCTTGGTCATGGAGCGAGAGAGTCAATTTGTCGGGGAATCGGGGGCTTTCCTCGATGCCGTGGAAAAAGCCAGCCGGGCGGCGCCATTGGACCGTCCGGTACTTGTAGTCGGTGAACGCGGAACCGGCAAGGAGCTGATCGCAGAGCGGCTTCACCGTCTCAGCCTGCGGTGGGACGGGCCGTTTATCACGCTGAATTGCGCGGCGATGCCCGAGACGCTGATCGAGGCTGAATTGTTCGGTCATGAGGCAGGCGCCTTCACCGGCGCGACCAAGGCGCGGGCAGGGCGGTTCGAGGAGGCTGATGGCGGGACCTTGTTCCTCGATGAGCTCGGGACATTGTCGACCGGTGCGCAGGAGCGGCTGCTCAGGGCAGTCGAATATGGCGAAATTACCAGGATCGGGGCGTCCCGACCGCAACGCGTGGATGTTCGCATCGTCGCGGCCACCAACGCGGACCTGCCGAAAATGGCGCAGGAAAAGGCCTTTCGCGCCGACTTGCTGGATCGCCTGTCCTTCGAAGTGGTTACATTGCCGCCGCTCAGGGTGCGGGAAGGCGATGTTCCGGTGCTCGTGGACTATTTTGGCCGTCGCATGGCTGCCGAACTGGAATGGCCGTCCTGGCCCGGCTTCGGACG
>TARA_R110000772_G_scaffold103013_4_pt1 | contig 17948 bp, 23 predicted proteins | sample TARA_R110000772 | Tara Oceans TARA_R110000772 (sample SAMEA4397948) | marine metagenome | biome: Polar Biome; feature: [SRF] surface water layer (ENVO:00010504); material: water (ENVO:00002006), including particulate matter (ENVO:01000060) such as... | depth 5 m | reverse complement strand
CAAAAAAGTAACCCCCCACGCCCCTGACTCAAGCTCTACAACTGCTTTCCTTGTGAAACCAGTTGAGCTTGAGGATGCAATATTGGAGGTGTGGGAAAATGACGGCCTTTTTTATGGAGTTTCACTTGATGAGCTTTATCGTAAAGACCGTATTGCTATAACTTGGGATGCTAATGGTATTAAAAGCTGTTCATCATTAAGTGATCGCCCAGATATTTTGAGCGATTACAGAAATGGTGATATAGAAGAATACTGCATAGCTAAAGTAGATAAAGTAGATAACGACTCAATACAGATCTCAGTAGCGGCAGCTCAACCAAGCCCTTACATAGAACATGATATTGACGTTGAGCTTTACCAAGACAAAAGCAATCCAAATCGGCTGTGGGCTCTTTCTCATTGCCGTAAATATACATTTGCTCAAAGTGAACGCTTTTGGGGAAAGGTCGCTATGTTTAAACTAGTACCTAGTAACAAAAAGCAAAGTCGCGTACAAAAGAAGCTTGATGAAGGCTTTGTTTTTGTAGCAAATACCGTTTTTAGTGCTAAAACTAAAAACTTTATATAAACATTTATTAAATAAACCCAAGTGGGCGCAATCATTCCCACTTGGGGATGGCTGCACCTGCTTTTTAGGAGCATGACCATGACTACAAATAATAAAATAGAACTAAACGGTGCTGTGTTAATTCAAGCTAAATTCACCGGTTGCGGTGGGACAGCGAAAATTAGTAACGGCTCTATTGTTGTTGAAGGAGATACTATAGATGCAGAAGGTTACACTTCAAAAAATCTACAGTGGTTTCCGCTTAAAGCACTGTCTTTTAAAGACCGATTTAACAAACGTGTAACTCGCCACTTAGAAAAAGTTGGTGTAGATACTCCGCTTGGGACAGTCATTAGTGAAGAGGTTTTAGCCGAAACACTGTCTTTGATAGACAACTGTAAAGCAAGTTTTAATGCAGAAGTTGAAAGCTTATGCGATGAATATGAAGTAATCATCGAAAAACATAAGATCGACGCTGAAATTAAATCAAGCGGCACTAGAATAGGCACTATTATTGACGCGTTAAAGCTACCTAAACAAAAGTTTAAGGACAGCTTTAAGGTGATCTCAATGCCACCTATAACCCTATCTGTTTCATCGGAAGAAGAAGCAGATGAAATTAAAAGCATGCTTAGCGACAGCGCCTTAAAGACTCTAGTAGAAGATGCAAATCATTTATTTAGAAAGTCATATAGAGGTAAAGAGAAAGTAACTAAAGCTGCCACAGAAGCTACATTTGCGTTAAAAGACAAGTTTTATAACTTATCTTTTGCAAGTGACGGCCTAGTGTTTGTTGCTGAACAATTTGCAAGCTTACTGGATGGGCTTACTGTTAGTGAATATGAAGGGGCAACCTTTCACGCTATGTACCGATTTGTTCGAGAGTTGTCAGATGAATCAAGCTTGCTTGATATAATGACAAATCAAAAAGAAATCGACGTTAGCGATCAAAACAGCATAGATAAAACTGTAGATAACACTGCCACCAATACTCAGTCTGTGAATGACACAGAAAGCGATGTTAGTGGGGCAACAGATGTAAATACAGCGAATCAAACCCAACCTAGTAATAATGCTAGTGAATCAAACCCAGTCGAAGCAGAACAAGTAGCAGTTAAACCGCTACGCGTATCTGGATTTGGCGCTTTCTAACCCATGAGGGATTAACTCCCTTTTGGGGGTTAATTCCTCTTAGCTTTCGGGTGTGGGCTTCACATTAAGTTTTTCATCCGAAAGAACTTAATGTGAAGCCCATATCGGGATGCATTAAGAGGAACTACACCATGAATATTGATTTAAAAGCAGTTAAACAAGCCTGTAGTACATTTGGCTGGGAGTCTATATATAGACATTATCCTGCGTTAGATGATGCTATGAAAAAAGGCACAAGAGCCCAACCTTGCCCTAAAACGGGTGAAGGTAATACTCGATTCCGGTTTTTTAAAGATGTTGAACAAACTGGCGGTGGCTACCACAATGATGTAGGCGCATTACCTGACGGTATTGAGCTTTTAACGTGGTACACCGGACAAGGTAAGTTTGATGTTTTAAAAGATCTGGTAGATATACTCGGTGGCGATGCTAAAACGTATAGCTCACCGACCTACCATATACCCCAAGCTAGTAACCGGCCTTATTGCGAACCTGCAGAAGAAAAACGCAGAAAAGCTTTAATTAAAAAGATTTACTCTGAATCATCACCGATACAGGGTACTTTAGCGGAAACTTACTTACGGGGTCGAGGGATCAAGTCTTTTAGCGACTCATATTTACAAGAAGTAGGGAACAACCTACGCTTTCACCCAAGCTTACCTTACAAAGAGGACGATAATTCGCCTTGGCAAAAATTTCCTGCATTGCTTGCAATTGTTAGGGATAAGGATGGTAAGCCACTTACTTTACATCGTACATTTCTATCTAAAGACGGCCTTAGTAAAGCGCCTGTTAGCAGACCGAAAATGTTATTAGCACCACCGCGAGATATGCGTGGAGGTTACATTTTACTTGATTCACCAACTGCACTACCCGATGGAGGCCATTTTGTAAGCCTTACAGAAGGTATTGAAAATGGGTTATCTGTCCGTGAAGGAACAGGTTGCCCAACATGGGTTGGAATATCAGATAAATTGTTAGCTATGGTTAACCTACCAAGCACAGTACGTGTTTGCGCTGTCTACTCTGATTTAGAGGAGTCTGGCGCTGGACAAGCTGCTGCAGACTCATTTAAAGAGAAAAACCCACGAGTTGACGTTATGAATATCGCACCGCGCTCAGACAAGAGCAGCGTTGATTGGAATGACGTTTACAAAACTCAAGGTGTAAGTGGTTTCTACGCAAAAGCTAGAGAACACATGCGTATACCGGGCATAAACTTTGATGAGTTTTGGAGAGGCTAATGGCAAGCTTAACAATTGAAAATGGAACTCAAATACCTGTTATTGGATCAATTTTAGAGTCGTTAGAGAAATCTAATGTAAAAGTTGAGTACCAATGTAGAGCAGGTTTTTGTGGTCAATGTAAGATGAAGCTTAAAAGAGGTAGTGTCGTATATACGACACAGCCTCTTGGCTTTTTTAAAGAAGATGAGGTTTTGACATGTTGCTCAATTCCTCAAGGTGACGTAGAAATAGAAACCCTGTAACTCAGTTACTGGGTTTCTAATTTCTGCCACCGACCTAAATATTTTTATGATTGAGTATGGCCGTAGCAGTATTTAACCATAAGAAGATTTTTTTAAACTGATGTTCAACATCGACAGCTTGCAAGCTGTATAAACCTTAGCGGGTATTATTTTCATAATACTGACATTGTTTTTTTACATCTGTAAAAGACCAATAACCATGCGAAAGCATAATTTAATATAACCCTTGCGGGATAACTTTTGCCCGCTTGGGTTCTTGTTATCTCGCTCTAAAAAACAATTTGGAGCTTATAATGAGCAATTTATATAAACTAAAAAAACTAGCTAAAGCGATAGGTGTTCTTACTAATAACTCAGGTGTTCAAGTTACCGTTAGCGGTGATACAGCATTTAGTACCAATGGAAGAATAAACATACCGCACGGCGATTTTTCAGATCCTAAATACATGATTATGTGTCAAGGATATATAGATCACGAGCTAGGGCATGAGTCTTATACAGACCATTCCTTTATGGGTAAAGCAAATCAAACTCACCCCGGAAACCTAGTTTCTTCGATTTTGAATGCGCTTGAAGACGCCCGTATGGAAAATGAAATATCAAAAGCCTACCCCGGCGCTAGAATTAACCTGCAAAACGTTTGGACTTTACTTGTCGAAAACGGGGATATTCCCTGTCCTTCTACGATGCAAGATCCAATACAAATTATTTTTTCTTATATCCTACATAAAGGTCGTCAATTGATTTGTGGTTACTACAAAACACATACCGATCTGGCGTTAAATATAATTGAAAATAACTGTGGTAAAGCATTCGCTAACGAATTTGAGTTAATACTTGAAAAGTTAACTAAATGTAATAGCACAGGTGATGTTTATGCACTATCAGTCGAAATATATGAGTTTTTACAGAGAGATCAAGATGATTCAAATGATACTGGCAACAGTTCAGACGATGATTCAAATGAAACCTCAGACGATGATTCAAATGAAACCTCAGACGATGATTCAAACGGTGCTGGCAACAGCTCAGACGATGATTCAGATGAAAACTCAGACGATGATTCAAATGGTGCTGGTAACGGCTCAGGCGATGATTCAGACGATGATTCAAATGGTAATGGTGGTAATTCAAGTGGTAACTCAAACGGTGCAGAAGATGATAAAGATTCTAGCAACGAAGCTAATAAATCATTTACACAGGCATTGCCTGGCAGTGATCTATCAGATGAGTACGAATACCATGATGCAATCAAAGGGGCGCTTAAAGATTCGGCAATAGATGAGCTTAATAGCAATGAAGAAGGTTTTAGCGATTATAAAATTGATTCTTGCGATATTAGTTCTTATGTGAGGGATACGTACATAGCCGATGGTTGGAAATCATTATCTTCAAAATTTGCTCGTACCTTACAGCGTGTGCTTATTGATAAAAGTGACTCATTAAAAATGAGTACTAGTAGTGGCTCTAAGCTATTAACTAGAAAGCTTGCTTCAATTGCCGCTGGTAATAGCAATGTATTTGAATATAAAGAAGAGTCGGAAGCAGCACAAAGTAGCGTAATGTTACTTGTAGATTCCTCTGGCTCAATGGCGTCTGAAAGTGAGTGTGGTGGGACAAACATGGAGCAAGCTAATAAAACAGCTCTTGCGTTTGCGAAATCATTTACTCGGATGGGTATTGATGTTGAAGTTAACTACTTTGGTGTCGAGTACGCAGGACTAGACCGTATTTATACAGCTAAAAAGTTTGGTAAAAAACTAGAGCCTAGACGCTTTGGCGTTCCTGCGACTGGAACTACACCAACTCATAACGCTTTATTTCACGGTTTAGTTAATATGATTAATCAACCATCAGAAAATAAGATCGTATTCTTAATTACAGATGGCCAAGCAAACTCTGCTTACCTGCTACCGCCTATGGTGGAGAATATGAAAAAAGCAGGAGTAAAGTTAGTTACTATTGCTTTAGGTAATTTTGCGGTTTACGGACTAGATGATGCGGTTTATGCCGCAGACGCTAACTCAGTAAACGAGGCACTAAAACAAGCAGTAAAACGCAAGTTATTTAACTAAAACAACCCAAGAAGGGCTATAAACTCCCTTCACTGGGCGGTTTATAGCTCTTTTATAAAAAATTTAAGGATTTATTTATGGAAAAGCTAAGTTTTATAGAGTTAATACAAAATCAAACAATATTGGTTCGTGAGAGAACGCAACACGCTCTACATAAAAGGTTAAGTGAAGCAGGTTTATCGCAATTGCTGAACAACCCAAAAGTACGAGTTAAAGCTTACATTACCAATATTAATAAACCGGTTGGCTCTATTTTTAACGGGACTTTGTAATATGATTGTTAGTCGGCCTATTGGCTTAGAAACCAACGATCTTTTAAAAGGTCAAGAAATGTCCGACCTGCTCATTTATGAAGATGAAAATCTCATGAAGAGGCAGGTAGCACCTATTGGTGGTTGGACACACGAACTACTGGAAAGTTATCCATACGACAATTATGCCCCATTTATTTGGGACGCCTATTTAGGTGATAAAAGTCATTGGATTGGTTCATCAGAAGTTTAATTAAACCCATAGGGGAGTGCGTAACCCTGTGGGTTATCACTTTCCTTTAAAATAAAATCTAAAGGAAAATATAAAAATGGCTCAACAAAATAATATTCACGAAACAAGCGGTGCATTATTAGAACTGTACTTTGTATCAGGTCGAGTATGTGATTGTGAAGATGAGTTTAAGCTCGTTAGTGCTACTTCCGCAAGTGAAGCAGAAGAGATCTTTGAGAAGTACGTAAGGTCGCTAAACGATATAGAAGGCAATGATTTTTATATTGAACACTGCCAGACAGTATCGCGTATGAAAGAAAGCATGCTGACAATTAAGTCGGTATCTTAAACTATCAACGTATGTCTAGCATCGACGAACTATAAATTTAACAGTTATTTTTGTTAAATACATTTAACCCATTAGGGCGGATCAATTGCCTTAATGGGTAATTAATTCGCTCTCATTTAAAGAGTGAAATTTATGAATATTGAAGATATGAAAGCGCCATTCACAATTGAAATGTTAATTGATATAGCAGATACCCAACTTTTAGTTTTTGGTGATCATAACCTAATTGTTAGACCACATATGGACTTTATAGGTGGTGTAGAGGTGTTTGCTGGTAATGATATTGTGCTTTGCTGCATGTCAGATGAAGAAATGAAAGATGATGATTATACTTTAAAAACGTTGCTTGAAAGACTTTCTCATTTTGATGAGAACGATGTGTTATTTTACACTGGCAAAGAAAAGAGACAATTTCAAATTGGCTTTATTGAGTCGGACGAAGACTTTGTTGAAGTTTTAAGCTCATCGGAAATAGACTTTAGATAATGCATATATAAATATGGAACCGTAGATTTATTGATACGGCCAACTATACCCCAAAGGGAAAAACTCCCTTTGGAGTTTTTCCTTTTTTAATTAAATAAAGGAAAAAACATGAGAAATTCAAATTTTTCAGCGCGTGACAATGCTATTAAAACACTTACAGATAACCTGAATAATGAGCATAAAACCAGCTTAACGGCTGAACAAGTTGCTTACTGGGTTGGAAGTGACGCAAGTGTTAAAGAGATTGACATGTACGCTTTTGAAGTTGAGATAATTTCGTTTGAAGCCGTTACTCCCAGCGATATTACTTCGTTATGGGAAAGCAGCTTATAAGCGAATACAAGCATTTAAATGGTCTGTGAAGTACAGGCTTTTAATTGCTTTTATTTAAAAGTTAATGGAGTAGTTTCATTAATTAAGTCCTTTAAAGTTAGGACATTTTTAAAAGATATATTTAATTAAACAACAAAAAGCGCCTTATTGGTGCTTTTTTTTTGCTTAAAATTTAGTTTGCAAAAATCTCAATAAGGCTACAGCGTTAAAAATAGCACTCTGTAATAGTTGCGGCAGTAAATGTGGCTGATATTATTGATTCATTAAAACGAGTTTATATCATGGTGTTTTTATCAAACGCCCTCAAAAAACAAATTAACCATAAGAATTAAGTCTTTATGATAGGCGCCGAAATAAAAGGTCTAGTGGCTAATCAGCCTTTGATGTATTTGGTAGTAACAGTTATCTCATTGGTGTTCATGTGTATCGCATGCAACAAAAGCTTACTTAATAAATACCCTAAGTTGTTTTTCATATTTGCACGACTAGGCGTATCCATTCATGAACTTAGTCATTACTTTATAGCTAAGATCCTACTTCATCGAGTAAGCGCCTTAAAAATGTATCAAAAGCCCACTGCCAAAGGTAGGCCGCTAGGCTATGTGATACATGAGCCACGAATAGCATTCTTAGCGCCGATTACCAACTTGCTTATTGGTATTGCGCCATTTTTTGGTGGTGTACTTGTAGCCTTTCTAGTAACTAAAGAGATAGTCCCGGAGCTACTTTACTTAAGTGTATTTGAGGTAACGCTCAAGCAGTTGCAGGCCATAGGTTTATTAAGGTTGATGTTGTGGCTTGTCTTTACAAGCGGGGTGTTAATATACTCAATACCAAGCAGGACAGACATAAAAAATGGCCGTCTTGGTGCTACAATATTAATAGCACTAAGCGCAGCGGCCTTTTACTTTAACAAGTCCATCATAGACTACAATAATTATAATGAGATAGCCCTCAAAATAGCCTCAACATTAACTCTACTTACCTTACCTGTAACAATGTTATTTCTAATGCTGCTAGCCAGCTCCCTCCCTTCAATGTTAAAAAAATAAATGACAGAAAAATAATTTACATGCATTTAAAAGTATTACAACGCCAAAAATAGTAGCGCCAAATAGTAGCGCCAATAAACGAGACTGATATTATTAATGCATTAAAACATTAAATTTATTGGAGTATTTAAGTTGAAAACCCCACCTTTAATATTGGTTAAAACATGGTATCAACTACTGCAAAGTGATGATCCAATGTTAAATGCAAAAGGGCAGGCAATGCTTTTAGGTGCGTTTGGCACAATGCAGGGCGTAGCAGAATATTTGAAAAAAAGCGGCTTAATGGAGTAACACGCAGTGAAAATAGGTGATTTTTTAAGTGATGGGGATGTCTCTAAAATAGAAGAGGCTGAGCTAATCTTTGAGCAAGAAGATGGCCACCAAAGCACTGTTGTCGAGCTGATCAAGCTAGCCGAAATGAAGCGCAAAGCAAATAACGTCAAAAACACGAGGACTAGGCTTCGTGGAGAAATAGCCAAGCTTAGTAGCGATGGCGATGCGTTAGTTTGGTTTGTAAGCAAGTATCACCCGAATATAAGCCTGCACTTTGAATGTGCTGCGAGTACTGTAAAGCATGTTAGTACCATTAAGCAGCAAGAAGATACTGAGCTACCAAAAACAATAGAGCAACTGCAGCGGGATATGACGAATGCGTTATTTGCAGTGGCAAGATATAGAAAAAAACTAAAAAAGCTAAAGCGCGATGAAGAGTACTTTATTAATTTTGTGAAAAATAATTACCTTAATGTTTATTATAGCAACGCTAATGATTCTGCAGCTACTAAAGCAATGAATGGGAGTGAAAACAGTGCAAATTAAAAAAATAATTTTAATTACTTCACTATTATTTAGTGGTTTGGCGTTTAGCGCCAGCAACGATGTTGTAGTGACAGGTATTCACTCTGTGTACGATGGGGATACATTTAGAGCGTTTTTACCCCCGCACAATAAAGAAAGCCAGCGAGTGAGACTAAGGGGAGTTGATACACCGGAAATCAAAGGTCAGTGTAAATCTGAGAGCGACAACGCTATAAGAGCAAGAGATTTTGTAAGGCTATACTTATCCCGCGCAAAGTTGATTGAATTGAAGAGCGTTGGTCGAGATAAATACAAGCGAGTATTAGCAGATGTCCATGTTGATGGCGTTAACTTAGCACAAGTTTTAATTAACAATAAGCTGGGTCGTAAGTGGCGAGGCAGACGCGAAAACTGGTGTGACTAAGGCCGAAGCGCCTTGGTAAGTGTGTCGCTAAAATACGCGATATTGCGCCCAAGTTACACTATAAAGTGGTCAAATAGTTTCTTTGTGCATGAGGTGATTTATGAGTGATGGTAATTTCGTGTGTGCAGCAGCGCAACAGATAGGCGGTGAAAAGCCGGAATTTAAGGACTTCATAGGTGGTATTGAGTTGTTTTCCATTTATATAAACCAACGAATAAACCTAAATCTTCCACTTAATAATAGTTGCCTTGAAATGCAGGAGGGGTTAGAACACCTGTATCGGCACGAAAAAAAAATAAAGTCGCTCGCTGAAAAGTACCACTGCAAATCAAAAAACGCACCGCCAGAGACTAAAGCTCTACTCGAAACCTTTTCAAAAGAAATTAAAAACTTACTTAAAGTAGATTAAAACTAGTTGTCCGATTTAGTATCGGACACTATTAAGTCAATTTACCCCGCTAAAAACACTTCTCACATTTAATTGTTCATGGCAATCACGCAAGCGAATTGAAAACAGAGGCTATTTAACATAATAAGAATAAGCTGTATTTTTAACCTATTGTGGCCAAAAAAGACAAACGCTAGTGGTATTACGATTTAAACTTTGCGTCCGTGAAGGACGTCACATTTACCACTTAAATTAGCGCCGCTTTATAGCCTTAATCCTAACTTGTGTTAATGTAGGTTTACATAAGTTAGGAATTATTTGGTATATTTAAAACAAAAAAACAGCGTGTAATATTCGGGGCCACAAAAAGCGAGTCCTGCACAGACGCAATTACTTGGATCAGCATTTTACCTACTCGTTACTTTTGCAGTGGTAATAACACAAATAACGGATGCAATTACTTTTGGCCAAGTGAGTTTTGGCCAACAACCAAGTTGTAAGGCGATAGTTTGGCGCGATGTGGCCTTAATTGAATTTACCTCGCTTATGAAATTGAATTTACTTAGTAAAATAATGGTTTGTTAAATTCAGAAAATGACGTGGCTTACACTTGTCAGTTGTGTGTATTGTTTGTGAATGTGACTCAATATACATTTGTTATTTGGGTAGTGTTTTACTTATATTGCACAATTAACACCGTTAAACCTTATGTTTTACTGGTGCTGATTGTAATTTTAAACATTAAATACGGGTGGTTATTACAAATGGAAGTTGTTGTTAATAGTTATTTTTGCGGTGCGGGATTAATGGACGAAGGTTTGAAAAGAGCCGGGCTAACAATAGGGCAAGCGTTTGAAATAGACAAAGCTGCATGCGCAACATATAGAGCTAATCACGGAGCGAATATAGTTGAAACAGACATAAGTACAGAGTTAGTGCTGGCTCAAGACGAGTGTCACGGTATGGTTTTTACATTCCCCTGTAACAAGTACAGTGCGATTGCCTCAATTCACGGCCAAAGAACGGGTGATGAGCTGTACCTGCATGCGCTGCGTCACTTGGCGGTTGCAAGACCTGAGTTTTACTTGGTTGAAAATGTACCGAAAATGCGGGCTTTTAAAGTAGTAATGGAAGCAATGCTGTCAATGCCAGATTATTACATTCAGGTATTCTGTCCGGTAAATACAACGATTTGGCTGCCACAGCAGCGAGAGAGGTTGTTTATCATAGCAACGCGTAGGCACTTTAATTTTAGACCACCAGAAAATACAAAGCCGCTGTCGCTCGAAGACATATTAGAGAAAAACCCTGTTGTTAACTGGCCAAAAGCCCTTCGAAACAGAATGACAGGAAAATATAGAGACAGGCCAATAATTAGTGATCCAAGCAAAGGTGACATAGCGCCCACGGCATTAGCGCACTATGGGCGAGATAGAAGTACTCGCGTTTTAGCTGATAAGCGTTACCCGCTGGGCGTAAGGCCGTACTCGGTAAGAGAGTATGCGCGGCTGCAGGGACTAGATGATAACTTTGTCTTTCCTGTAACTGATAATCAGGCATACAAGCAAATAGGTAACGGTGTGACTGTTCAGGCTGCAGAGTGGTTCGGTCGAGAGATAATTAGGTATATGAATCAATCAAAGTATTACCTTAAAAAAACTGCTTAATGCTGGGTTTTAATATTTTTAAGTGGAGTGGTAAGCAATGAATAAAACAACTGATATTGTCGTACTAGACAATGATGGCGGTTGTGTATCAAATGCAGAAAGTTACACAAGTTACATTCCACCGTCTGTGCGATACTTACTTAGTTTGAGAAGCGCAAGGTCAAGGCGCACAATGGGGTGCGCATTAGATCAAGTTGCTAAAGTCCTTGGCCGTGATGGACATTTAAACATAGAGTGGCAAAAACTTGATTCGTCGCATATTGAATCCATTATTTTTAGGCTAGTTAATGAAGCTGCCTTATCACCGGCCACAATAAACGTGTATTTGAGCGCAATAAAAGGCACATTTAAAGCCGCTTGGAAGGCGAAATTAATAAATATCGACGATTACGAAAGAGTAAAATCAATTGAGTCTATTAAAGGTAAGCGAATTAAAAAAAACCAGTTAAAACTAGATGTAAGTTATATAGAGGCACTAATACGACATTGTGATGCGCTGGGAACCAACAACGGTAAGCGTGATGCCCTAATAATATCTATTCTGGCTGGCTGTGGCTTGAGGCGTGATGAAATTGCGAACTTAAAAATAAGTGATTACAACCAAGAGGAATCGTTATTCTACGTGCTGGGCAAGGGCAATAAAGAACGTGTAATAGAGATACCAAAAACAAGAGTAGGTGCGCGTTTAAACGAGTGGCTAGACACCACTAGGGGATATGATGAAGGCGCTTTGTTCCCTAAAATACATAAGTCCGGTAAAGTTTCAGATAGAAAAGTAGCGATGAGTGGCCAAGCTATATATGACCTACTTATTAAGCACTGCAAAGCTGTGTCCAATAAAGACGTGAACGTTAGCCCTCACGCTATGCGCCACTTTTTTGCTACGACACTGCTTCGGGGCGGCTCTGACATAATGACCGTTAAAGAAATGCTTGGTCACTCGTCAATAGCGACAACTCAAATATATATTGATGAAGATGAAAATGCCCGCCGTAAAGCATCAGAATTAGTTGATTTTTAGAATCGGTATAACCAAAAAGGTATGATCAAATGAAAGTAGGTAATGAATATTTGGCGATAAGACCAGCTCATAGCTTCCTCGATATAAGCGGACAAAAAGTAGAGTTTGAAGAAGAACAAATTAAAATTAAGGTACTAGATAAGCCAGAGCATATAATAGCCTGTGATGGGTATGCAGAGTTAGTGCAACCACTCCCTGAGCATTTAAAGCACCCTGATTGGTATAACGTTATCAACTTAAATACAGGGCTTACGCGTTGGTTTAACTCTAAAAATTATAAAATAAGCGAAATAAACGACCTTAAACTTACAACACCATAAGGTTCGGCACGGACAGAGAAATAAAAGGAGTTGAAATGAACATACCAGCACCAAAAAATTGGGCTCGCGCCGTTGTGTTAATGGCCTTTGTTTTCTTATTTATCAATGGGGTACTTTTTTCTATTGCAGTACTCTATCCGCATGGAATGGATTTCCTGCCGCTTGATCAAATAATCTTTTTGATTACGCTATTAATTATTGTACCTGCAATGACCATAATTGCATTCATCTTTGAGCCATTGCTAGCCAAACGAAAGCACGATAGAAGTATTGTAAATATCACATTGATGAATAACCTTGTCTTTGCTGAATATCCGCATAAAAAAGGGGCTACCTACTTATCGACTTCAATAAAACCATTTTCAGTAGGGACTGACTTCATCTTTAATGTCGGTGCGCTACACCTAACGATACAAGCCGTTTTACTGCAAGCTGCTGGTGGTAAAAAGGCAAAGGTTAAGCCCTCAGTTGTTATAAGTGTTGATAAAAAATGCAAGACAGCCCTCACATTTAAAGAGCGAAAAATATTAGAGAATTTATCTAATGAACACTTTGAGGTTATCAAAGTAAATTAATAATTTAGCTTTTTAAAGTGCGCCGTTTTAATGCGCCAGCATTTTAAGTTGTTAATATATAACCATCAAGCAAGCAAGCAAGCAAAGGGTGGTAACGGTAATGGCGAATATACTAAAAAAAACAAATGCAGATGAAAACCATAACGTTGTCACAATTGAAAGTGTGGATAGCAATAGGTACATGAAAAAACCATGCAGAAACTGCCCGTGGAAAAAAAGCGCCGTTGGCGAGTTCCCTGCAGAGGCTTTTCGCATTTCAGCTCACACATCTTACGATATGAGTCAAAGCATGTTTGGTTGCCACCAGTCCGGCACAAAAAAACCTAGTACATGTGCAGGTTTTTTACTCAATGGTTCTGCCCACAATTTAAATGTACGCCTGAAATTAATGAAGGGTCATTATGACTTGTCAAAAGTCTCAGATGGTGGGGATGAGCTTTTTGAGAGCTATAAAAGCATGGCAATTGACAACGGTGTTGAAGCAGATGATCCATGCCTAAAAGAGTCAAGAAGCTAAACCCATATTACTCATAGTGACCGTAAATTTAAGCAATAAAAAGGAAGTAATTAATGACTGATAAAAAAACAGATTTTTTTTGGGGTGAAACGCCAACTGAAATATCTCTTTGTGATATTTTAAATAAGTTCGACACACACACGCCAAGCTACATAACTCAACAGCTTAATCGGCTACTTGAGCGCAACGATGGGCGCTTAAGAATCACCGACTCCACATCATCACCGGCGTTCTACAAGCTACTGGACAATCTAGCGCACTCAGAAATAGATTGTATTCATATCGGGGCAGGTGAGGGGGATAATCAAATTGCGCACACAAAGGTACATTGCCTTATTTGGTTTAAGCAAGGTGTTGTGTTGGTGGATGCGTACTGGTGTGCATATAAAGAAGAAGCTGCTTATAGTTTAATACAAACATTATTACTACCACTGCACAAAGATAAACTTAAAGACAAAGTATTTATAAAAACAACATCACCTAGCAATATCGCTTACAGTAAGTTATCTGGATGTGGTGGCTTAAGCGCCGAAGTTAAATCGCTACTCACACTTGCTAAAGGTGGTAGTCTCTTAAGTAAAGCGGGGTTTATTGAAAAGTGTGTTGCGCGGATCAAGCAAGCTGAACAGGAGTAGCTTGATCAACTGCATTTATTAAAGTCGTATTGAGTAGAGGAAGCAAAAGACCTTTTAATTCTATTAAAAGGTCTTTTTTTTAAGATGAGTTATTGCCACATTTAACCAAACAATAAATCACTACACCAATTGTCAAGAAGTCGCTTTGTATCATCTTCGCTGGCCAGTATGTTAAACGGTAGTTTCTTGTATTTCTTCGACACATTAATTACTGCTTTCATAAATCCATGTTCACTTGCAACCCAGTCACAAAAAGACAATACAGATATATCGTGTTCTTTAAGATGCCTGATTACCACTTCAATGCCTGGGTGAAGCACGAGATCTGAATTAAACTGAAATGCGGGGTAAAGGGGGTCAGATAAAGCGCCCACTTTAAGCTCCAACAACTTATCAGACTGAGCTAACCGGCCAACAGCGCGAGCCATGTTGGTGTCTTTTGCGCCTAATGTATCGTACACGTCTTGGCGGGACATCATACTTACCTTTTCACATACTTTGCGATACGTATGCGCAATTAAAAGTTTGTCTTGAACGTCATTATTGTTCATTAGGTGGTATGGTGTAGATATAAGCATTTCTTCGGCTGCACTTTTCTCTGCTGTAGACAGGTTTAAGTGCATGCAAAACTCTGCAAGCTCCGGCTCGTCTGAGGTTGGGGTGTATACGTTAACTGGCGGAAGTGGCGAAATCCTCTTGAGTGTATCCTTTTGGTTGTAACCTAGAATGTTTATAGCTAACGACAGGGGTCTTTTTTCAACGTTTAAAATACCCTTTTCAACTAAAACATCAGCTAGTGATCTCTGTTTGTTTATATCCATTTTGCCCTCGTAATTTATGTTAGTTTTTACTTATTATACACACTATACAATTTTATTTTATTTATTACAGCTCATGTTTTAATGCCCTCTAACAAATACAAAGAATTAAAATATCCGTTATTATTAACCTTTAACAATAAAAGGATGGTTATATGCAAAAACTAATTGAAAAATATAAATTTAAAAGCGGCAAAGAAAAGCTGCTTATGCTGGTCGCTCTAGCTGTTGCCGCTTATGGCCTTTTAGGTTTGACCAGAGAATATCAAGAAGATGGGATTAGCTTGTATATAATCCCTGTTTTTATTGCCATTGCGATCGGAACGTGGAGCCTAACCAAACTTCTGAATAAACCGATAGAAATTGAAAAAGATAAAAACAAAGAAAATAAGTAACAGTGTTAAATAGTAGTACCCTCCTAAAGTAAGTAAACCAAAGCCTAATTTTTTAATTGGGCTTTTTTCAACTACACAGTTAGCGCAATAATAATGTAGAGAGTAATAATTGTGAAAATAACAAAGTATACATATATAGGTTTGGCTTTAAGTGCCTTGCTAAGCGGTTGTCACTCAAGCGACAGTGATATTTACGCAGTTGTTAACGATGGTGATTTAAACAACCAACAGGTGACTTTCACAAAGCGCGTGTCACATTTAGTGGAGTTTGAGTTCGATTCATCTGAGTTACCATTCAATGCTGCAGAGGTTGTTGAGCCGCATGCTCGCTACCTTATAGCAAATCCAGATATAAAGGTAGCGATCCAAGGTAACGCGTCTAGTGAAGGCGGTAGGGGTTACAACTACAACTTGGGTAAAGAAAGAGCAAATGCAGTCAAAGGGCTTTTTTTAGAGCTTGGTGTAGATGAGAAGCAACTAGTTGTACTTTCAGTAGGTGAGCGACACAACAACTTCATTCCCAAAAGAACCGTAATGCTAGGTTATTAGAGCGTCGTTTTGCTGCACGGAGTGGGTGGTTTTGAGATAATCACCCCATGACTAAAGCCAAAGAGTATTTTTAATGCTGATTAAACAGCAAGTAGTTTTTCAATATAAATCCACTAAAAATAAGTATTTTTTTTATATTTTAATGGTTTTATTTTATTTGTGGTTAGAGGTTTCTTTTAATTACTTTGTAGTATCAACCGCTTCCGATCTTGCTGTCACAACTGACGAATTGAAATTTATAGAGCTGTTTGGCCGCTTTCTAAGTTGCATTGGTTGCTTGGTATTGCTGTCTCGAAGAATTAAACCAAGTGAGAGTATTGCTAAATATTGTGCTAAGTTTTTTATTATAGCAGTACTCGCTATCCCTACTGTTTATTTTGGCCAAAAATTACTAATAGATACTTTAAGTAGTATGGCTAGCGGCGATGATCGTATGAAAGCCGTGCAAAGTGATTTGGTCAAAGGCTCCTTTATAGTTGCCGGTACTCCCCTTAACATTACTCAGAAAATCAATGCGGCATTGTTGCCAGCTCTTTATTATTCTAATTCCACTCCTTTTGTCTTGAGTGACATGCACTTAACTGAAATTACAAAGCAAAAGCAATCAAAGCTTTTAAGCAAAATGTATAGTCAATTTAGTGGCCTGAATAGTAAGCTTGATGAAAAATACCAGCAGTATGTAGAGCTTAACAAAAGTGTTGATCAACTAAATGTAGCTTATGATGAAAAAATCAACAAAACCAAAGCGGAGGTTGATACATACTGGGAAAAATTAAAGTTAACAGAAGATAAGGCGTGGGAAACTTACCGGACTACAATAAAAGAAATTAGTAATGAAAAGTTAGATGCTGATTTAATGAATAAGTTAGACAGTGGTTTTAGGTCATATCGGCATGGCGGCTCGTATTCTTTTTTTAAAAAATACGAGCATTTCACCAAGGAAACGGTGTTAAAAGGGACAACTCCACAAGACTGGCAAAATGGTATTTATTTGCCCCCAAAGATATGGGGAGGTGTTGATGTGGCCGCTGCAAAGCGATTTTACCATAAGCGGTACAGGGCTTTGTTACGCGAAGCTAAAACAGGTTTTTTTGATGAAATAAAGGATAAGCAAAACTTTATTACTCAAGATAAAGTGAAAAGCCAAATAAAAGAAAAACTGGCTTCGATAATGACTAACAACATTGATGTAGAGCAGGTAAACATTGATGATAAGCAAGGTTTTGAAAACAGCTTGCTTAAATCACTATATGAGGCGAAGGAAACCGCGATATTAAAGGGCTCAGGTGGCGTCCCTCTAGGACTTAATAAAGTAGGCTTTGTGGCGTATTCTATTGAACAGTCACCTTTGAACTTACCATTTACATTAAGCACCAAGCAATCGGCTTTGTTGTTTAGTGACTACTCGCAGGAAAATTTTAACGCTATTGTGGCCACTCCTGTAACTGAATCAAGTATTGATAATATTATTTCAGCTTTAAATTCTCCCCCCAGTAGTTTTGAAAACCAAAGCGAAAACAGCCAAATAGGAACCAATCATTTTAAAGCGTTGTTGGTTATACCTTTCGCTATTTCGATAAGTCTCTTCTTGATCATAATGCTTAGTTTTGATTTGTTACTGCATATCAATAGATACAGTCAAATCAATTTCGCAAAGAGAACCGAATCACGCAAAATATACAATAAGCCCTTTTACTATGCTCAAATGAACCCTAGGGTAGCTTTGCTAATAACTATGCTAGCTACTTTGTGTCTTATCAGTTATTTGCACTCAGAGTGGCCGGTGAAGTTTGCTTTTGAAAAAGTGTGCAGCTTTGTTATGGCTATTCTTGAAGGTATTTATTACATTGGTGAAAGTACAAATGGCTACATCAG
>TARA_R110000772_G_scaffold44553_7_pt1 | contig 18052 bp, 38 predicted proteins | sample TARA_R110000772 | Tara Oceans TARA_R110000772 (sample SAMEA4397948) | marine metagenome | biome: Polar Biome; feature: [SRF] surface water layer (ENVO:00010504); material: water (ENVO:00002006), including particulate matter (ENVO:01000060) such as... | depth 5 m | reverse complement strand
AAAATGACAGAGACACATTTAAAAATTAAAGCGGCAATTGAAGAGTACCTAGCCGAGAGCGAAAAGTTTGAAAGCAAGGGTGTAAAAGCCGCGGCTACTAGAGCTCGTGGATCCTTAATGGATTTGACTAAACTTGCAAAAGTTAGACGTCAAGAAATCCAAGACAAAAAGAACTCAATGTAATGAAACAGCCTAAGTCAACAGAAGAAGCAAATACAACTGTAACTCCTAAAGTAATAACTAGGAACGAAGCAGAACAACTTAGCGACTATGCACAGGACCTCAATGATGAGGTTACACATGTTGTTGACTACGGTGATATTAAAGGAGATAAGAAGAAATGAGAAAATTGTTTTATATGGGTCTAGAGAGTTATGAAGCTAGATATACCTTACAACTGCAAGACTGGAACGAAAGAGTATTCGGTAAACGCGACATTGATTACGAAGTAATCGTTGGCGAAGAGCTAGATAATAGCAAAGCAATTGTAACTGGTAGTGTTTTAGATGCTCATGGTCGCAGTTACTACAGTTTATCTCAGACTATGAAATTGGTCCAAATGATGAAGAACGGTGAACTTACTAGTGATGACGTTATCTTTTATGAAGATATGTTTACTCCTGGTATTGAGTGCTTGCCTTATATCATGGACCAATCTCCTCCTGAGTTTAGGCCTAAAATCTATCTAAGATTTTTAGCACAAACAACCGACCCTGATGATTTTCTCATTAGGGAAGGTATGTTTCATTGGATGAGAAAGTATGAAGAGATGGTTGACCATGTTGTGAGTGGTATCTTTGTTGCAAGTGAAGAGTTTGCGGCACATTTACGCATAGCAGGAATACTAGCTCCTATTTACGTTTCAGGCTTGCCATATGGTAAGGAAGAAGTGAGAGGTAGGATTGATTCAAACATACCAATCAAACAAAGAACAAAAAGAGTATGCTTCAGTTCACGTTGGGATGCCGAGAAGCAACCAGACTTTTATATGGACTTAGCAGAAGCGTATTATAAAATTGATCCAACTGTAGAGTTTTCAATCTTTTGTGGACACCCAGAGCTTAAAAGTAATAAGCAATGGTATGTAGACAGAGCATTAAGCTACGAAGGCGGACACAATCGTTTAGGTGATGCAAACTTCCAAGTTTACACAGGCCTAAAGAAAGATGAGTATTATACATTACTTGCAGATAGTCAAGTATTGTTTAATTGTGCATTACAAGACTGGGTAAGCAACACAGTTAGTGAAGCTGATACATTTGGCACACTTACATTATTTCCTGCTTATAGATCGTTTCCAGAAGTATTTGCAAACAATCATAACCACATGTATACTCCGTGGAGCATAGATGATGCAGTAGAAAAGTTACAAAAGATGATGAAAGCGATTGACAACGAGGACTTATCAGCGTATAATGTAGGTAAGATAAGCGATTATCAGAACGGAACAATTGATAGAACAATAAATGTTCTTGAAGGAAAAGGAGAGCAATATGCGAGGAATGACTGGGATTTCCGTAAGTATGTTGCAAAAGCAAAATATGAGTGAAGCAAAAACAGTTTTAGTAACAGGTGGTAGCGGTTATATAGGTGGCATGGTATGTCAACTATTAGTTGCTGAAGGACACAATGTAATAAACGTTGATAGAAAGAAACGTGAAATACCTGGAGTTACGTTATACCCGTTTGATTTGGACAACAGTCAGATCAAAGGTGTTATACAATTAACTAAACCAGATACAATTATGCATTTTGCCGCTGAACACGAAGTTGCTCGCAGTATGGTAGAACCTGATAGGTACTACTGGAACAACGTAGGCAATACTATTGCATTACTTAACCATGCCGTTGAAGCAGGTGTTAAGAACTTTATATTTAGTAGCTCAAGTTCAGTGTACGGTGATATTGAAACGTTCCCTACTACTGAAGACTCACCTAAAGCACCAGTTAGTCCATATGGTAGAAGTAAAAGCATTGTAGAAGATATGCTACAAGATTATAAAAATGCGTTTGACTTAAACTATGTTGCACTTAGATACTTTAATGCCGCCGGCGCCGCCCCTGATAACTCTCATGGTTACAGACAAGAAGTTGCCAGCCATATTGTTCCTATCATTGCAAGAAACATACTAAACCAAGAAGTGACACAGGTCTTTGGCATGGACTATGATACTCCAGATGGTACAGCAATTAGAGACTACACTCATGTATTTGATATTGCTACTGCCCACTTGGCAAGTATGCATTACTTAGGTGACGGTGGTAAGAGTGATATATTTAATATCGGTAATGGTACAGGTAATAGTGTTAAGGAAGTTATTGGAGCATTTGGCGAGGTTACAGGAACTATTCCCGAGCATACCTTTGCTAGTAGACGTGCAGGCGATCCGCCTATAACACACGCCGATAACACTAAGGCTAGAGAACTCTTAGGCTGGAGCCCAGTGTATGGGTTAAATGATATTGTTGAACATGCATTAGCATGGGAAACTAAGAACTTTAAAGTAGCAAAGTAAATTATTAAAATTAAGGAATCAAATGAGCATTAGCGATAAAATTAAATCTAGAATACAAGAGAACGGCGATAGATTCCACGCAAGTGATAACATTAGTCAGCACATCAAAGAAGGTGAGTTAGAACTTCTCATAGAAGAACTTACACCAAAGTTTGAATCTGTGCTAGATGGATTAGTTATTGATAGACTTACAGATCCTAACAGTATGGACACTGGTAGGCGTCTTGCTAAGATGTATGTTAAAGAGATTATGTCTGGTAGATACAATACTATTCCTAATGCAACAGCATTTCCTAATCATGTTGAGAATGGATACGAAGGTATGCTAGTAGTTCGTAGTGAACTTAAAAGTGTATGTTCGCATCATCACCAACCAGTAACAGGTGTAGCATACATTGGTATCATTGCAGGCGAAACGCTAATTGGTCTAAGCAAGTACACAAGAATTGCTCAGTGGTGTGCAAGACGAGGAACATTACAAGAAGAACTATGTAATGATATTACTAGAGAAATACAACGAGCCACTGGCTCAGAAAACGTTGGAGTTTATATTCAGGCAACACACGGTTGTTGTGAGAATAGAGGCATTATGGCTACGAGTAGTTTGACACAGACTACAGTACTTAAAGGTGCGTTCTTTTCAGATCCAGGCACTAAAAAAGAGTTTATGGATAACATACAACTGCAACAGCAGTTTGCTTGTGGGAAATAACGTATGTCTATTGAATCGAGAGGCCCTAACAACGTTTTAGTCCTTGAAAGGACCGCAGTACCTGTAAACCTTATTGCAGATCAAGTTTGCTGTAGAGTTGAAGTAGCAAGGATACAACAACGATACCCTGTATCTGTTGCAGAAATATTTGAATGCATCGAAGCATGGACAGACATCAGAGAACCAAGTGAGAATGAATACATTAAGTTTGATGTATCATACGCCAATGGTGACCTAGATGTAATGACTATAGGTATCAGTGATTGGATATATCTATCACTAGTAGCACAAGGCAGGATGTATCATCCAGATAATATTGACTTACAAGAACTATTTAAACTTGGCCTGGAGCAATGCATTGTTGATTGCTTAATGGATCTTAGAGATGGCAACACTAATTACGAGATGAGTGAGTTGCACAGACTTATCTGGGAAGAGTTTGAGAGACAGTATGATGAAGAATTAACTGTTGACAAAATACAAGAATTACTGTATAGTTTAGGTGTTAACTATAAAGAGGAATATGAATGACATTGAAGTATAGCGAAACGTTTTACTCAGCACAGGGCGAAGGCGCCTATGTGGGCATACCTAGTCTGTGGATGCGTTTCTTTCTATGCAATTTACAATGTAATGGCTTTGGGCAAACAGACCCTACAGATCCTAGCACATACGATTTGCCTTATGAGAAACTAGACTTAACAGACATTACAAATGTAATGGATTTGCCGGTGTTTGATAAAGGGTGTGACAGCAGTTACACTTGGAGCAAACGCTACAAGCATCTTATTACTGATCGTAGCGTAGAGGAGGCTGTAGACGAGCTTACAGCCCTGTTACCGCACGGTAACTTTATTCACCCTGCAACATTACAAGAGACACACATGGTGTTTACAGGTGGTGAGCCAATGCTTAAAAAGACACAGCCTGGCATGTTTGATGTGTTAGATGAGTTTGCTAAAAGAGATAACATGCCTAACTATGTTACAGTAGAAACAAATGGCACTAAAAAGATTACAGATGAGTTAGCTGATTACATTCAACGTTGCTACACTAGATGTGAAGGTAAAGAATGGTACTGGAGCGTTAGTCCTAAACTTTGGGCAACTGCTGGAGAGAAAGGCAAAAAAGCCATCCAGCCAGAAGTAGTTGGAGAATATGCAAAAGTTTCTCCACATGGACAATTAAAGTTTGTTGTTAACGGAACTGATGAGAGTTGGAAGGAAGTTGAGGAACACACTAAAGCATTTAGAGAAGCAGGATGTAATTTTCCTGTGTGGATTATGGGCGTAGGTGGTACGTTCGAAGGTCTAGTACAAACAGAAGCCACCATTGCCGATGAGGCAATACAACGTGGGTATAACTACACTAGTAGAGTTCACGTACATATTTACGGAAACGCAATAGGAAAATAATATGAATGACTCGTATGCAAAAGAGTGTGTAGTAACATGCACAGACAACGGAAGAACACTTGATGTGGACATCGGTGACTTTAGACCAGAAAGCTACATGACTGTGTATATGAATACAGTTAAAGTAAATTTACAATGGGAACCGAAACATAAAATTTATGTAGGTGGCATGGGCGGCTTAGAGTTTACAACCAAAGGTCCTAAGATTGTAGGGAGTTATAGGTGAAACAGTTCGACGACAACACATATAGGCCGTTGCCGGTAGGCACAACTATTAGTTACAGTGGCGTACACGGACTAGGCTTACATGCAACAACAAACTTAGATGCAGGTACTGTACTAGGTGAGACTCACGTTCTAGTGTTTAGCCAAGTTAGGCACGAATGGGTTAGAACACCGCTTGGTGGATTTATTAACCACAGCGAAACTCCCAACTGTTATATAAGCACAGACAAAGGCGACAGAACATTACACACAGTTATACCTGTTAAAAAAGGTACAGAGCTTACAGTCTATTATAGATTTAAAGGATACGACGGTACTGCTGGCGATCCTGAAGCGGACCCACAACTGGAAGAATAGCATGGCAAAGTTTATCCCTGACGATTTACTTAAACATTTACTGCAAGAATACTTAATGGTACATTGGACTGATAGTTACTCTACTCAGCCAAATTTTCCGGCGGAAATGCAACGACAAGACTGTGAGTTTCGTTTAGCAATGCTCGACGAAGCTGACTGTAATAAACTTAAAGAGTTATTGATAACTAAGTTTCCTGTCAGAGAAGAGACAATAAATAAATGCTCATTTTTCTTTAACAAGTTACACGACGGTGACTTTATATCTGACTATAGTTATAGCGAGTTTATGATTAATATAACTAACAACGGAACGCAATGGTATGACTCTTCTAAAGGTAAACATGTTGAATTAGGTTACAATGAAGGGGTTGATACAAAAGGTATGACACTTCAGCTACCGAGATTAGAAGATAGTGCTTACTATTTTATAGATGCATACATCTGTTCCTCGCCAGAAAATGCTTGACAAAAGCCAGTTTCTGCTGTACAATACTGTTATACATTGGAGAAACACATGAGTAAAGATAACACATTAACGGCCACTTTTAAAAAGAGTGCAAGAGTAATAAGCGATTACATACCTGATATGATATTTGAACAACCTAGAGACAATTTGTTTCTACAAGAATTTGTTACATATGAGCAAAGTGAATTTGGTTGTAAGCGAACAACTATTAAACGTAAGTTTGATAAAATAGGTGGTTACGGTGATACTACCACAGTGGAGATATTATGAAAAAACTAATACCATTTAGAATGAGCGGCAAAGGCTGGGGCAAAGAAGGCAGAGAGTTAGCAATTGCTGAAGCAACGTATAACCTGGCACCGGACAGTGACGAGCTTAGAGATACTATAGTAACTATTAATAATAAGTTTGACAAAGAGGAAGCTACAGCAAGGAAAGATCCTTGGGTTAACGTAATTAAGATGGGCATGGACCCTGATAATGTTGTACAAGGTTACTTTGAATTAGACTGGAATGATGAGTTCGTACAATACTTGCAAGAAAAAGGTATGCAAGGTTCTAGTGATGAAGATGTAGTAAACAAATGGTTTAATGCTGTTTGTAGAACTGTACTTGTACAAGAGCAAGCAGACTTAGACTACGGTATGCAAGGTGCGAATGAGCAATTCCGTACTGGTGGTAGTGATGTAATATTTACAAGAGATAGCAAAGATGGCGACTCCGGAACAAAAAGCAAAAAATAGTCTAGGCACATTAATGTCTAAAGTACAGCCTATCATTGACGCTGAAATAGAGACATGGGATGGTGTAACATTAGACTATATACTCTCTAACTATAGAAACTTTTTAAAAATAAACTTAGAGGCAGACATTGAGAAAGCTAGAGACAATGCTCCAATAACTTCACCATTCGACGAATTACTACAGGACGAAACATGAAACAGAATTATATATTAGTAGACAGCCTTAACATGTTCTTTAGAGCAAAGCATGTCGGCTATGGCAAAGACATAGACATGAAGATTGGTATGGCTATGCACATCATGTTTAACAGTTTTAAAAAAGTATGGCGAGAATTTAACGGCTCCCATGTAGTCTTCTGTTTAGAAGGTCGTTCATGGCGCAAGGACTTTTATAAGCCTTACAAAGCAAATCGTAAAGTATCAATGGACAAACGTAGTCCTAGAGAACAAGAGGACGATGAGTTATACTTTGAAGCATACAATGATATGGTTGAGTTCTTTAAGGATAAGACTAATGTAACAGTCATTAGACAGCCTGAGAGCGAAGCAGACGACTTGATTGCTACTTGGATACAGCAACACCCAGATGATAATCATATTATTGTTAGTACAGACAGCGACTTTTATCAGTTAATGGCTCCTAATGTTATGCAGTACAACGGTACAACAGATCAGATTGTTAGTCTAGATGGCTTTATTGATGCTAAGTCTGGCAAGAGAGTTATAGATAAAAAGACCAAGGAAGAGAAAGAGCTTCCAGATCCTAGTTGGATATTGTTTGAGAAATGTGTTAGAGGCGATAGTTCAGACAATGTATTTAGTGCCTACCCTGGTGCTAGAAAGAAAGGTAGTAAGAACAAGACAGGTATGCTAGAAGCATACAATGATATGTCTACTCAAGGGTTTAACTACAATAACTTTATGTTACAACGTTGGGTGGACCACGAAGAACAAGAGCACAGAGTTATTGATGACTACGAGCGTAACAAGATATTAATTGACTTAACACTACAGCCTGATGATATTAAAGCAAAGTGTAAAGCAGTTATAGAAGAAGCAAAAGCGGCACCTACAGTAAGCAATGTAGGTATTCACTTTATGAAGTTTTGTGCTAAACATAACTTGGTAAGGATGAGCGAAACACCCAATGACTATGCCGAAATACTAAATAGTGGTATAGAGTAAAAACAAAGGAAATTTGAAATGAGCATAAAAGTTCCAGCATACACAACAGTAGACATTGGCGGAAGTTTAATTACTGACAATGGTAAAAAAATTGTTAGACAGAACCGTGAGCTAGATGATGTAACAGTCCTCTCAGGTGCTCTTATTGCCAAGAAGTCCACCGAAGGCCACATACATCACGCAAACGAAGAAGTGTATATATTCTCCGACGGAGTTGGTGAAATACATTTAAGGTATCCTGATGAAGGTCAGGGAGAAATAGATAATATTGTACAAGTATCTAAAGGGTCAGTAGTACTAATAGAGAAGTCTGTATTCCATAGAATTATTAATACAGGTGACTACTACTTACGCTGGGTTAGTGTGTACAATGGTAAAAGGAGAGAAGCAATACAAAAATGAAATGGTTAACAAGATTTTGGCATAAGCCAGAAGAGGTAGATGAGATAGCTCTGCCTAAAGTGATTGATATGTTAAAAGATGATGTCGACCCTAACGCAGTCACTATCGAGAACGCATATAAGACAAGATGGATATGGTATCACACTATATTAGCTATAGGTATTTTTATGACTAATATATTATTAATAGCAATCCTATTAATACTAGGGATTAAACTATGAGCGGAGCGCCAAGAAATAGTCCTTGCCCAACCGATACTATTAGATTTACTGTAGAAGTAGAAGTGCCGTTTGATAATGCTGTATTAAACGACGGCAATAAAAGTAGAAAGATTATACGTGACTTTATTAACAGCAAAGAATTTGGTTCATATTATACTGTAAGCGGACCGCGTTCAGTAGGTGTGGCAGGTTCTACTAGTGAATGATAAAGAAAACATCTGGGATGATGCCAGAAAAGCAATATGGATTTTAGAGCATGGCTGGAGTGGAAAGACTGCATCAATATTCGAAAGAGTAGGCGAGCAGGTTTATGTAAGGCCAATACCTAGAGACGGTGAAACTTTACCACCGTGGTTGTCCCGAAAAAGGAGACCAATGATTAAAGATGATTTTATAAAACGTCCTAGCAGACAGGAGAAAGACAATGGGAAAGAAAAAAGTAGACCCAAACATAACTAAGTTACAACAGGTATCTGATGTAGCATGGTTAGTTAAACAAGGAGATAGCAAATTAGGAATTCTTAATAAAGATGTACAAGAAAAGTATGTGTATATCACGGGCAAAGAATTACTTAAATTTGATAATGAGGATGAAGTTTGTGCAACATTTGGCAATATTGAACTATTCAGTAACCAAGTTAGCGAGAGCCATCAAAAGCAAGATACTTATTACATCAACGGCTTTGCTGTAGATTACGAAGAGCCTTTTGCTATTGAAGAAGACCATGCAGACTACAACCCTAAACTACCTCTCTACACAAAAATAGAAGGCAATAAAGTTTATTATGCCGCAGGTTACTACTGTATTAACTTTGAAAAAGGTTGGAAACAGGCTAATGGACCAAAGCTGGCTACTCTTCTCAAGTATGGATTTACAGGTCCGTTTAAAACTGAGATGGAAATGAGACAGCAACTTAGATTTCTTAATAAGCAAAAAAGGAAATCTGTAGATGGCACAGCCTAACAGAAAGGCTCAACTTCTTGCCCTGCTTTACAGTATGAAAACGCAGGGTAAAGAAAGTGCAACGTTCAATATTGATTGGCTTATACAAGCCGTACATCAACCTGAAGCACCATTGCACCCTGCCGAAGAGCCGTCCGATGACGACATGGATGGCGGAGAGTTTTGAAAGATAAGCCTCTTTCCAAGGGTGCTTACGACTACAAAGGAACATATGAATGGGCTACTTCTAGTTATTCATTAGATTATGGTGTAGTCAAAGACATTGACATAATGGCAACTGAGCCATGGGGTTGGTACTTTATACCAACTGACCAAGAGAGATGGGCGGATCCTCACAATGATCATTGGTATAAAGAGCAGTATTGTATACTCACATTTGATAGCAAGTCAGACTTGGTTCAAGCAATATTATCCGTAGGTGAACGCCTTTAACAACGCACATTATGATAAATACATGTGTAGATAATGTTGTTAGGAGACACACACATGAGCAGACCAAAGCCAACAATACTGTTAGAAGCAGTAAACAAACATACATATAAAGCAGAGCAAGTACTAGTAGCTGAAGCAATTTTCTCAGTTCACTATAAAGGAAATCCTATTAACCTAAGGACATTAAATACTTTAGTTAGCTACCCAGGCCCTAAGTACAAGAAGGTCAGTTTCAGTAACAGTGGTCATGCATTTAACTTAGCGGCACGATTGAACAAGGTCTTTGATACTAGAGATTTTCAAGTTATTAAACTTACAGCCGGTGAGATTGTACAAGAGGTAGAATAATGAAAGCATGGTTTAACAAAATACTACATACTAAATTCCATATAGGTTGGTTACTTTTAGTACTCTTCTCCTCACTTGTTGCTTGCATCTGGAAACTATCAACTCTGATATGATAGCTCAAGGTTATTTAATGTATGGAATTCTTATCTTTGTTAATACAGCCGTATATGTAATGATACAGATGTATTTTGAAGGACACGAAGCCTTTAATGACCCTGATACTACTCCAACTACATCTGTATAAATAATACATATGACATTACATGAAGTTATTCTAGAAAACTGTAAACCAGTATTTGAAAAGTCCTTAGGTGCTACAGTAAAAAACAATGAATTCTATAAAGCAATGTTTAAGAACTTTAGAACCCGTAAAGGTAAACCATACGGGCTAAGACTAACCTCAGTAGGTAACAACGTGTTACAGCGTGTCTACGAGGGCTACAGCTACCATATAGAGGGTGATATTAATCATATGGTGTTTGTGCAAATGGATCAACACATGGAATGGCCATACTATGTTGGCAGGAAGGTTGCTACATTTTACAATACAAATGATGCGGCATGGTTCAGACTAAACAGCAACGATCTCAAATTATATACGGAGCACTTATGAAAAAGTACTACACGGATAATATTATACAGTTCCCTACACAAAACACTAAGCAAGTCCAGCCTGCAGGCAAAGATGTAATACTGTTTACACCAGAGAATTTTGGGCAACCAGGGGTGAAAACTATGGAGTTTACCTTTGACTTAGATGGTATGGTAGGTGCGTTTGAATCTGGTAATAAAGACTGGATGCAAATGATTCCTCCTACGATGCTAGACCAGTTAGTAGACGCAATAGACTTAGATGGCAGTCGCAAAGAAATAAATGATGTACGTGATGCGTGTACTGACATACAGCTCTTAGCAGAAGAGTTCCCTGAACATGCTGGTTATATTGAATCAAAAATGCGTCAGTTAGAGAAATCCCTTGCATTTTATATCCAAAATACTGCATGGCCAGACTGTTAGGTCAAATAACGGTTGACAAACACTTATATTGCTGTATAATAGTATACAACATTAAGGAATTATCCTTATGTTTTTTATTAATAAAATAGAGAGGTGACAGCAATGTCAAACACTAAGCAAAATAAAGTGCTATCAGCACTTCAAGAAGGTCGTACACTAAGCTCTGCTCAAATCAAGAGCTACTTTGGTGCGGGTAACCCACAAGCAGTAATTCAAGCCCTAAGGTTTCAGGGACATGCTATCTTCCTTAACACAGTTAAGGACACTAAAGGTAGAGTCAGAAACGTTTATAGACTTGGAACGCCTAGCAAGAGAATTGTAGCCGCAGGTTACAGAGCAATGGCGAACGCTTAAGGTTTAGTAACCTTACTAAAAAGAGGGCTTTATGCCCTCTTTTTTTATGATTTAAGGCTCAGGAAACGTCAATTTAGCGTACAAACGGACGTACAAATACACCAGGATGTACGCTAAAATGTACTACAGGGGCACATATAGGTTGACAAAGCCCTAAATGATGCTATAATATATGCAATAGTTAAAAAGGGGCATCAGAAATGGGCATTATAGACAGCGGAGAATTTAGCTTTTCGTACGATAGGACTAAATCAATAGATGAAAACTTCACCCAGTGGAGACTAGCAAATCACGAAGAGCGTTCAGCCTGGGGCGATGCCTTGCTAACTAGAGAAGAAGCAAAAGATGTGTTTGAAAGTTTGTTTACTGTTAAAGTTTCGGTTGACAAATAGCAAATCTTTAGTATAATATACGCATAAACAAAATAAATAGGTAGGAGTATTTATGGACTTACAAGTAAAATCGACCCAAGTAATAAGCATCGCTCGTAGAGCAATCGCTGCCAATCAACCATGTTTCCTTTGGGGAGCTCCAGGTATTGGTAAATCAGACGTAGTTAGACAAGTAGCCGATGAGATCGGTAACTCTGTTGTAATTGACATGCGTTTAGCACTTATGGAACCAACGGACCTCAGAGGTTATCCGTTCCGTAATTTAGAAACAAATCAAATGGAGTGGGCGCCACCGGCGGACCTCCCTACTGATGAGTTTGCATCACAATATGAATATGTTATATTATTCTTAGACGAGCTAAACTCTGCACCACCAAGTGTACAAGCGGCGGCTTATCAATTAGTCCTCAATGGACGAGTTGGTCAGTATGTATTACCGAAAAACGTAAGAATTATTGCGGCAGGTAACAGAGAGACTGATAGAGGTGTTACTTATAGAATGCCAGCTCCGTTGGCTAACAGGTTCCGTCATATTAATATGACTCATGACTTTGGTGCTTGGATGACTTGGGCTCTACTTAACGAAGTACACCCAGACGTTATTGGTTACCTTTCGTATGCGAAGCAAGACTTATTTGACTTCGATCCTAAGACAAGTTCGCAGGCATTTGCTACACCACGTTCGTGGAGTGTTGTGTCTGGAATGATAGCAGTAGACGGTTTTGATACTGCTGATATCTTTGAGCAGAAGGCAGAAATTGCTGGAGCGGTTGGTGAGGGTATGGCTGCCAAGTTTATTGAACACAGACGTATCTCTGGAACTATGCCTAACCCAGAAGATATACTTAACGGCAAAGTTAAGAAACTAAACCCAAAATTATCAAGTGAGATTAGTGCGAAATATTCGCTAGTGGTAGGACTCACTTATGAAGTCAACGAAATGTACAAAGAAAATGGTACTAAAGGTGACTTCAAAGAGAAGTTTAATAATGCGGTTAGGTTCGCATATGATAACTTCGATCCTGAGATGGTAGTATTGTTGTTCAAGACTATCATGACTGATTATAAGATCCGTTTCAACATTAGAACGGACTTAGACAAAGACGTGTACAAAGTGTTCTCTGAAAGATACACTAAGTACATCGTCTAAACCGAGTACCGCTGAGCACCTACTCCTCCTACCGAACTAGGCTCAGTGATATAGGAAACCCTTTAGGGGGTTTCCGACCTATTTAAGAGACCAGGGAGACTAGTACCGAAAACAGTAGGGAAACGGGCTTCAAATATGGCCCAAAGTGGCCAGGTCGAACGCCTAAATGTTACAATAAAAGTAGCATTTAGGTTACTTTAGCGGTTGACAAACACTTAAATGATGCTATAATATATGCATAGATTAAGTAAAAAGGTAGGAGTTTTTATGACAACAAATGTAGCCAAAAGATCCACAGCAACGCAAGAGAATGGTGCACCAGATACCACTCCTCAAATGACTGCATGGCCTGTTACTACTAAAACGGACGAACAAGTACTAGATTACTTGATCCGTGCAAGAGTTAAACTACTAATATCCGCTCCGTTCTTTGGAACTATTGCAACCCGATTAAAGTTCATTGACGCTAGTAAATGGTGTCCAACAGCCGCAACAGACGGCAAGAACTTTTACTACAATAAAGACTTTGTAGCGGCATTGCAAGACAAAGACGAAGAGCAAGTGGTGTTCCTAGTCGGGCACGAGGTCCTCCATTGTGTTTATGACCATATGGATAAGACCCGACTAGGAAAGAGAGACCACCAACTGTGGAATATTGCGAATGACTATGTTATTAATAATGACTTAGTTGAAGCAAGTGTCGGTGTTAAGATTGATCTTGTGCAAATTTGTTTTGAATACAAGTATCGTAACATGATGTCGGAAGAAGTATATGATGACTTATTCCGTCAAGCAGAAGAAGAAGGCCGTGTAATTACCCAGCAAACATTAGATGTTCACTTAGACGGTTCAGGTGAAGATGGCGAAGATGATTCACCTGGTGCAGTTGGTAACAACGATGGCACCGAAGGTCCAATTAAATACAACAAAGAAGAACTAGACCAAATATCAAATGATATGCAGTCAGCAGTATTGCAAAGTGCAAGAGCAACACAAGGTGCAGGTAACTTGCCCGGTGGTGTTAAACGTCTTATAGATGATTTACTTAATCCTCAGTTAGATTGGCATGAGCTACTTGCTATGCAGATTCAGTCTGTTATTAAAAGCGACTACACTATGCTGAAGCCTAGCAGAAAAGGCATGGACGCAGGACTTTACTTGCCAGGTATGGATTACGAATCCACTATTGATATTGCACTTGCAATGGACATGAGCGGTAGTATTCATAGTAGTATGGCTCTTGAGATGATGTCAGAAGTTAAAGGTATCATGGAGCAGTACACAAACTATAGAATACATCTGTTTTGTTTTGACACTGAAGTTCATAACCCACAAGTGTTCACAGAGAACAACATGGACGAGTTCATGGAGTACAATATAGAAGGTGGCGGCGGCACAGACTTTGAGTGCTGTTGGAACTACTTCAAAGAAGAAGGCATTGTGCCTCAGAAATTTGTAATGTTCACAGATGGCTACCCTTGGGATAGCTGGGGCGATGAGTCCTACTGTGATACATTGTTTATTGTTCACGGTGATGGCTATGGCGGACAAACACCTACTGCACCATTTGGTATAACTGTTCCTTATACAAGGGAGAAGTAGAATGGAATTCAAACATAAGACTTATGCACGTTTATCAACATACGGTGACTTAGTAGTTCCTACTAAGATGCTAGAACAGTTAGTTGAACATGCTTTTCTTGTCCGTACTACATACGCTGACGGTATAGATACAATAACAGAAATTCAACCCATTGACAAAGTAAATATGCACAATGTTGATGAGATAAAGGCGGCGGCAGTACAACAAGCATTAGCAGGCACAGATTAATGAACAATTTAATTTCTATACTATATATCCTAGCTGGACTATTAACTTTATACATAGCTTGGATAATGATATGGGAAAGCAATAAAGTAATAACCGAACGGAACAAACTTAGAAAAATAACAGGTGCTTACTACGATATTGATATTGACCCAGCACTAAAAGAACTAGGCATGACTAGAGAACAAGCACTAAAAGGAGATAAAGAATGAATACAAATGCAGACTTAAAACTTAATGATTCTTTTACTATGGAATTTGCAGACGGTGAGCAGATACAAGTTAGGAAGAATGGCTACAAAGAGGAAACTGTAATGGAAGTTTGTTCCACTTGGGACGATGCTGAGTGGTTAACATTTAGGGATAATTTAAAAGGCTTTCTTAATGATCGTGTTGCTGAAGTAACATTCATTAAGAAGAACGGTGATGAGCGAGTAATGACTTGCACACTTGATCCTGCCTTGTTGCCAGAGGTGCCGGTTGTAGAAGCAGTACAAGGTGTAGAGCCTAAGAAGCCTAGGGTACTTAAAAATCCTAATAACACTTTAGCTGTTTACGATACCAATGCAAAGGGTTGGCGCAGTTTTGTCGTTAAAAATGTAACGGCAGTGAAATAGTGGAGCAGTTTTTCCATAAACATCTCGTAAAGTTTACGATGATAGTAACATTACCCTTATGGCTTGCATTCTTATTCAGTACTAGAACAGAAGCAAGCGGCTATGCTAGTTACAAGCACGAACTACCACTAGCAGACTACAAGTTACAGGCAGACATTAACCATTTACGAATTGGTTACAGGTTTGACAACAGAATGTATATTGAAGCTGGTGCTATGACAGGTGGTACTGGAATTGAGATGGGTTACAAGTTTAAAAAAGGCAATTGGATAGTGAAAGGTAAGTTTGAAGGCACTGACACTACACAACGTGACTATTTTAAAAGCAAAGTTGAAACGGAAATCATTTACACATTTGGAGGTTAGTATGAACAAGGATGTTAGTATGGACAAGGATAATGTTATACCATTCCCACAACTGCCAGAAGAAGACAAGCAATTCTTAGAAATTGAACGGCAGGCAGAACAAATTAAACTACAGCAAGAACGTATTGCAAAACTACTAGAAGGAGATACATAGAAGTGAAACGGTTCCAAGAACTAAACTTTAACGAGTTTAATGCATTAGCTGGCACAGAAATGATGTCAGTTATGACTAGACAAAAGTATTTACTTGAGTCCGAAGCTGAGTTAACGTGGATTAGGGCAAACAGTACAGATACATTTTATATACGCAGGCAAGATTACCCAGCAAAATCTGAGTTTGATAGTATTGCGTATTTTGTTTCTATGCGTGATGTTATTAGCTTCTTGGAACTATTTGGTAACCCTTCTGGGAATACCAATACTACGGCGCCAGTGATTGAATCTATTCAGTCAGCACACACCGTAAAGCACGACGCTGGTTAAAGTTTTAACCAGAAAAACCTACTCATTAAATGCTTTATGAGTAAATAAAAGCATACCATTTAATTTAAACATAACAGGAGTATAACACAATGGCAAAAGCAGAAAAAAACGTAGAAGCAGTAGACGAGGCAGTAATTGAAGCCCCCGAAGCAACTACAGGTGAAGATGCACAACCAGAATCTATTTCACTGCAAGACTTACAGACTCTTCTACAAATTGTAGATCTTTCTAGTCAACGTGGTGCTTTTAGAGGAGCAGAATTAACGCAGGTTGGCGTAATTTTTGATAAACTTAACACATTTTTAACATACGTCGCAGAGCAACAAGCGGCCGCTGAAGAAAGTGCAGGAACAGATTCAGACGAGAGTGCAGACGCACCGGTTGAAGAATCAGGAGAATAATACAATGGCAATACTTAAACACGTGGGAAAATATGGCGAGAAGCCATGCGTAATAGTTTTCAGGGAAGTACCAAACGAACCTGAATCATGCCTCGTTGTGATAAGTGAAGGTCTTGAAGAAAGAGTTCATGATGACTTAATGGCATGTGTATCTAGTACTGAAGCTCAATCGGCATCAGATATTAGTACAGTAATGTCACGTAGACAGCTTACTAACGGTGAGAACATGTTAAACTATATGCACTTCAATAAGAAGTTAGCAAAGGTTAATGTTAGCATGGTTACATTAAATCCTACACCATCACAATCGGTACCACTTGCAGAAGTTAATGCCGAAATTAGAAAGTTAACAAACGACCCTGTTCCGCCAATGACTGACGCTAGTCACTTAGAAGCGAACACGCCAATGCAAACGCAAGTTAATCCATCAGTAGCTCCAGCAGTTACTAATTCGGAAAACCCGGCGCAAGGTTTGTTGTTACAGGCAGAACTTATGGAACAAGATGCAGAGAACCTTTTAGCAGAATCAAAGGCTAAAAGAGCAGAAGCATACGAACTTGATCCTGAGCTAAAGCCTAAGCGTGGTCCAGGAAGACCGCCGAAAGATGCTGACTAAAGTTAGCGATAAATAGTTAGTATATAAAACTTATTATAAGGAGTAGTCGGTGGCGAAAGTTACACCCCAGGTAGTTATTCTAGGCAAAGGAAAACAATCAGAGTTAAAAGCCACCCACAACTTAATTAAATCTATCCAGCCAAGTGCCGTTCCCCCGGAGCTACTGGATAGTATATTTTTAACGCTGGTGGATGATACTAGATACAAGGTAGATCAATCAATGCTCGATAAGGGTGTTGACTACGAAAATCTAGATGAGTATGTTCACAACCTAGGTCTCAATGCAGATATTAAATTGATTGAGATTATTATTGATCTAGACGCAACCAAAGGTGTGCTTACCGATGCGTCTAATCAATACCTAGGCTTATTTGACGAGTAAATAAACTATTAATACATAAGTCAGTACATGGAGTAGTTGATCTGTTCCATGTACTACCCAGTATTTTTGTTCAGTTGGCTTAGTTGGGTTACGAATACTGAAGTTACTTTTAACATAATCTATATGATAATGTAAAAAACAATCTAATATAGCCATCCCTAAAGCAATAATCCATCCGTAGAACGGAGCTAACACTACCCAAGTTAATAAACCGTGTGTCTTAGCATGGGCTATTCCACCCCAAGCACCGTAAATATGTTTACCAGAAAACATAAAATTTGCTTGAATATAGTAGTCTGCTACTATATGTTTAATTATTAATCCTGCTAGTACCAAAACTTCAATTGGCATTATATCTCCTTTTTATTTCTCTGCTTTACTAAGGCTTTGTATCCTTCATCATCTAGATGTGTAATAGCAAGCCAGGCATGAGTCATCTCGTCACCTGTTCTACTACCACCC
>TARA_R110000772_G_scaffold187380_5_pt1 | contig 18076 bp, 14 predicted proteins | sample TARA_R110000772 | Tara Oceans TARA_R110000772 (sample SAMEA4397948) | marine metagenome | biome: Polar Biome; feature: [SRF] surface water layer (ENVO:00010504); material: water (ENVO:00002006), including particulate matter (ENVO:01000060) such as... | depth 5 m | reverse complement strand
CGCCGGGCTAATAAATCTGGTGGACCACTCCGGTGGGGCAGACCAATAGTGGACACGCAGAATGAGTTCGGAAGATCGCGCAGGCCAAGACTGGAACGAGAGAGAAATAGACCTGATCGTCGCGGATTATTTCGACATGCGCGATATGGAGCTTCGCGGCGAGCGATATGTGAAATCGCAGCGCAATGCGGCCTTGCAATCTCTCATCGGACGATCACGCGGATCGATTGAGCTCAAACACCAAAATATCAGCGCCGTGCTGATGAAGCTCGGTGAGCCCTGGATATCCGGCTACAAACCGATGATGAATTTCCAAACCGCGCTCATCGAAGGCATTGAGCGCTTTATCGAAAGTCAGACCGGGCGCGTCATTCCATTTCCAGTTCAGAAGAAGGGCGTGGCAGATGCCGCACAGCTCTTCCTTGAGCAAGCACCTGACATGACGCAGGAGGAAGTCGATGATGACGAAGGCATCAAGCGACTTATCCGCAAGTTCGACCCGGCGGCGCGTGATGCGCGCAACCGCGAACTTGGTAAACTTGGAGAGGCGCGCGTGCTCGCATCCGAGCAGACCCGGCTCACCAGCGACGGCAGAGCTGATCTAGCCGACAAAATCCGTTGGGTTTCAGAACTCGATGGCGACGGCGCAGGTTATGACATTTTGTCTTTCGAGAAAGACGGCAGCGAGCGATACTTGGAAGTCAAAACTACGGTCGGGTACAGGCGAACACCGTTTTACCTGTCACGAAACGAGATTCGTTTCTCACAGGAACGCCCAGACGGGTTCCGGCTCTTCCGTCTCTATGACTTTGCCAAAGCGCCAAAGGCATTCGTTATCGAACCTCCGCTTGAACATCGCCTCGTACTCGAACCAACGAACTATCAGGCTTCGTTTGGATGAAAAGCGGTTCGCATGGAGCACCAATCAGTCGGCAGGGTCCTCGACGACGCACCCGCTACCGGCCAACCTCGCGGAGGAGGATTTCTGCCTGCGCCAGAACCGTTTGCACAGCCTCATCTGACAGATCCGGGGGATACCCATATTTCTTGAGGATGCGCTTCACGAGAATACGCATTCGGGCGCGCGCACTCTCCTTCCGGTGCCAATCAACGGTCGCATTCGAACGAAGATTTTCCAGAAGCTCGTGCGCAATGACACGGAGCCGCTCATCACCCATCGCCTCAACGGCGCTCTCATTTTCGGCAAGGGCATCATAGAAGGCGATCTCTTCAGGGCTGAGGCCCAGATCCTGCCCGCGCGATTGTGAAGCCTTCAGGTCTTTGGCGAGCGCGATCAGCTCCTGAATCATTTCGAGCGCGGATATGGCGTTAGCATGATACCGGGCCACGGCATCCTCCAGGCGCGCGGAGAATGTCCTCGCCTCGACGTGATTGGTGCGAGATCGCGCCGAGATCGCACCGTTCAGAAGCTTCTTCAACGCCTCTAGCGCGAGGTTCTTCTGCTTCATGCCCGCGACTTCAGCGAGGAACTCATCCGACAGGATGGATATATCAGGCGCATTCAAGCCGGTTGCGCGAAGAACGTCCACGATCTCCGACGATGCGACGGCTTGGTCAATCAACTGCTGCACTGCGAAGGCACGGTCATGGGCTGAAAGCTTGCCTGTGACCGTCTTTTTATTGAGCGTTGCCCTGACCGCCTGAAAGAAGCCGACTTCATCCCGCACGGTCGCCGCGTAGTCACTTGCCGCCGCCAACGCATAGGCCTTTGACAGGTTCAGAACCAGATCATTGAAGGCGCGGTGCGCTTTTTTCTTATCGGCATCATTGGCGGCTTTCCCGGCCTCAACCTCTTGCCACCGCAACACCCAGTCCAGGGCACCCGCCAGAGCGGCGAGCTTCTGAAGAGGTGTACCTTGGATGCCTTCCGAATAGTCGAAGCCATGAAACACGAGACTGACGCGCTCATAGTATTCCTGAAGCGCCGCGACGGCGTCTTCTTCGTCAATACCCGTCTTCGACTTGTCCGAGTCGCTGTAATCGGCGAGCGCGGTCCGAAGATTCTGGGCGATGCCGATATAATCAACGATCAACCCACCTGGCTTGTCCTTGAACACGCGGTTCACCCGCGCGATGGCCTGCATCAGGCCATGACCGCGCATCGGTTTGTCAACGTACATCGTATTCATGCAGGGCGCGTCGAAACCTGTGAGCCACATATCGCGCACGATAACGAGCTTCAGAGGATCGGACGCATCACGGGCGCGCTGCGCCAATGTGTCCCGCCGCCTCTTCCCACCTATGTGCTGTTGCCACTCAAGTGGATCTGACGCGGCACCGCTCATCACGATCTTGATCGCGCCGCCTTCATCATCCTCCGAATGCCAGTCCGGCCGAAGCGCAATGATCTCATTGTAGAGCGCAACGCAGATCCGCCGGCTCATGCAGACAGCCATCGCCTTTCCGTCGAGCGCTTCGATGCGCTTTTCCAGGTGAGCCACCAGATCGGCGGCGACCTGCTGCAGCCGCTCATGCGAGCCGACAAGCGCTTCGACATTGGACCATTTCGCCTTGAACTTTTCCGCCTCACTAAGCGTGTCATCCTCCGTCAACGCCTCGATCTCGGCGTCGATCAGCGGCTTCTTGTCTTCGTCAAGTTCAATGCGGGCGAGTCGGCTTTCGTAATAGATTGGCACGGTCGCGCCATCTTCCACGGCACGGGAGATGTCGTAGACGTCGATATAGTCACCGAAGATCGCAGGCGTGTTGACGTCGCTGCCTTCGATCGGCGTCCCGGTAAAGCCGATGAATGAGGCGTTCGGCAAAGCCTGGCGGATGTAATGGGCATAGCCATAGCGCTTCACGCCGGTGTCCGCGTCGATCCTGGCGGACAGGCCGTACTGGCTGCGGTGGGCTTCGTCGGCGATGATGATGACGTTCCGGCGGTCGGTGAGTAGCGGGAAGTGCTCCTCCCCCGCCATGGGTGAAAACTTCTGAACGGTCGAGAAAATCACACCGCCCGCCGACGTATCGAGCAGGCTTTTCAGGTCTTCCCGGCTTGTGGCCTGTTTCGGTGTCTGGCGGATCAGGTCACTGCACAGGCTGAACGTGCCGAACAGCTGATCGTCCAGATCATTGCGGTCTGTCAGCACAAGCAGTGTCGGATTTTCGAGATCTCTCGCCTTAACGGCGAGGCCCGCAAAGAAGGCCATGAGGAAGCTCTTGCCGGAGCCTTGCGTATGCCAGATGACGCCAATCTTGCGGTCGCCGCCCGGTTTCACCGCTTCGATCGTTTCGCGTACGGCCTTCTTCGCGCCGTGATACTGGTGATAGCCTGCAACGATCTTGAACAGGCCATGATCGCCCGTGCCGAAGACGGTAAAGTCGCGGATCAGGTCTAGGAAGACGCGCCTGTCGAACACGCCGCGCAACAGCGTATCCTGTTCAGGCGTTCCGGGCGGGGCGTAGTCCTCGCCGGTCACCGTGCGCCATGGCATGAAGCGTTCTTCATTCGCCGAGAGCGAGCCGATGCGGGCTTCCATGCCGTCTGACGTCACCAGAACAGCATTGGTGCGGAACAGGGACGGCACCTGTTCCTTGTAGGTCTGGAGCTGATTATAGGCCGATGTCAGCGTCGCGGATTGAGAGCCGGGATTTTTCAGTTCCACCACGGCAACGGGCAGGCCGTTCAGGAAGCAGACAAGATCAGGACGCCGATTACGCTGTCCCTCGACGACGGTGAACTGGTTTGTCACGAGCCAGTCGTTTGCTTCCGTATCATCGAAATCAACCAGCCAGACCCGGTCGCTTTTCACGCTGCCATCGTCGGCGCGGTATTCAACCCCGACGCCATCCGTGATCAGCTTGTGCAGGCGGCGGTTTTCTTCCAGCAGGTTTGGCTTGTCCGTGTTCAGCACCTGGCGCAGGGCCGACTCGATCGCCTCATCGGGTAAGCCCGGATTGATCGCGCGAACGGCAGAATCGAACCGGCGTGTCAGGATCGTGTCGGCAAAACCTGTCCGCTGCGGCGCCGCGCCGTCCGGCGAAATGGCGATGCCATCGAGATACAGCCAGCCAAGGCCCTTGAGCGTCTCAATACCCGCCTGTTCGACATGATCTTCGGAGAAAACTCTCACAACAGCTCACCGCTTTTCGCCCTAGCTCCTTTCCGCAGGAAGTGTACAAGCTCTGCGAAGTAGTGGCTTCTCAGACGAGCCTTCATCTTGAGCTTGTTCTTGTTGGTGACGGTGAATAGCTCGAACCAGTCGCCATCAAACTCAAAATGCGCATGCGCAAACGCATTGCGGAAATGCTGGAAAATCATTCCCGTTTGGGCCTTCTTCTCCGAGCTGAAGTAAAGATAGGCGTCCGGCAATTCGTTAGTGTGTTCTTTCAGGAACGTGTCGCATGCTTCGGCGGTTTCGAACGCCCGCCTTTCGAAGTTCATTGAGGACTCCATTTCGCGAATGTGCGCAGATCGCAAGTCCGCAAAGTCGGCATCCTTCAGCCCCACCTCCCATGCGAGGATGATCTCTGTGTAAATGAATCTTGGCCACCACTCACCCAGGCTCCTGATCGATTTTTCGGTAGGCATCAGGCCAGCTCCTTCTCGATAGCCGCAACGCGAACATTGCCAGACATCAATTTGGGGAGAAGGTAGTCGCGAGTCTCTGCCAGTATTTGGCTTTCCCTGTCATGCGCATCTATTCGCGCTCGAATGGGAGCTACAATATCTGTAAATCTCCTAACTAAAGCTTCGTTCGTTAGCGCCACGCCGAGCCGATAAGCATTGTCTCTATTCAAGCCAGGAACCGCAGCGTCCGTATTCATGGCGGCTAAGGGCAATGTCCCGAGCAAATACCAGATGTAGACAAGACTATAGGGCGACACCGGCTCCGAATAGAATACAGTGTCAATTGGGAAAAAATCGCTTGGCTCCCAAAACAGACTTCCAACGGTCCCCTTGCGGCCAACGATGATGCCGGGACCATTGACCAAAGCTTTGTCGTGCGAACCGCTAGCACCACCTGAGCCATAGACTTTGTAAGGTCCATCCTTTCTGTCGCGTTTGGGCAGAGACTTCCCATATGAAAGGGTTGTTACATCCTGAAGTCTCCCCTCACTCCACCCTTCCGGCAACCCGTTGGCGCCGAGGGTGTCGGGGAATAGGGTGGCGAGGGTGCCAGCTTTGGCGGGGTCGTCGATCAGGCCGCCGAGGATAGCGGTGGGGTTGGTTTCGCCTTGCATCTTTCGTCGGACGGGGCCGAAATCGACGAACCAGTCCTTGAAGATCGCCTGCGCCATCGCCTCCAGCGTCTCATTCGTCCGCCGGTTCAGTTCGATCTTGTCGTCGAGGGCCGAGAGAACATCGACAATCCCGTCTTGTGTATTGCGACCAGGCAACGCGATGTGAAACGCTTTCACTTCCGGAAAGTAGATCGTCGAATGAACGCTGCCGACAGAGTACATGTGAAGCGCTCTCTGCTCCGCCAGTAATGCATACTTTAAAAAGTTTGGGTTGAGTTCATCCTCACAAACCCAGTTCACGAAATCTTGGCTCGTGGACATCGGCTTGCCCATGACAACCACATATCCAACTGAAGCCGTTCGCGATAAACAAACTGTTTCCTTTGGGAGCACTCTCGCTGACGAGTTTGCAATGCCAAGGGCGTTGGTATTTTCATTCGTTTCAAAAATCGTTCGACCGTGATTCCCTGTCGCATCGCGGATGCCAATCCAAGGAATATCCCCGCCCCAGTATTCTGGTTTCGAGCGACTGGGAGTGTGTCCGGACTCAAGACGGGCGACGTCGGTCAGGCGTGTCCATTGCCAATCGCGCGGCAATAACGAGCCAGGATTTCCCACTGAAATGCATATGTCGCCTGGAATTATAGCGTCTGTGGCGGCGCGGCCTCCAGTAACAGTGTTGACTCTAGCCATCCTCACGCACCCCCGCTAGTGCCGCTTCAATCCGCGCCTCCAGCTTTCGCCCTTCCGCAAACTGCTCTCCCAGCATTGTGCGCAGATCGGCGAACTTCTCCGCAAACGGAATGCCGTCATCCTCGATGTCTTCCGCGCCGACATAGCGGCCCGGCGTCAGGACGTGGCCCTGTTTGGCGATGTCATCATGGCTGACACTGGCGCAGAAGCCCGGCACGTCTTCATAGGGGGTAAGCCCGCTTACCGCCAGCGCCTCCGGCTTGCAGCGCCAGGCGTGATAGGCGCCGGTAATCTTCGCGATGTCCTCAGCGGAAAACTCGCGGCGCGTTTTATCGGCCATATGGCCGAGCTTGCGAGCGTCAATGAACAGCACCTCACCGCGCCGGTCACGGTGGCCATTGGCGGACTTGTCGCGCGCCAGGAACCAGAGGCAGGCAGGAATCTGTGTCGAGTAGAACAGTTGCCCTGGCAGGGCGACCATGCAGTCGACCGCGTCTTTCTCGATCATCCGCTGGCGTATCTCGCCCTCGCCGCTGCTCTGCGAGGACATGGAGCCATTGGCCAGCACCACGCCCGCCGTGCCGCGCGGGGCCAGGTGGTGATAGATATGGGCCAGCCAGGCATAGTTGGCATTGCCTGCAGGCGGCGTTCCAAAGTGCTGCCAGCGCGCATCCTCGGCCAGGCTTTCATTCCACCAGTCGGAAATGTTGAACGGCGGATTGGCGAGGCTGTAGTCGAACTTGAGATTGGGGAAGGCATCCCTGGTGAAACTGCCCTCATTGTTCCACGCGATTTCCGCATCGATGCCACGCACCGCCAGGTTCATCTTGGCAAGCTTCCAAGTCGTATGGTTGCGCTCCTGCCCATAGATGGAGATCTGGCGCTTGGCCTTCTCGACATCCTTCTGATCGGCGTGGTCCTCGATGAACTTTTCCGACTGAACGAACATGCCGCCTGATCCGCAACACGGGTCATAGACGCGGCCTTTATACGGCTCCAGCATCTCAACCATGGTACGCACCACAGAGCGCGGCGTGAAGAACTCGCCGCCGCGTCGGCCTTCAGCGCCCGCGAAGCCTGACAGGAAGTATTCGTAGGCGCGGCCCAGCAGGTCCGTCGACTGACCATCCTTGCTGTGCATGCCGATGTCAGAAAACAGCATGACCAGATCGCCGATCATGGTCTTGTCGAGTTGGGGGCGGCCATAGTCTTTGGGCAGGACGCCTTTGAGTGTGGATTCGTTGGCCTTCTCGATCGCCTCCATTGCCGCATCGATCAGGCCGCCAATGTCGACCTTGCGATTCTTGCCGGTTGTCGGATCGGTGATTTCCACATCGCGGGCGCGGGCATTGGCCTTGAGATTCGCCCACCGCGCCAGCGGCGGCACCCAGAAAACGCGCGCGGCGAGGTATTCTTCCGGATCCTCAGTATCCGCAAACTCTTCAGCTTCCAGCCGGGCATGCTGAGTGTCGAAAGCATCCGAAATGTACTTCAGGAAGATCAGCCCAAGCGCGACATGCTTGTATTCCGACGGCTCAAGATTGCCGCGCAACTTGTCGGCGGCCTTGAACAGCTCCGCCTCAAAGCCAAGTTCTGTTCCGTTCGTTGCCATGCCTGCCCTCTAATTTCGTTGTCAGGCTGGTTGATAAGCGCGTTTGGCTGGAATCGAAAACATCTACTTGGACAATGTCAGGCTAATTCGCACAAAATCGATACTGCCGCCGCAACTAACGGCTGATCTGTTCGACGTGTGCAAGCCATGGAGATAAGGCTATAAGATCGATTCATTTCGCCCAGATGAATCTACACCACTTATTTGAACCGCCCCCAGTTTGCTGGAGGCTCCTTTTCTTGAGAGGCTGGGTCAAAAATTTCCTTCCAGCGCTCGCCAACAGTCTGGCTTCCAGCGCTCGCCAACAGTCTGGCTTCCTGTAGCTCGGCTGCATCGCTCCCGACGCTGAGGCTTGAACCCAAGGCTTCAATCGGCACCCGACCCGCGCGAAAGCACGACCTCATTCCCAACCCGCTCCGCTTCCAACCCGAACATCATCACCAGCGACCCGACAAACTCCTCCTCTTCACCGACACGAAAGCTCCCGCTCAGGCGCTCCGCGCCGATGTCTGGATCGTCGATCCGGATCTTCATTCGGGAGTACCTCTTCAGTTCTGCCACGACATCCACCAGTGACATGTCGTCGAACCACACGGCACCGCTCCGCCAAGCGCTCGCCGCCGCAGGATCGATTGCCGAAACCGATTCCAGTCCATCGTCCCGGATGACCAGCTTCTCTCCCGGCACGAGCGTGCGCCCAGGCTCGCCTTCCGGCCGATCGGGACGAAACTGGTCCCACAATTCGGGCGCATCAGGTACAGGCGCCACGACAACAGAACCTTCCAGGAGGGTGACTTCAACGGCGCCTGCGTTCGCATAGACGTCGAACACGGTACCCAGGGCTGTTGTCTGGCTGCTCCCAGCCTCAACGATGAAAGGCCGCTCTTCTTTCTCAACCTCGAACAGGGCCTGCCCCTGCACAAGCCTGACTCGACGCTGCGTCCCCGTGAATGCAATCTCGGCCTCGGTATCGGTATTGAGCGTCATCACTGATCCATCGGCCAGATCGAAACTGCGCTGCTCGCCGACAGATGTTGCATACCGGATGAGCTCGGGGCGAGAGGCAGTCATTGGCGCAATGACCGATACCGTCGCCAGCACCAAGGCCGCCGCAATCCCAGCTATCCAGGCGGTCCTGGGTCGTACCAATCGACTGACCGACCCTGTCGGCTGCCCGCCGCCGCCCACATCGGATTGACCCATCCCGCTATAAGCACGGGAAGTTCTCTCAAGAACAACCAGGCTTGCCTCGATTTCACGGAACGCGGCTGCGTTTTGCGGGTCGCCCTCCCAGTCGAGAAAGTCCTCCCAGGTCTCGATACTGACGTCCGGATCCTGCAGGTCGCTGTACCAGCGCGCGGCCTCGCCGAGCCTGCCGGGATGATCCTTGCTGCACGTCATCTGTTTTACTCGGTCTCGCTCGGATGGCGCTGGTCTGCACGCCCAAGGCTCTTCGAGATGGCTGCCAAAGCCTCGGTGATATCGCTCCTCACCGTTCTCGGTGAAACCGACAGGCGCCGGGCGATCTCATTATGGGTGAGGCGCTCGAACCGGCTGAGAAGCAAGGCCTCCCGTTGGCGATCTCCCAGCGCGGCTATGGCCGTCTCCGCAATCGCCAGCAATTGCGCATCAATGAATTGCGTTTCAGGCGTCGCAGACCGGGAGCAGGCGAGAGACTCGCCCATGTCGCCAATCTCGGCCGACGATCGCCTTTGTTTGGCATAGCCCGATTTGATGTAGTCCAGAGTGAGATTGCGCAGCGCCGTGAACAGGAGCGGTCTCAGCTCGTCGATCCCCTTGTCAGGATAGGCCCGCCTCACAGACAGGAAAGCATCCTGCACGAGGTCCTCAGCGTCAGAGACATTGCCTATACGTATCCGGCTAAATCTCAGGAGCTGGTCATACTGAAGGCGAAATATCTCATCGAGCGCCGCGCTACCCCGTAGCGCGAAAGACTCCCCCACCAGGGGACGTCTCGCAGCCCGCGCATTACCTGGCTCCTGCATCGTCATTTGCGATCCGCCAGCCAGTAAACACCCTGCCCGCCTTTCCGGGCGAGCGCTTCGGCAACTTCCGCAATTGCATCGGCGAGGTCCTTCTTGACCGTCGAGCGTGACACAGACAGGCGCTCTGCGATCTCGTCATAGGTCAGCTGCTCGAAACGGTGGAGTTTCAGCACGTCCCGGCGACGCGGCGCCATCGCCGCGATGGCCTGCTCGGCAATGGCGAGCAATTGCACGTCCATGAGCTGGGTTTCCGGCGTCACCGTGCGGGGACAGCCGAGGCGGTCGTCGCTCCCCAGCAATTCCACCGATGCCTGCCGGCGTTTCGTATTGCCGGATTTAAGGTAATTGAGGGTCAGGTTCCGGAGCGTCGTGAACAGGAGCGGCCGCAGCTCATCTGTTGACTTGTCCGGATAGGCCCGCCGGACCGCCACGAACGCATCCTGAACCAGGTCTTCGGCTTCGGGCGCATCGCCAGTCCGGATGCGGCTCAACCTGACCAGCTGGTCAAACTGGGCGCGATACAATTCAACGAACACCTCTGCGCCAGTAAGATCGTCGCGCTGATACCCGGATTGCGGAGTGAGCGCACGACCTCCGTCCCTGCTCGACAGTAATTGCTGTTTCGCTACAGGCTTCAGTCTGGCTGCTCGATCAGGCATGGATCCCAGCCTCCACCGTGTCTGCAAGCCCAGCGTCCGAAGGGAACGAGTCGCGCCTGCCAGCCAGTCCCGCGTTCACAAGCGATTCTGCAATGTCCACTTTCCCAATCTCCGGCATGTCAATTTTGAGTAGTATACTCCGTGGTTGTATACTACTCAACAGGCGCATTCTCGGATCATGGACATCCGGGAAATCTTCGCGCTCAATCTGAAGGCATACCGAAAGGCCAAAGGCCTTTCGCAGGAGGAACTGGCACACCTGGCAGGCATCGACCGCACATATGTCAGCTTGCTTGAACGCCGCATCTACAGCGCAAGCATCGACGTGGTCCAGCAGCTCGCCACAGCCCTGGACATCGAGCCTGACGTACTGCTCAGGCGACCGCAGAAGTCCCGCAAATAAACTTCTCGATCGCGCATTGGACCGCCTTGCGAAAGAACGTAAGTCTCCGCCTTTCTGGTCGCGAAGCTCCATACCTACACCCAAACAATCGCTTAGCGCCCAGCGTTGCTGGGTTTTGTCGAGTCTTTGCTGCGGTAGCGCGCCAGATATCTGCACAGAATTGAACCCCCATCCAAATGAAGACTTTAAGTTTCTCCGAGATTGCAACGTATAGTTTAAGTGCTCTTCGGATTCCAGTGAAAACTTAAAGTCTACTTTATGGTGTTATGCTTTCCGAAAGCCAACTTGGGGCATGGATACCGCTCGAAGAGAACAGATCGCCGCCGCTATCCGAGCGGCACGGCGTGCGAGAGGACTAACGCAGGAAGCCTTGGCGGAACGCATCAACAGAACCTCCGCGAGCCTGAGCAATTTGGAACGAGCTCACGCCCTGCCCTCGCTCGACACCTTGATCCTCATTGCTGAAGTTCTGGAGGTGCCGATCAGTACTCTTGTTGAAAGTCCAGCCGCAGGCAGGAAATCGCGGTCGAGAATCAGAGAAGAAAATGAGGTATTTGACCTCATACGCTCCCTGTCCAATGACCAGTTGCGGATCGCACGTATCCAAACTGAAGCGCTCCGCTCCATGAAGAAGTAGCCCAAACCGGCATCTCGGATAAATTCAAATAGATGTGACCTGAGCCCCTTGTGGGATCTAGCTTCGGCTGTGATCCAACACGCTAATTCTTCCAGCAGCGCCCCATCTAGCCGTTTCCGGCTCCAGTGAGTTCATGCTCGGCTTGCCGGGTTTTGCGGAGTCCCCATGCGCGCGTGGTTTGGGGTGTTACAGTTTCCTGGCCAGAATCGAAGCCAAGGCTTATTAATCCGCAGATTATAAGTCTAAAAGCGCTGAATGACTTGCCAGCATAGGAAACCGAGGCATCTTACCTGTCTATCCTGTCCCAGCGCAACAAAACTTATTGCAACTGATGGCCGCACTATAAGCGCGCCCAACAGGGAATGTTCATTCTACGCTGGTTTGAGATCGGGATCTTCAGCGCGCTTAACGTAACCCAACCCAATGCGAGTCATTTGATTTCCCAGCTCACTCGCGAGAGCGGCAGCATAAGTATACCGGAGTTGGCCAACCACTTCTGCCTTATGCGCCCTTACAACCAATTTGCCTCGAGACTCCTCTAACCTCGATAGGGTTATCTCCCGGGATTCTTCGGTGAAGACGCCGTCGTTGGTCGAGATAAAATTGTGCCAGTCCCAGTTTTTTGAGGAAGAAAGCGTTGGGTCGCTAACGCACAGAAACTTGAATTTCGAACCTTGTTTCAAGTAAATATAACGCTTGTCTGTGGCATTGGCCGCTGCGACGTCTTCTGAAACCGGGAACAAACTGATGGCCAAAATTGGGACGCCAGATTCTCCAAACACTTTGGCCCTCGCAGGTGACTTTTGAATAGATACCAGGTCACAAGCAGCCGAAAGACAAAGCCAGAATTTTTGACCAATCTTGAATATATGCCCTGTAGTAATCTCTGTACCTTTTACCGGGACAGTGCTGATTAGGTAATTGTGCTCGGTTATCGCTTTTGTACCTTGTTTATCGCAATCGAGATCAACTTCGAAACGCTTCAAACATATCTCTTCCGGCGTCCCCTCATTTTCAAGCGCAATGACGGCCTTTGCGAAGCTCGTAAGATCGTCTTCGACAACAGCAAGCAGTGTTTCAGTGTGCCTATTCACCAACTCTAATATATGTGCGCCACGAGAAGGCGGAGGGGCCGCCAGCAGGTCCCGATACCATCTCGCTGATGCATACTTGGTGCCTAAAGCGATGTTTTCCGCTCTCGCTCCATTTTCATCGAGCTCTACTACTAGTCTCCGCATGAGAAGCCTTGGCGGCTGAGGACTCCACTCCTCCAATGCAATCCGCATCTCGTCGATTAGGTTGTCCTTATGCTGCTTTGAAGTGAAACCTACGAAGAGAGTGTCACATTTTAGCCATCGGGGTTTGTCAGTTCTTGCGGGATCAGAGAACGACAACACTCCGTAATCTGCTCGATCTGACATGTGTCCGGCATGCCGCGCATGGTGCTCGGAAAGAATTTTGCAGGCTATGCCAACGCGCTTGCTTTTCTGAACAGATAATTCGTCGCACTTATCTGTGAACAGTTTGAACGGAAACTCGCTCATCTTGTTCGGATCCCGAAGCATTCGAGGATCGCGTCGAACGGCCAAGTATGCCGAATGGTCAGTGAGTTTATCACCAAGCAGCGCTGTTGAAAGTATGTCGAAATAGTCTGTACTCAGATCATCCAAATAATCGACACTGTCAGCAATTGCTTTTGCATCGCAAGGAAAACGGTCAAAATTACTTTCAAGCAGTCCCAACGCTATCGATTGAAAGACCGCATCCGGCTTAGAGTTCGAGTGCATCATAACGAGATTGAAGTGAGAGTTTTTGGCAAGCATTCTTAGTATGGCTATCGCCTTACTCGGATCGTCGACATTCACAGGATCCAATGAGAAGTCTAGGACCACAAAATCTGATTGGTGGAGATGCTTAGCCACGGACAATTCTGCGCTCATTGGTTCGGCACCCGGCAAAATATTTGAACCGTCATGAATATCAACCAGCAGGGGGGGATTATGATTTCGAAGCTTTTTAACGATCTCCAGAACGTCCGCTGGATTGGCTTTATAGGAATACTTTTGTTTCTCGGTGTCCTTGTCTGAAGTGGAAGCGTCTTGGCCAAGAAACCCTTCCATAGTTGGGTACTCGTCATCGATAATCAAAACCGAGCGGATGCAGGCAAGGTATGCTTTACTGATCAAGTCAGAATATGTCGTAGCTTCAGTCAAAACTCGCTCCACTCAAGGTCAACGCAAAGTTTGCCCCACAAAGTGGCAAGTCCTCACTTGGTTTAGCATACCGGATTTTATGGCCACCAGCGGCCAAATTCGCTCGACAAAGATACAGACCCACACCACGTCCGCCGTGTGCCTTTTTGGTAAAAAACAGAGTGAATAAGCCGCTTTGATCTTCTTCATGAACGCCAGGCCCGCTGTCTGAAATGAGGACTTCAGAATTAATGACATCCAACAGGATTTGGCGCGGCTGATCGCTATTCGATACCCAGTATACTGCGTTATTTATAAGGTTGATAAAGACTGGATAAATTCGCGACTTGAACTCAGTTATGGAGAAGTTCAGAAAGCGCTCAGTAGCCTGAAACTTTATACCGTAGCGAGACATCTGAAGAGCGAAGAACTCTCTCGCGTACTCGTAGATATCGTTACCAGTTATGTTCACCCGCACCTTGTCGGCCGACAGCCCCATTGGCGAAAGAAACCGTAGCTGATCAACCAAGCCCTCGATTCCAAGTTCCAAGTCTTGAACTGGTTTCATAGATCGCACATCCGCGTTTAGCTTTGAAAGAGAGCTCGAGATCAGGGCCGTATAGTCATGAAGCTCATGACCAGTAATCTCGACCGCAACACCAAGTTGCGCCAAGCTATGTAAGCGCTCGACCTCGCTGCGCAGATCGCTCGCTTCACTGTCTCCAAACTCAACGATATGTGCTAAATCAATATTCTCTTTAAGTATCTCCAAGGCCCGCATGAACGGCGTAAATGCGTTAGTTGCATCCTGTTCCGAAGCACTACGAGAAATTTTAATGGTCTGGGACGCTTCGCGATAGGTGAGTTGATCGAGCTTGAAGCGATGAATGACTGCGGTAGCATCTTCTTCGAACGCTGGTTTGTGCTTTTTCTCTAGTTCGTCGAGGTACTGGTTTTGGGCACGCAAAAGTGCCCGTACAGCTTCTTTTTGTTTTCGAATAGCGGCCTGAAATGACTTGTTGTTCCGCTGAACCTCAGCCTGAAGCAACTCAAGCGGGCTCTTCGGGTCTATCGCTTCTATTTGTTCGTTTAACTTACTTTCTGCCTCATCCACCAAGTCCTTGGTCAGTCGGAAATTCGACTGATATTTTTGATATTCGGAGGCGATTGAGCCAATCGGTTTCGTAGGTGTTGGTAGTGAAAACTCTCGTAGCCCAATGCGAAAAGCTTCTATCTGCTCTTGTGCAATTTCTATGTCGGCCTCATCACTCACTGACATCGTTTTGGCATATCTCTCCACCTCCTCAAGGAGATTCGGTAGGAGTGGAGCGCGTTCTTTGAAGAGCTTTCGAAACGTCCGAGAATTTGCCTTCTTTAGTTTCTCCTTTTGCTCCACGGCCCTACGTTCGGCGAAGGCCGCCTGATAATCAGGCAAAACTTTCTTCCGAATATCAGACGACGACCCAAAGTATCGGCGGGCAGATGTTGTCAAAACATGCATGACGAGTTCCTTGAGAACTTTCGCTGCGCGATTGTCTAAGAAACCTTCCCGGCCAGCTTTATCCTTGAGGTTCGGATTTCGTTGTCTCGAGATAGCAACCCTGCCAAACATTTGGCGATGATTCCAAAACTCGCGACCCGCGTTTCGCGACCTGCGCTCATCAATTTCGAAGAAGTCGTTATCAGTTCTCCCATATGGCAGAATTCGCAAACCATCTCGAAAAACTAGAAAACCCGCATATCGCTCAGCTAGTCCTTTGAAGTATTCAAACTCGGCGTCCGAAAGGCTAGTGTTCTTAGGATCAAACTCGAGCGCACCGATGTAAAGTCCAAAGGGACCAACCTTTCCGTCATCTCGAACGGGCATCGAAAGGTCATCAGGTGGATATATGATACACTCCTCATCCAAGTCCCTTCCGAATGCTCGAATATGGCCACGAAATACTCCCTCAGCGTCGAAAATTCCGTCAATCACGTGTTCAATATTCGAGAGTTTTGCCGCGTTGAACTCATTGCCAGAACCTAAGATTAGTTTGGGCAGTAATGAATCGTTTTCCCAAACTCTCACGGCGTAGGAAAAGTCTGGATCAGCCGTTAGCGATGATGACTGAAAGTTATCTGAATAAGGGTCGACAAAGCTCGACAATGTCTCGAAAAAGCGAGTCCGGGATGCCCTAGCAGAAATATCTGATTGGGTGGCATCTACCTGAGCCTGTAAATCAAAATTCAATCCCGACACCAGCAGAGCAGTTCCGCACTCAGACTCTCCTTTCCACACTTGCCACTCTGAAAGATGATGGGGGGCAAAAGGTAGCTCGGTCAGCATATCTATGATCGCGCTCGAAGGTTTTGACTTGCCTTCACTTTCACTCACGGAGTCAAATTGCTTCCATGCGGTTGAAATCCGTTCCCGCCTTGCTATCAATTCAGGTCTATCCGTATTGAGCTCTGCATCGTTGTCTGGATGACCTGTAACGTTTCTCAGCAGCTCGATTCTAAGATTCTCCGCGACAGGTAATATTTGCTCGAGAGATTGAACCTCCTCCACAGGTATCAAGATGTCGGATAGATTTAGGAAGGGGTTCTCAAAAAGTCGCCAGTCGATCAAGCTGACGACAAAATCGCATTTCTTGCGCTTGGATATTATCAGACATAATGGCCCTAAGTTTGCGCTGGAAAGTCGACCGATTCCCTTCTGACCAAGTTTGGGTCGAACCTTGAGACCATTTCGATCCTCCTTGGCAGTGCTTAATCCTGACGCTTTTGATTCCGTACCCACAACCAGCCACCTGGATATGAATTCATCACGACTCATCCCATGGCCATCATCCACCAAGGCTGCGATAGCTGGACCGTCTCCGTTCTTGTAAAGATTTAGCTCAACTGTTTTGGAGTAGGCATCATAGGAGTTTTTCCAAAGCTCCGAGATTGCAGTGGGGCAGTCGGCTATCTGTTCTCGGCCGAGGTGGTCGACGGTTCGGGCTTTCGCCTGAAATGATATACTCTCCATCATACATTTTCCAATTCGCTCACGGAACGCTGGAAGCGATCTGACCGAGCTTGGTCCAGAAAGGGCTTCAATGCCTTCAAGATGGCTTCGCCAAGCTTCACAGGCACTGCATTACCAACCTGTTTTCCCGCTGCTGTTAAGCCGCCCGAAAAGACATAGTTATCCGGAAACGTCTGTATCCGCGCCGCTTGTCTAACCGTAATACCATGATGCTCGGTTGGGTGAACAAAACGCCCTTTCGAAGGATTAATGCATGCGGTTGTCATGGTGGGGGCTGGTTGCTGGCTATCAATCCTACCATAGACATCCTTATGCCCATCATGACCATCGTGGCATGGTAGCACTCGACCAGAGTCCCGCCGGCTACCGCCATTCTTTGGCGTGCGTTTGAATGCGGATATTAACTCCGACCCATGGTTCATATGGGCATCGTTAGGGTCACCATGTGGGGCCGGTTCAAAAGCGAATGCACAGCTCTTCCAAGGCTGCAATCCGATTTCTGACGAGTCCGCACCCTTACAATGCGTTTTGCTGGGAGGCCACACAAGTGAGGATCGTTCGCTGTCACTTTTGACCCCCAAGATGAAGACGCGCTTCCTTCGTTGTGGCACACCGAAATCACGCGCGTCGAGTACGACTGGCTGATAGATAAAATACCCTGATGCCTCACCGCGCGAATAGAACTCCGAAATGTATTCGGCATGCCTTGGCCACAGCATACCTGGCACGTTCTCCATTAGGAAAGCGGTTGGATTCAACGCCTCTACACAATCGAAATAGGAGTGAATCAGATCGTTTCTCTCATCACCGACACCAGAGTTATTTATCCGATGGGAAGAGTATCCCTGGCAGGGGGGGCCACCCAGAATAAGGTCGCATCCACCCTCGACGTCGAAAACGCGTGCCCGAATATCGTCGAAGTTGATAGATCGAATATCTTGTTCGTAGAACTTCAGAGCATTTGACTGCGGGACGATGTTGTTACGATAAGTTGTCGCTGCATGGTGATCAAACTCCACAGCGAAGGAAACTTCAAATCCGCTATTCAGGGCGGCTTGGGAGAACCCCCCAGCACCCGCAAAGAGATCTGCGCATTTTGATTTTTGTTCGATCTCTATCAACAGCCCTGAACCCGTACATTTAGCGTTATCCCATGATATGGAATTTCTTAGTTAATACGATGAGAAATTCAGCCCGGTATCCAATCTGATGTCACGTTGACGTCTTTGAGAGTTGATTGAGACGCAACCTTTTCACTTCTAGCCTTGCGGTACAGCTATTGGGGTGGGCGTCAGAATCCGCTTCGAAACACAAGGATAGCAGGCAGAAACAGCTCACGCGTGATCAGCAAGGGGGATTAAAAGGGGGACCAGCAGACAGACCCTCCAATTAAACTGCTGATAAAATGATATATTTTTTTGAAAAATGGTGCCGCTAAGGTGACTTGAACACCTGACCCCCGCATTACGAATGCGATGCTCTACCAGCTGAGCTATAGCGGCCTGCTCCAGGGAGCGTCCGGCCTGAATACCCATACGGGCGGCAGGGCGCAAGACGCTTTTGCCTGTTCGGGCGTTCGCCGGTCAGTCATCATCCGAGACATAGTCGAGCGGCGGCGTCAGCCGGCCTGTCGGCGCCTTGGGCGGGGCCACCTTG
>TARA_R110000772_G_C13309754_1_pt1 | contig 18110 bp, 12 predicted proteins | sample TARA_R110000772 | Tara Oceans TARA_R110000772 (sample SAMEA4397948) | marine metagenome | biome: Polar Biome; feature: [SRF] surface water layer (ENVO:00010504); material: water (ENVO:00002006), including particulate matter (ENVO:01000060) such as... | depth 5 m | reverse complement strand
TAATGTCGTTTTCGACAATTAAAAAATTGTTACCACCCCATATTTATTGACTTGAAGAGTGGTAACAGTTTTTGAGGAGTTTATTCTAAAAACAGCAGTGAATTGAGGTGGGAAAAATGCAATTTTGTTACTAAATCTATCGCTTTTTATTGGATTGAGATAACACCGATCCTGCAAGTTCTTTTGTATTTTTACTCATAGTAAATACCTTATGGTTGTTAATTTAATTATGTAAATTTAAAGTCCGTGTTTTAGCCTTTCAGCAAAACCATTACGTTCAGCCAATACCTCATCGTACATGTTATAAACCTGCTGAATGTGCTCCCACAATGACTGATTTTGCGTTCTCAAATCCTCAGCAAGCTCTTTATAATCAAGGTTCGATTTTTTTAACGATTCAACTTCTTTCTTAAGCTGCTCATTTTCAGTACCAACAGCAATAGCCTCCGCTTTATGTTTCTGACGCTTTTGAGCGGTCTGAATATCCGGGATTTTCTCAGGGTTAAACTTGTAGATAGCAGAGTTTGAAATTCCTAGTCGTTTCGCAACTTGGCTAACGTTAATTTTTTCGTTGTTGGCTGCCATTTCAGACAAGGCCGTATCAATTTTGTCTGCCACTGTGATCTCAACTGATTCGCTCATATTAGGCTTCCTTCACTTTTATCGTTAACTGGTCAATGATGATGTTGGCGGCTTCAAGGTTGTCATTTAATGCCGTACTAAAGGCTTTTAATCGCTGCTTTATCTCTGACGGAAATTTTTCAAATGCAGCTAATTGCGATTCACATCGCTTTTTAACAACCAGCCAGTGTGGTAAATGTCGAGGTGTTGCAATGTAGCTATCGCACCATACACAGTGGCTTGGATCTGCTGCATTACGAACTTTACATTCCGACCCCTTAGTACAGTACCCATGTGACACGCCTCTAAAGTTGTTGGTATGTTTAGCTGCAAACGTGATCAACTCTTCCATATTTTTAAAGTGAGGGGTGCTTCCGGTGGAAAGGTCATCTGCCAGAATCTCAGTCAATTTGGCGATAAAGTTTTGTCCGCCTTTTCCTGCCAGCGTGCCGTCTTGTGCTGCGGTCACCATATCTTCCATTGCTTGCGATATCATAAACTCAGAGAAGCTTTCGGTTAGTCCAATAAACTCCTCCATAGACTCATATCCCCGTTGGCTATAAACCAATGACATCATGTTCTCTAAATGTTTGTACTGATACTTAATATCGTCTAAATCACCCAAGCGGTTTGCGACAATAAACCAAGCAAAGGTATGTCTAAATTGATGGGCCGTAAAATTGAAAAAATCGCCTACTTTATATGGCTTCTTAAACTTTTTATGATTTGAGCTGACGGATTGGTAATTGCACCCCATGCGCTCAAGCTCGGCAATATCGTATTCAGTGAGTCTTATCGAAAACATTTTGTTTATGTTGTTAAAGCCACTTTTAGTAGACTTAGTATTTAATGAAAACTCGCAGGATTTTTTATGGGGTGACACACCAAACAAAGTTCGATTACTCAAACCAAACTCTAAATTCAACTTACGCTTTAGTGGTAATAAATCGCTGTGATGCTTTAGCAGCAAGGCTGCACGTTCACGGTAAACAGAACAAACTCTTGTGAGTAGTTTTACTGCCCGATAGGTGACTTCATTCGTTACCCATTCTAAGCTTTGGGTTTCATCTGTTGTTTTAGACAACAACGTCTTGATAAAGTATTTACCGTTTCGCTCAATAGCTGAATCATCAGTTAGTGCCATTGCTTCGCCATAACGCATACCTGTATAACTAACCACAAGCACAAAGGCATATCTGCGAAGATTTTTAATCAGCTCATAATATTCGTCTAATTCAGCAGATTCTGACTCATTTAATCCATCAACGTATGTCGAGTTTTTAAGGTACTTTTTCGGTGCGTATTCAACACCATCATTGAGTTTTATTTGCAGGCAGTGCCAATTATCGATGATCTTCTCAACGGCATTAACGTGCTCTTCGCTTGCCTTAAGAACTTGCTTCATTATTTGAATCGGAATGACTGAATGTTTAATTCTGCATTCTTTTATTAATAAGGTAATTGGCAAAAAATATTCATTCATCAAATCGAAAAACGGCTCGCTTTTAACTACTGAATAAAGCTTCAACCAATAGATGGCAGATAGAAGTGACTGTGCATAAGATGGATGCTTCTTTACATCAGACGCTTGCACCAAGTCCAATATGATATTGCGCAAACGCAATTCTGGCAGTTTGTCTAAGCCACCAAAGCTCTCAATACCATAACGTTCAAGCCACTTAGCAAGGCGCTTAAGGTTAGCAATATTCCTACGTATCGTAGTCCATGCAAGAGGCTCCATGCCTTGTCCTGAGCCTTGCGTATACATACCAAGTGTTAGGGCTTTAAGTTGATATTTATACTTCGGCCCAACACCGTTAAAGGTTACGGATAAATTGTTGCCTTGCGAATACCAAGAATCATCCCCGAACAATGTGATCTGTTTTTTATTCGAGCGGATATATTGCCAAAGCACCAACGGTGTGAGCTCGGCATCAATCGGTGAACTATAAGGATTAATGCTAATAAGCCCATCAATCTTTAAACAGGCATCTACAGCAGCTGAAATTCCTGTCATAAAATATCTCCCACATTCTTAACTGACGTTACTGCAAATGCCCAAAACGGATGCATTCCTCTTTCCGCCATCAGCTCCTTTCCCTTAGTCACTGCCATCGGGTTTTTAATTGCTACTTGTTCTAGTATGTCATCAACTCGCTGATGCAATGCAGTAATCGCTTCCTGCTGAAATTCATTATTTTCAATATCAGAAATACTGGCCGACATATCTGCCAAAACATAATCACGATAACTAAGCAACTGCCAAACATGGTCTGGGTCTGCTACTGTTCTAAAATGCTTGCACCACACACAAGCCAAAAAGTCACTACACCATCCATTGTCTTTACTGCCCGATAGACGCCGATGTTCTTTACCGTATTGTGATGCTTCTGAATCATTACCTTGCGATGCACACTCACCAGTGGGCGTTTTCTGAGTGCTACCGTCATCAACCATTAAGACCTTAATATCTGGGTCAATTTCTCGACCTGTAAAATAACGCTGCATAACATCTACTGCTGTGTGCAATGTTTGTTGTGTTTTTTCTTCGCTCACTCGTTGGTAGTGCTTGATGAACGTGTCAAATGTATGAAGTTTTGCTGATTCATAAGCACGCATTTGCTTTGCTACTTCACGGTAAAGGTGATTTGCACCATTCTTGCGAATGCGCATCGAATCATAATCAACTGTGCAACCAAGTCGCTTTAAAATAGTTTTGATATAAGCAATGATATTGCCTGCCAATACACGACTTACATTGGTTTTTTCTTTGGAGATAAATAGATATTGCCGTGTATGTGTATCCGCAAGGTAGCGATAGCTGTTGGTCAAAGTATCTCTTACATGAACTATGTCACGCATCACACTATTTACAGTTCGCCCATCTAGTGAATAGGTATCGGTGTCGTAACCTTTTCTCGGTTTTTGGATCAACACTGTAATACTTTTTTTAGCGGTTGGCAGAGAAACTTCCGTGATATCACTGAGTTCTATGTCCGTCATAGGTGACGTATTCCAGCAGCTTTTAACTTGGATGCGTGCAAAATATAATGCGATTAATTGTTTAACGTTATCCGTTTCCTTAATCCCTTTTTCAATATAAAAGATCAGTTCTTTTAATTCATCGTCACTGTATAAATCTTCAATTTTCATTCTTCTGGCGTGACGTTGATAGCGCTTAAACGACAGTTTGTAAGCCTCAACCACAGTCTGTCCTGTAATTGCCATTACCCATCTTATTGTTTCAAAATAAGACGTGCCCATTCTTAGGCTTATGATTTTGCTTTTAACATCCGATTGAATACGTTGAAACACACTTTTTTGTATACGGTTTTTGTTTAGGCTAAAGCACTTAAAGCCATGTTTCTTAAGTTGCTCTGTATAATCAGGTAATACAAATTTCACCAAAATTCGATTAAGAGTGATGAAGCGGTTATGCAAAGTAACCATGCCATAGTTTTTTTCTGGCAAAAGTTCGGTTTCAGAATGATGGATTTCTAATAGCTCATTCTCAATTTCAGGGCACTGTTTCACTAATTCAAAGTAATTAATGTGACGAAACATCTTTTCCTTTTCAAAATAAAAAGGCAGCAAATGATCAACGTAATCATGGCGATGAACCTCATGCCCAAAGTGCAGCTCTAGCAGTATAAGCAACTCAGTGAATTGATCTCTTCTTAGTAATGTCTTAGCTTCTTTAAGCAAAGCAAATTCATCTTTCTTGAAGCCATCAAGCCCTTCATCAACAAAAGCACACTTGTTCTTCTCAGCGACAATTCGAATACTGCTCACAATAGCCATAAAGCGCCTAGTCATTGACACAACATCATGCTCTAGCTTCCCCATAAATTTATCTGAGTTAGCAAGCGCTTGAAGCTGTTCAACCAACAGTGGCTCAATATCGTTTAAATCAGTAACGTCTATGCATTTATCATTAATAGTTATCCTAACTACTTGAAAATGATCTGGCTGATATGCGCTAAGCACCGAAAATAATGCCGACTGAAGTACGCAGTGTTTATCTTTAATCGGGTATTCGTTAAAAACCTGTCTAAAGTGCATGGTTGAGTTAAACCATAGAAAGCCATACTCATAAAGTTGCTCAGCGACTGATGGAGCTGCTTCACACAGCAGCTGTAAACATTTTTGCGCCATTTGTGCGTTAGAGAGAGTGGTACTTCTTGCAAGCATTGACTGCTGACCCCATGCACTTATGGCATCGTTAAGCTCTTTACCCAATCGGAAACTCTTGCGATACCAATGCAATAAATCAATGTTTGTATCAAGTACAAAAACGCTGCTAGGTCTTGAATTTACCTTGGTAATTGCACTTGCAAAGTGAAATAAACAGACCCTGAACATCAAGTCATCTTTGTGGGGTATACTTTGTGCTAAGGCCTCTAATTTAAGCCAATAGTCGTCTCGAAATAGCGAGTGAACATCTTGTATTAAACTCTGGCAATGGTTTCGCAACATGGAATGACGCAGCAAAAGCCGTTTTAGAAAGCCAATGTGTTGTTTAATCCGTTTACAGTTTTCGTCAGTTAAACATCTGCCTAGCTGCTCTTCCAACTGTGACAAATCAAGCACGGTATCAAGCATCTGAACCTCCCGATTGCTCAGCATTAAATGCATCCTCTTGTAGTGGGGTAACAAACTCACCAAACAATTTATCTACCCAACTCGCCATTTGCTTATCAAATGTCAGTGATCTAGCGAAATTGATGTACTTTTGAGTCGTTGAAAAATCCGCATGGCCCATCAACTGCATTAGCTTGTATTGCACAAAGCCAATGGGCAGATTCTTATGGATTAGGAAACCAGCAAGGTTTGTTGCAAAAGTTGAACGTAAATCATGAAAATCACGTTTTAATGTTTTCCCTAGTGGCGCTAATTCCTTACGCACTTTTGAGATCACATTGCCGATAGATTTACGAGACATAAAATCACCAGAGCGATTAAGAAAAAGTGGTGAATCATCACAATTACCATGTTCAAGCTGCCACTTAGCTAACCTATTTTGGTGTTCTTTGCCGTTACGATATTGCCAAAGTGATGTCATCAAGCCTTTTGACACCATTACCGTGCGCTCTTTGTCGTACTTGCCGACTATGGTTACGTTATAAATCGCTTTATTATCCAAGGCAGGATCAACAACATGACTGGCAGTAAAAGTCGCAATCTCTTCTGCACGCAAGCCGCATTGCACAGCCAAATCCACTCGCAATTTTGCACCTTGCTTTGTCAGTTCCTTGCTGGCATAGAGTAGCTTTAGTTCATCTTGGCTGTAAGGTGATAAACCCGCATCGCCTGATTTCTTTTGCTTATACTTTTTAGGGATCAGCAAGTCAGTTGTGGTAATGGTAAAGCCTTTTTCCTCGCTACCGTAGTCGGTAAATAGCAAGTCTAAGCCACCATCTTTGCGCTTTTTTTTAATGACCTTGGTTTTATATTTGAATGGCACTTTATCAATTCTGCGTTGCTTTCTTGCCCACTCGTAAAACTGCCTAACATGGTTGATATATAGATTTGCCGTATCTCGGTCGATATCCTTTGCAATCACTTGTTCTATAAGGTGCTTGCGATAGCGGTACACAGGAAGCCAATATTTCGCTTTATCACTGTCACTTACGGCATAAACCTCATGCCAGTCCACGTTATTCTTCTCAACCCATTGCAAAAACAAACTCATCGAATTTGCTAACGACTGCACAGTAATAAGAGATACACCACCAAGAGGGTTCTTTTTACCGCCACGTTTAGGTGGCATAAAAAGCCCTTTATATCTGTGCTCTAGGAATAAATTGATTTCCAGAGCGTCCTGAATTCGAACCAGTGACAACACTCTAGGGAAACGCTCGATAATGTGATCTTCATGAAAAGCGATAGTGCGTTGACCTTCCTCATCAACGTTCGATACGTAAGGCAGGCTGCCTATATTTACAGTTTGTTTAACGACTTTAGGATAATTGCCAATCAAATTTAATGCTCCATTTCAATACTGCAAATATAGGTCTGGTTATTTTATATGTCAACAACAAGTTGCAGTATTTTATAACTGCAAAAATAATTGACCTTACACATAATGTCAGCCACAATAATTTTCATTAAATTAATTCCGATTTTGTAACGCCAGTTGGTTATACCCCATTGGCGTTTATTTGTTTTTGGAGAAATCGGATAGCTGAACACAACCAAGGCTTAACGTTCATGAATGCGAAAATGCACCACGCTGCTAAAGAGGTACGTTTGAGTGATATTGCCGATATCCGCTTAGGCCACCCTTTTCGTGGCACCGTAAAGCAATACGACAAAGGTGACGTACATGTTGTTCAAGTAAGGAACACCGAGCCAACAGGTGAAATAAACAAAACCACATTGGTTCAAACCCAATTAAGCACAAAAAAACAACCCGACTGGTTACAAAATGGTGATGTGTTATTTGTCGCAAAAGGTGCAAAACATTACAGCGCTTTGGTACAACAGGTTTTAGAGCGTACAGTCTGCTCACCACACTTTTTTGTGGTGCGTATAAAGGCTGAGTTAAAAGATGTGATTTTGCCCGACTTTTTATGTTGGCAACTTAACCAACAACCTGCACAGCGTTATTTTAAAGCCACTGCTGAAGGCTCAATGTATTTAAGTATTCGCAGGCAGGTATTGGAGAATGTGCCAATCAAGGTGCTTACACTTGAAAAACAAAAGCAACTCACAGCAATGCACCGCTGCGGGGTAAAAGAGCAAAAAGTATTACAAAAGCTGATTGAAAATAGGCAACAACAATTAGAAGCCATTGCCATGCATGCACTTGAAAGCATTGACTAATAAAAACAGATTGAACAAATTAATAACAAGGACTAAAAAATATGACCACAACCAACCAAATCAACCAGGACGATATTAACAAAGCGGTGTGGAACGCCTGCGACACCTTTCGCGGTGTTATAAGTGCCGATACCTATAAAGACTTCATCCTAACTATGCTGTTTTTAAAATACATTTCTGATGTATACAAAGATGAATATAACAAGCTTATAACTCAGTATGGCGATAACCCCGATTTAATCCACGCCATGATGTCTAAGCAGCGCTTTGTATTGCCTGAAGGCGCGAGCTTTTGGGATTTATACGAAAAGCGCTATGAAGCAGGCAACGGTGAGCGCATTGATAAAGCCCTACACGCACTAGAAGAAGCCAACGGCAGTAAGCTTAAAAACGTATTCCAAGATATCAGCTTTAACACCGACCGCTTAGGCCAAGAAAAACAAAAGAACGATTTGCTACGCCATTTGTTAGAAGACTTTGGTAAAGACATTTTAAACTTAAGCACAGAGCGTGTGGGCAGCCTAGACATCATCGGTAATGCCTACGAATACCTGATCAAACATTTTGCTGCTGGCAGTGGTGCTACCGCTGGTGAATACTATACCCCACCTGAGGTATCAACCCTTTTAGCCACCGTTTTAGAGCCTGTTGAAGGGGATCAAATATGTGATCCGTGTACGGGCAGTGGCTCGCTACTGTTAAAATGTGGCGCTATGGTGCGTAAAAACTCTGGTTCAAAAAAATACGCCTTATTTGGGCAAGAAGCCATTGGTTCAACATGGGCACTCGCCAAAATGAACATGTTCCTACATGGTGAAGATAACCACCGCATTGAATGGGGCGACACCATTCGTAATCCATTACTACTTGATAAAGACGGCAACGGCTTATTGCACTTTGATGTGGTTACAGCCAACCCGCCATTTTCGCTTGATAAATGGGGGCATGACGATGCCAGTAGTGATCCTTATGGTCGTTTCCGCCGTGGTGTACCGCCTAAAACTAAAGGCGATTATGCGTTTATCAGCCATATGATAGAAACGCTTAAACCAGACACTGGCCGTATGGCGGTTGTAGTGCCACATGGCGTGCTGTTTCGCGCATCAAGCGAGGGTAAAATTCGTAAACAGCTGATTGAAGAAAACTTGCTCGATACCGTCATCGGTTTGCCAGAAAAGCTATTTTTTGGCACCGGTATTCCAGCCGCTATTTTAATATTCAAAAAGCAAAAAACTGACAATAACGTGCTGTTTATTGATGCCAGCCGCGAATTTAAATCAGGCAAAAACCAAAACCAGTTAACACCTGACAACATCCAAAAAGTTATCGACACCTACAAAGCGCGTGAAACCACCGATAAATACTCATACCTAGCAAGCTTTGATGAAATTAAAGAAAACGACTTTAACCTGAATATTCCGCGCTATGTCGATACCTTTGAAGAAGAAGCAGAAATTGATTTAGTGGCGGTACGTACTGAGCGTGTCCAATTAAAAAAAGAGCTGCAAACTCTAGAAGCAGAAATGGAAGGCTACTTAAAGGAGTTAGGTTATGAATAATTACCCTCAAGATTGGGACTCTAAATTATTAGGAAATGTATTCCCCAAGATCGTTGTGGGCTATGTAGGAAACGTAAATGACCACTATTGCTCCGAAAGCGAGGGAGTAGCTTTTTATAGGACACTCAATATAAGAGACGGTTACTTTAGACACAATGACCTAAAGTATGTAACTCATGCTTTTAATGACAAAAATAAGAAGTCACAAATATCTAATAATGATATTTTAATTGCTAGAGTTGGTGCAAACTTAGGTATGGTTTGTAAGGCAACTGGCATTAATTGCTTAGCAAATATGGCTAATGCTATCATTATTAAAACTAACTCTAATAGAACTGCTGATGCTGACTTTTTCACTTACTTTTTACTTTCTCCGATGGGAAAAAATCAGATTTTTTCTGGTGCAGCAGGTGGGGCACAAGGAGTTTTCAATACAAAGCTAACTCATGAAATTAGAGTTCCCACCCCCCCACTTTCAGAACAACGTAAAATCGCCAAAATACTATCCACTTGGGATAAAGCGATTAGCAGCACCGAGCGCCTAATCAACAACAGCAAACAGCAGAAAAAAGCCTTAATGCAACAACTGCTCACTGGGAAAAAGCGCCTACTTGATGAATCAGGTAAACCGTTTGAGGGTGAATTTGATCGAGTAAATTTAAGTGAGCTTGCCACAATAGATAAAAGCTCGCTTGGTAAAAAGACACCTGAAGACTTTGAGTTTAGCTACATATCGCTGTCAGACGTTGAAACAGGAAAGATTTCTGATAATTTAGAAAAACATATTTATTCTTCATCACCATCACGGGCAAGAAGAAAAGTGAGTAATGGGGATATCTTATTAGCCACCGTAAGGCCAAACTTAAAAGGTTTTGCAAAAGTAAAAGCTGAACATGATGGAATGATTGCTTCTACTGGCTTTTCAGTTCTAAATCCGAAGAAAGATGTTGCTGGTGATTATCTATATCACTATTTATTTAGTTGCCATATAACAGGTCAAATAAATGCTCTAGTAGTTGGCTCAAATTATCCAGCCATCAACTCTTCTGATGTATCAGGACTTAAAGTTTATATCCCTTGTTATGATGAACAGAAAAAAGTTGCGAAAGTTTTGAACAATGCTGATGAATCTTTAGCCCAACTAGAGCAACAATTAGCAGGTCTCAAACAAGAGAAAAAAGCACTGATGCAGCAACTGTTAACAGGCAAAAAACGAGTAATAATTTAAGGAAGAATAATGGCGGTAAAAGTATTTATCAGTTATGCACACAAAGATGAGCAGTTTAAAGATGGTCTAGTCGAGCATATGTCAGGCCTTGTTAGAGCGGATATTGTAAGTGAATGGAATGATAGAAAAATAATACCCGGTCAGGATTGGAGTGATGAAATTTCTGAAAACCTAGACTCTTCGGAAATAATATTATTCTTAATTAGCTCTTCTTTTATGAATTCAGAATATTGCATGGGCGTTGAAGTAAAAAAAGCGTTATCAATGCATAAGCAAGGGAGTGCACAACTAATTCCTATCGTTGTTAGAGCGGTTGATTGGTCTGATTCTGAGCTTTCTAAAGTTCAAGGGCTACCAAAAGATGCTGTACCTATAGCATCATGGACTAATGAAGATGAAGCTTGGGTTAATGTTATAGGCGGAATAAAAAAGCATATTCAAGAGTTTAAGCCTAAGTTGCAGCCAATAAAAAAAGCTGTTTCTGAAGGAATAGAGATATCTGATAAAACGAATGCTTGGCTAAGTGATACTGAAATAGTTCTCACTCATCGAAAAGTTAACCAAGTGAGTTTGGAAAATATATATGTTGTACCTGACGTTGAATTGGATAGCGAAAATGACTTAGTAGATATAAAGCCAGCCAAATACTTATTAAAAAACCTCGGCCATCACATTATATCGGGCGAAGAACAGCAGGGTAAGACCTCCCTGTTAAAGTACCTATACAGAGAGCTACTTAAAAATTCATTCCTACCAGTATATTTAGATGCCTTATCTATAAAGAAAGCGTCCACAGAGCAAGTAATATCTAAAGCTTTGGCTGAACAGTATAATGACTTTTCATTTGACAGCTTTAATCAACACGAAAAAGCCGTTGTTTTGATCGACAACATTGATGAGATTGGCCTCAATAAAAAGTTTAAGAGCAAGTTTCTAGAAGAAGTTAATCAAATTACAGATAACACTTTTATAACTTGCCATAGTTCATACAGTTTTATTTATGGTGATATCCCGGCGTTGGATGAACACGACCGCATTGAATTGTTGGGGCTGGGCAATAAAAAGCGAGAAGAATTAGTTCAAAAATGGCTCTCTCTCGGAGTGGAAGAAAGTATTGAAGAACAAGAGCTTTACTCTAAGTGTGATGAACTGAAAGCCCGCCTTAATATTGTAATTAAGAAAAATATCGTTCCACCAAAACCAATTTACGTGTTGATGTTGTTACAAATGTTTGAAGCAAATGCACAACTGAATTTGGATTTAACTTCATACGGCCACTGTTACCAACAATTAATTTATCAGTCTTTCGACAAAGCTAATATTGATAAGCAAGACTTTGATAAATATCTTAATGTCTTGACTGAATTAGCTTGGGATATTTTCCAAAGTGGCGCGGATCTCAATATGCACCAGCTAGGAGAATTTTTTACTAGCTATAGTAAAACCTATCTACCAGTAGATAAAGAAAAGGTACTTAAAAAGCTCGTCGGGCATTCAATCTTATCAAGTAATGGCATTGAAGTAGGTTTTAAATATCCTTACATTTATTATTTCTTTGTGGGTAAAAAAATTGCCGAATCATACAGGGATAGCGAATCTACTCAAGCGAAGGTGCAAGATCTATTAGAAAAACTTCATCGGGAAGATTTCGCTAATATTCTTATTTTCATCACCCATCACACAAAAGATTCATGGGTATTACACGAAATAAAATCGATATTAACGTCATTATTTATAGATCAAAATGAAGCTACTTTAGATAAAGAACAGCTTTCATTTATGTCTGATTTTATGAAAGGTATACCGGAGTTAATCATTGAGCAACGTGAAATCCAAAATGAGCGCGATAAACAAAATGAACGTTTAGACGAGATTGAACGCAAGGTTGACGGTGATGACGAGACTCAGTTAGACATTTTGGCAAACATCAATAAGACATTTAAAGGAATGGAGATTGCCGGGCAAATTATTCGTAATCGTCATGCCACTCTTACAAGACACGACATCGAAGATCTTGCTAAAACAGGAGCTAACACAGGATTAAGATTTTTAGAATATTTTATCAAAATTACCGATACAGCTAAAAATGAAATAGTTAAGTTGATTTCAAATCACTTGTCAGAGCACCCAAATCTATCTAATAAGGAGATTGAGAAACAAGCAGAAAACGCATATCTCCATCTCACTTATGGTGTCATAAATAGTTTCACGCGAAAAATAGCCTCATCAATTGGCTCTAAAGAAGCTCTAGAGGTTTATAGAGAAATGGAGAAAAATGTTGGGACACCAGCTTTTCTATTGATTCGACAAGCAATAGAGCTTCAGTTTAATAAATCAATAAACATAGAGCATATTTCAAACTGCGTTAAAGATTTAAAAGATAATCAAGTATGCTTAAGAATTTTAAAAGAAATGGTTATCCAACATGTTTACCTCTTTCCAGTCAACTATAAAGAAAAGCAGCAATTATCACACCTCCTAGGGATATCGGTTCAAGGTCAGCGTTTGATGGATACTAAAAAAACAGGGAAAGGTTAGTATGTCTACATCAATTAACTTCCAAGAAGAATTCAGCGCTAAAGTGCCAGCTCTTACGCTGTTAACGAACCTAGGTTACACCTTCATTCCACCAATTGAATGCGAAGCGCTGCGAGGTAACAATCTAGTTCGCGAAAAGAAAAGTACTCATCAGGTTATTTTACTCCCTGTAATGCGTGCCTTTTTAGCCAAACAAACATTCTCGTTTGCAGGTAAACAACATACATTATCAGAAGCAGCAATCGATAAGGTCATGCATGAGCTAAACCCTGCCATGAACTTAGGGTTAAAAGCGGCTAACGAGAAAATTTATAATGCTTTGATGTATGGCGTTAGCGTTACTGAATTTATAGATGGCAAAAAAGCCTCACCCACCATTAAACTTATTGATTGGCATAATATTGATAAAAACCGATTCCATTTTACTGAAGAATTAGTGGTTCAAAATGCCGAAGGCACTGGTAATCGCATTCCAGATATTGTGTGTTTTGTGAATGGGTTGCCATTGGTAGTAATTGAGGCGAAGCGCCCGGATTCAAATAAGGAAGGTAAATCGACCAACGCTGAGGCGATTTCTCAGCATATTCGGAACCAAGGTCAGGCTGAAATTCCTCACTTGTATGCCTATAGCCAATTGTTATTAGCTGTAAATGGGCATGAAGGTTTATATGCCACATGCGGAACCCCTGAAAAGTTCTGGGCGAAGTGGAAGGAAGAACACTCTCACTTAGGAATAGCCGAAGCAGAATTTGTCAGACTAAAAAATCATAAATTAAGCGATGAACAATTAAATGGGTTGTTTAATCATCGTCCTGCGAAAGCGAAAGATGACTACCTATCTTTGGTCGCAGCAGGTGACTTAACCGTTACCGATCAAGATAGGCTTATTGTTAGCTTGCTGCGTCCTGAGCGCCTATTGGATATAACTCGGCTCTTTACCTTGTTTGATAAAAAAGCAGGCAAGATTGTCGCTCGATACCAGCAGGTGTTTGGCATAAAGGCACTTATTGAGCGCATAAACACCTTCGATGACACTGGCGCTCGTGAAGGCGGTGTTATTTGGCATACTACGGGCAGTGGTAAGTCGTTTACTATGGTGTTTTTATCAAAAGCGCTTATTTGGCTTGAAGAGCTAGCACAGTGCCGCGTAATTATTGTGACTGACCGAGTGGATTTAGAAGACCAGCTAAGCCGTACGTTTGCATCTGGTGGTGTACTCACCGACCGCGATAAAAAAGATGCGATGGCGACCACAGGTAAGCGTTTGGCCGAGCAAATTGGTCAAGGTAACGAACGGGTTATTTTTTCGATCATTAATAAGTTTGGCTCTGCCATAAAACACAAAGACTGTTACAACGACAGCCCGAATATTATTGTATTAGTGGATGAAGGCCACCGCAGCCAAAACGGTGAAAATAATATCCGTATGCAGCAAACCCTACCTAAAGCTGCCTTTATCGCCTTTACAGGTACGCCGCTATTAAAAGATGATAAAACTGAGAACAAGTTCGGTAAAATCATTCACTCTTACACGATGCAGCAAGCGGTTGAAGATAAAACCGTAACCCCACTTTTGTATGAAGAACGTATTCCTGAGCTAAACGTTAACGACAAAGCCATTGATGCGTGGTTTGATCGTAGTACCAGTAAGCTGAGCGACAAACAAAAAACCGATTTAAAAAGAAAGTTTTCGCAAAAAGGTCAGATTTATCAAACTGCCGATCGCATTATGTTAATTGCCTATGATATTGCCGACCATTTTCAAAACTTTAAGCATCAAGGTTTAAAAGGTCAGTTAGCCTGTGACTCTAAAGCCTCTGCAATACGTTATAAAGAGGCTTTAGATAAAATTGGCACCGTTACGTCGGTTGTTGCAATGTCGGCTCCTGACACGCGTGAGGGGCATGATGTAGTTGATCAAGAAAGCAAAGACATTGTACAAAATTGGTGGAAAGCCAATGTTGATAAAATGGATGAAAAAGCCTACACCAAAGCCATTATTGAAGACTTTGGCAGAGATGACGGCCCTGACATCATGATAGTGGTTGATAAACTGCTAACGGGCTTTGATGAGCCAAAGAACACCGTACTGTATATTGATAAACCTCTAAAAGAGCACAACCTAATACAAGCAATTGCCCGTGTTAACCGATTGCATAGTAAAAAACAGTTTGGTTACTTAATCGATTACCGTGGAATTTTAAAAGAACTTGATACCACCATTGAGAAGTACCAAGACCTTGCTGAGCGTACCCAAGGCGGCTTTGATATTGATGATCTGAAGGGTTTGTATAATCGCATGGACACGGAATATAAGAAGCTTCCGGGGCTGCACAGTGATTTATGGGCGATATTTGATGGTGTTAAAAACAAGCAAGATGGTCCAGCGCTTCGCCAAGCGTTAGCGCCTAAAGTGAAGGATGTGGACGGCAAGCTTGTCGATACCAATCTTAAAAAGCGTGATGACTTTTATTCTACACTGACTGCATTTTCAAACTGTATGAAAGTAGCTTTGCAATCAGCAACCTACTTTGAAGATAAGTCGTTTGATAACAAGCGTGACTTGTACAAACGTGATCTAAAAGCCTTTGTCGATTTGCGTAAACAAGTACGTGAAGATGCTGACGAAACCATTAACTACGATGAATACGCAGAAGATATTCGCAGCCTTTTAGACAAGCACATTGCTGGTATTGAAGTAAAAGAGCCTGACGGTGCGTATTTGGTCGGTAATTTAGGAAAAAACGTTAAGCCACAGGATATGAGCGATGACGAGGCTCGTAACCAGACTGATAAAATCACAGGCCGAATCACTAAGATGATTGAGCAAGACTTAGCAGATGATCCTTATGCACAGGAATATTTCTCTAAGATGCTTAAAAAGGCGATTGAAGATGCCAAAGCAATGTTTGATGCGCCAGTTAAGCAGTACATTCTTTTTGCTGACTTTGAGCAGGAAGTGAAAGAACGCAAAGTGGCTGATGTTCCCAATGACTTTGTAAATGATTCCGGCAAGTTAAATAAACATGCCCAAGCCTATTTTGGTTTGTTTAAGCACCTATTTGATGCCGACTTCTTGACTGAAAAGGATCTGGATAACGACAAGTTAGTAGCGTTGGCGTTTAATATTGATTCTGTGGTGAATGATGCTGTTGCCGAGTATTCAATTAACCCTGCGGAGATTGAAAACGCCATACACATGAAGTTGTTGCCGATGTTGTTTGGTGATCTCGGCCTTGATAATGCTCAAAAGCTAATTGAAGAAGTGCTTAAGATCACTCGCTTAGGCTTAGCAAGGGGCTAACGAGAGTGACTAAACAAGCCATTGCCGCTGCTATTTCCCCAAAAGAAAGCCGAACAACAACCAGTGAACGTGGTGTTTTTACCTATGGTAACGACACCATTCACTATGATGTTATTCGTAAAACCAAGCCTGCTGATAACGCTAAAAAAACAGCACGCAAAGTAATTATCAAGGTTCATCCTGATCAACGTGTTGTGGCTACTGTGCCACATGACGCAAGTGATGATGCTATTCAAGATGCTATGCGTAAGCGTGCCAGATGGATTTGGCAAAGCATTGATGAATTTGCAAAACAAAAAGATACGGTTTTACCAAAGCGCTACGTGAGCGGTGAAACGCAGTTTTATTTGGGTAAGCGCTATGTACTCAAGGTAATTGTTGATGCCGAGCAAGTGCCTAACGTAAAGCTAAGCCGAGGAAAATTGAACGTCACAATCAAGCATGAAGTCAGCAAAGATATTGCTCCTGATAGTCAAGAAAGTCGGTTAGTGAAAATTAAGCCGCTAATCGACAAGTGGTATCAACACAAAGCAAAAGCAATTTTTCATGAGCGACTAGCCGAGTTACTTCCAAAAGCTACTTGGGTAACAGGCATTCCTTCATTCCGTGTGATGGCAATGAAAAAGCAATGGGGAAGTTGCTCAACTAAAGGCAACTTGATGCTCAACCCTCACCTTGTTAAAGCACCGAAAGAATGTATTGATTACGTGATATTGCACGAGCTTTGCCATATTGCCGAGCATAACCACAGCGAGCGCTTCTGGCGTTTATTAACCCAAGTAATGCCAAACTGGAAAGAAGTAAAAGCCAAGTTAGATGACATGGCGGAGATGTATTTGAATGAATAAAGATGAATTGGAAAAATTGATAAATCCCAGTTGGTTGAAAGCCTCACAAAGAATACAAGAGCAGTTGAAATTAGCAAATAGCCTTAATCATCAACCTATTGCTATTTCAAATATGCAAAAACAACTGGAAGCATACAATAGTTCCATTGCGTTACAACAACCCAAATGGCTAGAAACAGCAAAAACTATTGCAGAGCAAAGCAATCGGATACTTAAAGGAGTAGAGCAATCTGAATTGATGCAATCCTTTAAACACTTCGATGAAATAAGTCGTCAGGCAAGCTTTGCTCTTAAAAATAATGACTCCTATAGCAGACTATTAGAAAGTTCCAAATTAGCATCCAATGCGTTTCAGGAGCCTCAATGGTTAGCTTCTGCCAAAGCGATTGCTGAACAAAGCAACCAGATATTAAAGAATGTAGAATGGGTAAAGTCTATTAAAAAGTTTGATGAAATAAGTCGTCAGGCTAGCCTTGCCTTGCCTTGCCTTTAAAAATAATGACTCGTACAGCCGACTGTTAGAAAGCGCTAAATTAGCATCCAATCTTTATGGCCTAGACGCTTTAGAATCAATAGCAAACCTCAAAAATTCACCTTTAAGCAAATATAATAAACAGCTCGACTCAGATTACACAGAGACTTTTTACCCAGACGAAATCTATGATCTCAATAACGATATTAATACAGAGATAGGTGAAAATGACGACTTTGAACAACTTCCATTATCAGTCCAAAGTAAAATATTTTATTATTTAAAATTTACTTTCTTAACGATCTTCCTAAACCTTATCTCTAATTATATCTATGATCAGAGAGAGTTGTTAGCTCAATCGCTGAATATGTTAACTCAGACTTCTGAAGTAAAGAGTTATGTTCGAAAAAGCCAGTCTAGATATGATCGCGATGTACTTAGCGGCTTACGGGTTGTAGCAGGTAATAACGTTAACTTGCGCACACAACCATCCATGAAGTCAGATATTATTGTACAACTTGATACTGGAACGCTTGTAGAGGTATTAGATAAGTCGAACAGAGCTTGGCTTCTTATCGAAATTACAGATGGTGACGAGATTATTCAGGGGTGGATCTCTAGGAGATATACTGTTTATTTTAAATAAATATAGGTAACAATTTATGCGGCATTGTGAAGGTGGCATTCGTAAGTAAAAAATAAAGGTGACATTATA
>TARA_R110000772_G_scaffold117545_1_pt1 | contig 18175 bp, 17 predicted proteins | sample TARA_R110000772 | Tara Oceans TARA_R110000772 (sample SAMEA4397948) | marine metagenome | biome: Polar Biome; feature: [SRF] surface water layer (ENVO:00010504); material: water (ENVO:00002006), including particulate matter (ENVO:01000060) such as... | depth 5 m | reverse complement strand
TCGCAATCAGCCTGCATATCGCTGGCTTGCATGTTCGGCGTCATGTGTTCAGCCGCAACGGACGTTGTTGGATCACAATAGGCGGCCTGCAATACGCTGCCCCAGCCCGATGTAGTAAACAGCATCAGCGAAAGGATAAGTATGTAGGTGAGGCGCTTTTTCATATGCCGATTTTAATCTTTCCTTGCTTGAGGTGCAAGGTGCTCATTTTAGCAAGGCATTAAACAAAAGTGGGGGAACTGATTTTAAACTCTGTAAATTGACCTGAAATGAGAGAATTAAAGCATTGCAGTGCTTTTCTGTAGCTACCCAGAAATCTGGAGAGATCGCATGTAAGTGGCCGTGGCCGTCGCCTTCTGTAAGCGGATGCTCAAAGGCTCGAAATTAAGTCAACGCCACGCTCGCTACTGCTGCGCACATTCAGAAACGGCTAACTCAGAAATAATAGTAGATATGGGGCGATTTCAACTATTCAGATCGAGCGTTGATCAATTCGCATGCGAAACTCTTCGGCAGATTCTTTGCGTTCAGAATAGCGATCCACCAAGTATTCACTGCGATCACGAATCAGTAGCGTAAATTTCACCAATTCCTCCATTACATCAACAACTCGATCATAAAGTGAGGATGGTTTCATTCGATTATTGTCATCGAACTCCATCCACGCTTTTGGGATAGAAGATTGGTTAGGAATCGTAACCATCCTCATCCAGCGGCCAAGAATTCGCATTTGGTTTACGGCATTAAACGATTGCGACCCGCCAGAGACTTGCAACAAAGCTAGGGTTTTACCTTGTGTGGGACGCACGCCCTGAAATGCTAAAGGAATCCAATCAATTTGGGCTTTCATTACACTGGTCATAGCTCCGTGTCGTTCCGGGCTACACCAAACCATACCCTTACTCCATTCAGCCAGATTACGCAATTCCTGCACCTTCGGATGCTGATCATCAGTATCGTCCGGCAGGGGTAACCCGGAGGGGTCGAAGGTACGCGTTTCCACTCCGAGGTAATCTAATATATGGGCGGCTTCTTCAACGGCTAAGCGACTGAATGACCGTTCTCGTAAAGAGCCATAGAGTAATAGAATCTTAGGTTTGTGGTCGCTGGCTATTGGTTTACGCAAGCACTCAGCATCAATACTGTTGAGCGACTCGAAATCAATATTCGGCATAGTATTTATCATCATGCCAACTCTTTATCAAACCAGTGGCGCGTGCCGTTAGCGAAAGCCACCAACGTCAGCATCACGGGCACTTCTACCAAAACACCCACCACCGTTGCCAAGGCTGCACCGGATTGCAAACCAAATAAGGAAATTGCAACGGCCACCGCCAATTCAAAAAAGTTGGATGTACCGATCATTGCGGCTGGAGCGGCAATGTTATGTGGCAACTTCATGGCTTTAGCTGCACCGTAAGCGATGACAAAAATTCCATAGCTTTGTATCAGTAATGGAATGGCAATCAGCACGATGACTAGAGGTTTGGCTAATAGTGTTTCGGCCTGAAAGCCAAACAGCAGCACCACGGTAGCCAGCAAACCGGCAACAGAAATTGGCTTGAGTCCTTCGATAAAGTTATTTAACTTCGTATGGTCTTGCTTAGAATCGAGTGCCTTCCGCGTCAATATACCCGCGACAAGGGGGATGACCACATATAACACCACGGACACCAATAAGGTGCCCCACGGCACGATGACATCGCTGACTCCGAGCAGGAACGCGGTAAGAGGTGCGAACGCGAAAATCATAATCACATCGTTAATAGACACTTGTACTAACGTGTAATTGGCATCGCCTTTGGTTAGGTGGCTCCAAATAAAAACCATCGCAGTGCAGGGTGCAACGCCCAAAAGAATCATGCCCGCGATATATTCAGTCGCGGTTTGCGGATCAACTAAATCAGCAAACACTACTCTAAAGAAAAACCAGCCCAGCAGAGCCATACTGAACGGTTTAACTAGCCAATTAATGACTAAGGTTAGTAAGAATCCTTTAGGTCTTTTACCCACGTCTTTGATGGACGAAAAATCCACTTGAATCATCATTGGGTAAATCATCACCCAAATGAAAATAGCGACAGGAATATTGACGTGCGCTACTTCCAGGGAAGCGAACCACTGAAATAGTTCAGGGAATAAACTCCCTAGCACCACACCGCTAACGATGCACAACCCTACCCATACCGTCAGAAAACGTTCGAATATGCCCATGACTGTTACCCCTGTACCAAGCTATTCAAGAGCCGTTGTCGCTCATCTCTCGACACACCATTAAGGTTTAAATCGAGAAGCTTCTGAACACGTTGCTCGATAGCGTCCATTACGGCAAAAAAAGCCTGTCGTACGTCTTCCTCACTACCCTCAAGCTTTGAAGGGTCAGGCAAGCCCCAGTGCACTTTCGCGGTATTACCAAACCAAACAGGGCAAGCCTCATTGGCGGCACTATCACAAACAGTCACGACAATATCCGGTTGGTTAGCACCAAATTCATCCCACGACTTGCTCGTTAACCCCTTTGTTGAAATGCCCTTTTCTTCTAAGTATTTCAAAGAGAGAGGATGAACCTCGCCAGCAGGCTGACTGCCGGCACTAATGGCCTCAAGCCTACCTTCTGCCAAGTGGTTAGTAATAGCTTCACTCAAAATGCTACGGCAGCGGTTATGAGTGCATATGTAGAGAATTTTCATAGATCAGTGCCTGAAAGTCGGGTAATTAGCAGCATTGAGGACGATTTTTCATCGCCTTTAGGTTTGATTGAAAAGCAGCCAGATCTTCCTCGCTAGCTTTACTTCCAATGTCCAATACTTCAGAAGCCCAAGCAGGAAGGTTCTTTTCGACGGAGTAGAAGACCCACTGCCCTCGGCGAGCATCAGTCAGAATCCCGCATTGACGTAACTGAGCCAAATGGCGAGAGATTTTTGGTTGACTGTCGTCGAGCGCGTCCATCAGCTCACAAACGCACAGCTCACCTTCTAAGTAAATTAGCAACGTGGCGTGCAAGCGCGTTTCGTCAGATAAGCATTTGAAAAACTGAACAGGTTTTATCATGGTCGTGATGTTTACTCGGCAGCCATCAAACAATATATATGAATATACGAATATTAATATATAAAAAGTTACTGCGTCAAGCCCAACCTCCACCGATAGTCCATACCTAAATGCGTAGCCGAACCGATGATTACGATTGGCCAGTTTGCAACACAAGCGAACGTAAAGGCTTTTAGAGCTTGAATCCTCTTGCGAGGCCGTTCATGCATTAGCAGAACAAATGACCGCTAATGACTTAGTGAATAATCCCTACTTTTGTTTAATCTCTTGTCATTTTAGATAACTTTTTAGGATTGCCATAACATCCACTAGCTCTTGTTGTCGCTGTGCCGGAGGAATGTCGTCGGCACCTAAATGCTCTCGCATATGACCTTCCAAAACGTCCATCATTAGCCCATTGGTCGCACCGCGGATAGCTGCGATTTGTTGCAATACTTTATTGCATTCATGCTCTGAGAGTAGCAGCCGTTCAAGTCCTTCAACTTGACCTTTGATTCGCCGTACGCGGGTTAGTATTTTTTTCTGGTTCTGAATTGTATGAGACATATCATATTGACCACTTACTATACTGGGGTATAGTATCTTAATTATTCTCTCATTAATCAAGTAGCCTAATCCAATGAGCCTTAATACAGTGAAAAACTCCTTTCATAGCAAACATGCTCATGATTTTGTCGGGAACTCCGCTCATAAAGAGCGGAAAGTACTTGCGGTGTTTTGGCTAACGCTAATTACTATGGTCGCAGAAATTGTCGTTGGCACTTGGTCAGGGTCAATGGGGTTACTAGCCGACGGCTGGCATATGGGAACACACGCGGCCGCGTTCGCATTAGCCATGTTTACCTATAGTTATGCTCGAAAGCATCGAAATGATGATAGCTTTAGTTTTGGCACCGGAAAAGTAAACTATCTAGGTGGTTTCGCTAGTGCAATTGCGTTGGCAATGGTAGCGCTGTACATGGCAGTAGAATCTATTGAGCGCCTTATTAACCCACAATCCATCCACTATCTCAGTGCGATAACGGTCGCAATAGTTGGTTTAGTAGTCAATATAATATCAGTGCTAATCCTTCATGACGGCCATGAGCACGATCACGAAAGTCATCATCACGATCACAATCTAAAGGCTGCGTATTATCACGTATTAGCAGATGCACTGACTTCCATATTAGCGATTTTTGCCTTGCTAGCGGGGCGCTACTTGAACTGGTTGTGGATGGATGCGGTAATAGGGATTGTCGGCTCCATTATTATTGCGCGTTGGGCCTATGTTCTTCTCGGTGACACTGGAAGAGTGTTATTAGACCGCAATGTAACAGGGGTTAATCCAACAGAAATTAAGCGCCAGCTTGAATGTGATAATGGTCTAGTTGTTAATGACCTCCATATTTGGACAATTGCGGAACACCACAACGCAGTAATTTTATCTGTCACAGCGGGCAAAGATAGCTCCGTAGCGAAGATAAAAGAAAATGTTCGAGCACTTATCCCGAACTTATCCCATATTACGATAGAAGTGGAAGCTAGGGGGGCGGCTGTATTGGGTGATACCTAGCAAGTATGTCCTATAGATATGCCCTGCATTGAGTTTGGGTGCGTGGTTACACGTGTTTGACGTGCCAGCACGGATATTTAATGGTTAACGTAAGCATTAAATAACGCTGTTGCCACCTGGCCTTCTAATTTTTGGTGTAAACTCGAATTCCGCAGTTAACTGCATCATCAGCAACAATTTTAGAAAATTCCTCTCGAATAACTTGAAGAAACTCATCGAGAAACATTGGCCCATCAGGTGAGAAAGTGAACTCGTCAACTATACCTGCGGGCAATTGGCTGGTAACGAGTCCATGCCATATCAGAGCGCGTGTTTGCAGTTGTGGGTAATAGCGTCGCATCGGCTTTCCCGGCCAATATTCGATAACCAAGCGGCGTTTTTTTACCTTTTTTATGCGTTTGACTTGTCGTGATTTTGGCATTAGTTATATGTGGTGAACAGTAATCTTGGCGAAGCATAGCACGAAGGTTTTAATTACGATAAAAGTTATTGTGGTGGATACTAATTCGCTATTAGTGCTGACGCTTGTACTCGTAGTGGGCTTGTTTTACCTAGAGCTGCTATATTGCCAGTGTCGATTGGCAAATTGTTCCGTGTTATGAATATCAAGTCACTAAAAGCACATGCACAGAAGTTGAAGATACATACACTGACAGTTTATTTTGCTGCACGCGACCCCAATATGCCTGTTTTCGTCAGGTTACTTGCCATCATCGTGGCGGCGTATGCACTTAGTCCGATAGATCTGATTCCTGACTTTATCCCCGTTATAGGGTATTTAGATGATCTTATTATTGTTCCCCTTGGCTTGGCCCTTGTTATCCGATTTACGCCACCTAAAGTAATGGAAGCTGCTCAATTAAAAGCGGCACAATCGGCGAATAAGCCGGTGAGTTATGGTGCCGCCGCGTTTTGTATCGTTATCTGGGTCATTGCGGCGTATTTTTTCATGCGCTGGCTGCTACTATTCTACAACGCTTAAGGAACGACTCAAATGCAGTGCGTTTTACTCGAGGGGATTGTGTGGGAGGCTGGTGTAGTTTTGATGGGGTGACTGGCGCCTTAATTGCCCGTAAGCTAAATTAAGCCACCGCCATGTCATTACTCATGAACTCATGTAATCTGATCTGCCTTGGAAGCTATGTGACCTCTCGCTTTATTCGGCTATTGGATAACAGTTTGACCGGCCATGAATCCCGCCCCTAAATGCAATTCAGTAGTGCAGTTTAATCTTGAATAGTAGTCGTTCCGCGTTCTCCTTGCTAATCGCTGAGTTGAAACTACGAATCGACGCTGGACGCAGTTCGTCCTCTTCAGCTTCGCCACCGCGCGCATACACAATGTAAATTTCTGATTGATTGCCAAGATCGTATCGATAGCGAATTTGGGTGGCGAATTCACTAATAAATAAGTTTTGGTCACGTCCATCCGCAGTCAGTTGCCCGTTTTCATCGATGATGTAATTGGTATTGTTCGCCGCATTAATCGAGATAGCTTCTGTTTTCCAGCGCAGTTCGTGGGGGCCGGATTGCAACGTGAGGTTTAAACCTAACTCAAGTTCTTGGCTGCTGTAATCGCCGAGACGATTTGTATCGAGCAATATTAGCCAGCTATCACTTTCCTTATAAGTGGCTGAAGCGCCGATGTTGAATGTTTCGGAAATTCTGACGTCAGGGGCAAACTCAATTTGCTTAAACGATCCCAATAGACCTGCCTTACCGCTGCCTACACTGAGTTCGTAGTGCAATCGATCTTGGGTTTCATCAATATACTCAATATTCATTTCATAAAATCGGCTAAGCCGCGGTGAAAATCCATCGGGGTTTATGATGTCGTCAATACCACTGGTGTTGTACTCAGTGCTGAAATAGAGCTTGCCTGAGTGGGGAGAATTCAATTCTAGAGAGGCGCCAAGTTGTGTCGGTAAACGCTGCTGATCTGCCGTGGTGCGATATTCCAACTCAGTTTCGATGACGATGAATTCGATATGCTGGCTGTCTAATTCGCTAACTTCGTATTGGTTGCTGTATTCCAACTGCTCTCTATTGACGCGCTTAACATAGCCAAAATCGTTGAGTTCGAGGTCTCGACCGTAATGAAATACAGTTACCTCATGCTCCCAATGATCATTGATCTCATGCTCAAGCGATAGCCAACTACCTAGACCCTCTTGGCGTGGCTCGCCATCGCGGTCTATGGAGGAGTGGATGAGTTGAGAGCTTAGGCGTAGGTATTCGTTTAGCGTAGTGCTTAGATCGAATGCGGCGACTGTGGCGTCGCTGTTATCAAAAGGCTGATGTACATAACTCAGTAAGCCACCAATGAGATAATTGTCACTTTTGCGGCGAAGGCGTGCGGCTACGAAATCACGCCCATCTATTGGTTCGCCATCTTCTTCCGTCGCGAGCATTAGCCCGAAATCGTAGTTTTGAAAAAGTTGGGTATACCTCGCCGCACCCGCAATTTCCGGTGTAGACGTGCTGCCTTCAATTTTCCCGCCTATTCTTGGCGTGTGGATTAAGCGCAATGACTCCGGGCCTTGTAGGTCGAATAGGTCATGGTTTTGCCGGAAAAAGGGTCTTTTTTCTTCATTAAAGGTTTCAATCGCCGTTAAATTGACAACAATCTCGTTACTTTCCACCTGGCCAAAATCGGGATTGACTGACAGATCCAGCTGGGCACTATTGTTGGGCTTCCAAAAGATATCGACACCTGATGTTGTGGAGACGTCGTTGCCCCGAACAAAGTCCTTCGCAGCGCTAAAATACGGGTATATATCGAGTGCTGCGCTGTCGTGGGGACTAAGTGGCACGCGAGTAAAGTCACTGAGGAATGTTTGTTTGTTACGATCAATGGCGGGGTAGGACTGCCGGTGTTGTTTTGCTTGATTCCAATTCGAAAAATAGACCTTTATGGATTCAATATCCTGATTATAGTTGCTGGCAACTGACCATGGGATGAGGATTTCGCTTGTCCATTGTCCATTCTCTTGATGCGTGGCGTGCTGCCAATTGCCGTTCCAGTCAGTGTCTTCTCGGTTTTCATCGCTCCAGACAGAGTCTTGACTGGAATTGGCATTGCTGACTCTAAAGCCAAATGCGCGTATCCCCAATCCATCAAAATCGACGATAATCTCATTGTAGTCCGCACGGAGCGCTTCATCTTTTAATGAGATAAATGTAGGGCTGGGGCTGCTTTGTTGGTTAACGAACCCAACGTGTAAGCCAATTTCATCAGCGTACAACATCGCTTTTGTGCGGTCATTTGAAGGAAGTAGGGTATATGGAGTAGTTAGCCGGAAGCCGGATTGGCTGTATGCAGTCGCCCACTCCTTTTCATCAAGTATCCCGTCAATAGCCCAGTCCTTGCTAAAACTGGTGCTGGGCAATGAGGCTAAAAGCAGAGGTAAAATAGGCTTTAATGATTTACAAGATGGCACGCACGTATTGCCCTGAGCGGAAAATGTATGTAAATCAGTATAGCGCTTTGGTCTCTAGATTGCGTAATTCGCGCTGCTGAATAATTTATACACGCAAAATGCCAAAATTTAATACATTACACTCACATCTTTCCAATATTCTTAGACACTTCAGTCGTCGTCACATTACCGTCATGGTTCTTAGCCTGAATGCTGAAGCTGTAGGAGGTATCTCCTGCAAACCAGTGGCGTGGAATAGCAAATGTTGATGCCGATGGAGGTAGGGCGATGTGAATTCGATTGGATTTTGATTTGTTTTCTACTTCGATGTAGTACGCGGCGACATTAGTTTGTTTCGGCCACGTCATAATAATCTCATCCCCAAGGGCCTGCTCCGAAGAAGACTTTGTAGCAATGGATAGTGCTATTTTGGAAGGAAGGCTGTGTGATAGTGTCGTTGTGGAGAAAAGCCACTTATTGTCAACGGTTTGGCCAATAAAGGTGTATTGCCCTTCTGGATATTGCTGCTTAATGAGCGTCGCATCATCAGGCTCGGGGGTTTCGAGATCGATTTCGCGTAAGCCTAGGTTTTGGTTATCTGCACTGATGTGAAGAAGCTCAGTATCTTCTGGGTTTCGAAGCCAGAGGTTTTTAAGGCCTGTGTCATTGCCTTTCGCCGAGATTACAATTTCGGTGTCATTGTCGCTCGCGTTATGTTCCATATGGATACTGACTTTTTTAAACGTGCTTTGATGATTGGAATTTTTTTGATTCTTGAAATTATCATAAAATGATGTGACGTTACTTGAGCAGCCAATCAATAGATAGAAAGTGGCATAAGTGAGTAAGTGCGCGAGCATCCGGTGTTTGTTGCGAATTAACATAAATACTATCTCTCAATGAACAATGAAAAGAGTATAGCGCCGCAATCTTAATATATGCTTAAGAGATAATTAATCAGCTATTAGGCATAGAAATAGTTGGCTGGCCTTCAGTTGATCTTAAGGCCCGATGAATAAGCTACCTCCAAAGTATTTGTGGGTAGATTAGTAATGTTGAAGTACGCAACACCTGTCGCGTTAGTAAAAAGTCTCGTTAATACGAATAACGTAAAGTCACTTAGCATTCATAAAGTAAGTGTCTTTATTGCAATTGCAATGGCATTGATCTACAACGTCCCATTATGGACAAGGCTAAGTCAAGTGATTGGCGAACTGTCTGTGTCCTCTATGTTTGTCTATGTTGGATTTTTTGTCTTAGTCGTATCTATCAGTTATTTGGTGATGAGCTTAGCGAGCCTCGCGCCATACCCGCGCATTTTGATATCAGGTATTTTTCTGTGTTCCTCAGCGTCCGCGTACTATATATCTCAGTATGGCATCTATATTGATGCTGAGATGATCGTCAATGTATTCGCAACTGATAAAAATGAAATGATGGACTTGTTGAGCTACAAGTTTATCGCCTATATTTTTGTGCTGGGTATCGGCCCGTCTATAGTTATTTTTTATATGCGTATAGACCTCGAAAACACAATGCGTGGGCTTGTTAAGAAAATTTTATTTCCGATAATCGGCCTTATGCTAGCAGTAGCAATAATATTCCCGAGTATGCAAACATTTGCTTCTGTCATGCGGAATAACAAGGAAATTCGGTACTTGCTGGTGCCGGGTAACTTTGTCTATGGATCAATGAAAGTACTTGCTGATGCGGTTGAGGGGAGTTCGAGCGGTGGAGAGATTACTATTATTGGTGCTGATGCAGTGCTGGGGCCCGCTTGGGGGGTAACGTCGAGTATCAAACCGAAACCGGTACTAATGGTACTGGTGGTGGGTGAAACGGCACGAGCACAAAATTTCTCGTTATCTGGTTATCATAGAGACACCAATAAGCACCTTAAGAACAAAAATATTATCTATTACTCCGATGTGGATTCTTGCGGTACATCAACTGCAGTGTCACTACCATGTATGTTCTCAAGTTTGTCGCGACAGGATTTCTCGCGCGGGGATGCGAGCAGCAGGGAGAACTTACTGGACGTGCTGGATAAGCTCCCATTGAACTTGGCTTGGGTTGACAATAATAGCGGTTGTAAAGGGGTGTGTGAGAATATCGACTTTAGTCATGTGGTATCTGGTGGGAAATTCTGCGATGGCGACAATTGCTATGACGAAGCCTTGTTGGGTGCGCTCGATAGCCCTCTCCTGACAGATAAAATTATTGTGTTACACCAATCGGGGAGCCATGGCCCTGCGTACTACAAACGCTCGCCTGAGGGCAGTAAAGCCTACCTCCCCGAGTGTCGGACGAATCAATTGCAGGATTGTACGAGAGAAGAGATCGTCAATGCTTATGACAACTCCATAGCGTATACCGATCTATTTGTTTCTAAACTGATTGATCGCCTCCAAGTACTTTCCAGTGACTTTGATACCGCAATGATTTATGTGTCTGACCACGGTGAGTCGCTGGGGGAGAGCGGCATGTATTTGCATGGCGCCCCCTATTTTATGGCGCCAGATGAGCAGACTAAAGTGCCAATGTTAATGTGGCTTGGTGATAGCTACGCGAGTCGATTCGGCATCGACCGTGATTGTTTAGCTGCCAAGTCAGGTTCGACATATTCCCATGACAATGTGTTTAGCTCGGTACTTGGCATGCTAGACATTCAAACTAGTGTGAGGAATGAATCACTAAATATCCTTGGGCCATGCACATCGAGTAAAAAATCCATCTGACTAGCTGGTGTTATTGTTGAATGATTTTATAGAAAGAGGTTAAGTACTTGGAAATCGAAACGTATACAGGGTTGAAGCGTATTCTATACGCGGGGAAGAATTCCTATGTGGGGATGCGATATAACCTCATAAATGAAGCGGCTTTTCGGCAGGAAGTGATCTTGGCAGCAATACTTGTTCCCATTGCACTAATGCTGGACATCACAATCATCGAAAGCGTGGCACTAATTGTCGCTGTCCTATTTGTACTTATCGTTGAGCTGCTAAATACCGCAATAGAAGCCGCAGTGGATAGAATTGGTACTGACTTTCACCAGCTCTCCGGCTTGGCAAAAGACACTGCGTCCGCCGCTGTAACCCTAAGTCTCATTGTGTGTGTGCTGGTATGGGGCGGTGTCATTGTCGGGCGCTACGGGGGCTAGCGCTAACTGGGCCTCGATAAGGGGATGTCATCAAGCGTTATGTGCAGCATGTTATCGTCATCGAGCTGCGCAGTAACCGTGATGTTTAGGTATAAGCAGAGTGCTTCTATTATCGACATGCCCAAGCCCGAGTGATTTGATGGTGCCCGAGCTTTGTCTTTTCGCCACAGCCGGTCAAATAGCTTAGGTATGTCGTCATGATCAAGGTCGTGCGAGTAATTGCTTATAATCAATTTGCCCGAGCGATTGTCGCTGTGTGATACCCACTTGCAGTAGATTGTGCTGTCTTTGGCGGAGTACTCAACCGCATTTTGAAGTAGATTTTGCAATATAACATTGAATTCAGTAAAGCTGCTTTGAATGATGATGTCGGCCTGTATGTCGACCTCCCAGCTAGCCTGGCTATCCGGTTTGCTTTTTGAGTGCGCGTTGATTAAATCAGAGACTAAATGATTTACATTGATTTTGTCGTCCAAAGTGTTTTTCACACCATCGTAGCGAGACAACAAAAGCATGTTTTCGGTTATGGACTGCATGTGAAGCGCGATGTCGAGGGTATCATTATAATTTTCAGTGATCTTTGCTAAAGAAGTGTTTTGGGATGTCATTAGCGCCACTTCTGCGAGGAGACGAAGCTCAGAAATCGGTGTTTTGAGTTCATGCGACACATTGGCAGAGAAGGCTTTCTCCCGCTCAAAGCTACTGTGTAAGCGGCTAAGCATATGGTTGAAATCATCCTGTAGTTGGAGAAGTTCTTTGGGACAGTGTGGCAAAGATACGTCACCATCACGCTTGTGTGAGCGCACTTCTGAGATCGCTTTACTTAAGGTTTGTATTGGCTTTAAGCCACGACGGATGATTTGGCGTATTAGTAAATTGGTAGATAAGGTGATTATGACCCAGCCAATCAATAATGCAAATCTGACCAGCATCTGGAGATCATGTAATGACTCAATCTCGCGGCTTGTACTTAAGGTCATGGGCTGTTGTTTGGCTAGATTTTCAGGTGTTCTTTGTTCAGGGTCGGGTATTTGGGGGATAAATGTCGTTTGAATCTGGCGGCCGCGGCGTCCATCAACTAAGACAGTATTGTGGAACTGGCTTTTTTTCCCATCTATGGGGAATAATTTAAGGTCTTGGTCATGCAATTTTCTTGATCGCTCAAACACACTGCCGTCGCCATTCCAAATCTGGAAGTACTCAGGATTTATATCGCGCTCAAACTCCGATAGAAATTCATCAGCAAAATCAAATTCAACATGGCTGCCGTAATCCTTGACGAGCGTGATTAGTACGCCGGATTTAGTATGCAAATTAATATCAAATTCGTGTATTAGCCACTTCGAAAGGATTTGATCAATGATAATGGCGATGCAGAGCATCATAATTGCTATGACAATAAGCGTTCGGTTGGCAATTTTCTTTTCAAGTGAATACATGGTGTTGCAACTTAGATTGGCTCAATATCATAGATGAAGTGCTTATGATCCTATCCTTTTTTTACAACTTTGCCAATGAATACGCTGGGTATGCAGATTCTAAGGTGCTATTCGATGTAATAGCCGAAACTGCGCTGGGTTTTAATTAGGTTGCTAACATTCTGCGACTTAAGCTTCTTTCGTAACGCCGATACATGAACTTCAATTGAATTACGGCTTATTGAGGTTGCGCTGTCATGGGTTTGTTGCTCGATCTGGCTATACGTAATCGTTCGCCCTTGGTTCAACGCAAGCATTTCAATAATGGAGTATTCATTTTTAGTTAGCTTAATGTCGATATCATCAACCTTGAGGGTTTTTAAGGCAAGGTTGAGCACTACACATCCATCGAGTAAATAAACGGTGTCAGATTTTATATTGCTCTTTCTACGGATCAAAGTATTGATTCGGGCGTGGAGTTCTTTAAACGAAAATGGCTTGCATAAGTAGTCGTCTGCCCCGGCGTTCAAACCTTCCACCCGATCATCTATATCATCTTTGGCAGATAGAATGAGGATGTTGCAGAAGATGGATTTTCGGCGTATCTCACGAAGAATCGTTAATCCATCAATGTCTGGTAGCATTAAATCTAAAATTATTGCCGCATAGTCTTCGGTTAATGCGTAGGCGAGGCCATCTTTGCCGTTTTGCGCGCAATCGACGACAAACCCCATGTTGGAAAAGCCCGTTTCAAGTGTTTTAGACAGGCGAGGGGAGTCTTCAATTATAAGCAGTTTCATGAACTACATATCTCCTAATCTTGCGGTTGGCATAGCGTGTTACTTTCCTTGGGTGGCTGTCAATTACGACTTTAGAGAACTAAGGCTTTAACTATGCAATGCAACGTGCTTAGAGCTTCGCGCGCACACAATAATATATGATGAATATCATAATATAACTCAATTCTTAATATTTACTTAAGGTGGCGCTGCGATGTTACTCGCGTCAATTGAAAACGGTAGGATTCTAGCTTGGCATAGAAGGTATGAGCTGGCTTGCCTGCTGATTGAAAAGCTGCTGTGATGGATTTAAACCATTAAATTTGGCGATCTCAATGTACAAAAGTCAATAACCGTGATTCAGACCATGAATTGATTTAGAAGGTGAACTCCGGGCGCTATTAATTTTGAGTATTCTAATTACTCCTCAGTAGATATTAAGCTTTAATCGTTATACTTCAATCCATCAAGTCTTACTAGTTGCTTTAAAGTATTAGAAGCCAAAGCCCAATGAGCACTGAAATAAAAGTATCTTTTACTTCGACGGTAAATGATGAAGACGACGAAGGAATCCACAATGTCTCCAGCTAAACAAATCCTATATTCTCTGTTAGCTATTTTTTTTGTCACGCTGTATTTTGAATTCAGTGATTTGGATTTGTGGATACAGAGTCTTTTTTATGATTTTAGTCGGCAAAGCTGGTTATTGAGTATCGAAGGCAATCCCTGGCGGCATATATTGCTCTACGATGCTCCCAAAAAAGGCTTGGTACTTCTTGAAATTTCGATTTTGGCCAGCTTATTATTTTTCCGGAAACACGCTTTAGTTCAGAAATACCACAGCGGTTTGCTAATCGTAATGCTCACTCTACCGCTAGGCCCTTCAGTGGTATCATCCTTGAAAGGCTCCACGAATGTTGCCTGCCCTTATGCGCTCACTCAATACGGTGGCGATACCCCATACACTAGATTGTTTGAGCGCTACCCAGACGGTAAAAAGCCGGCCAAGCAGCAACGCTGTTTTCCTGCGGGACACGCTAGCGGAGGCTTTGCGCTGTTGGCGTTGTATTTTTTACCTCAATCCATACGTCGCCGCCGCCAAATGGTGGCCTTGGCGCTATCAGTGGGTTGGACAATGGGTATGTATAAAATGCTTCTCGGCCACCATTTCTTCAGCCACACATTAATTTCAATGATTCTGTGTTGGCTCGTAGCTAATTGCATCGCGCTGATAGTAACTCCTCACCGCCTATACGAGCATCCAAAACAAGCTCGATCCTCAGAATCTGTCGACGCCTCAACTTTGGCTACGGATTAAACGAGAACAATTCACGACGCTCATCTGACTATCCATACCTCACTGTCGCTGAAACGGCGGGACATCAGCGGGTACCAGCGGGAAACCAACTCGTGCCTTTGCGCTAAAAGTGATCTCATTAATTACTGGGATACCCAATCTTGCAACGCTGCCACAACGATATTGCCACTAAGCATGCTCTACTACTCTGAACATGACAGTTTTATTACGAATAACTTTTAGGTATTCCGTAATGATTCGGGATTTAATATAGAATAGAGCCAATCGCCAGATACGCCCGCCCTAACTATGAGCTAGGCGGAGAGAGTTTCTCTGTGGTTATTTTCTCACAACTAGGGCTTGCACTTTCAACAGTTGACAGGTCAGATGATGGTAGTAGGGTGGTGGCTATCAAAAACGCTTTTCTGTCTTTACTCTGAACTGGTAGCTCGAAATATCACTGCTACCATCTAGGGGCGCTACAATATCCATGTGTAACACATTATGTTCACCTTCTTCTCTACTGCCGTTTCTCGTGCCAGAGAACCTAAGACCGACACCAACGTCTTTTACCCAATCGGGTGAATTACTAGTTGTGCCCCATGCTGACCCGGCATCAAAAAAGACTGCTGCACCGGCATAAAAGAGCGATAGCCATTCAGTGTTGCCAAAGAAATGTTGTTCCATGGTGAACAAAATATTCTTATCTCCTGACTGATAGTGTGATGGGTAGCCTCGTAGGCCAGTGTCGCCGCCAAGTTCGATGATGGTATCTTGGTACAAGTTGTAGCCCTTCAACCCAGATAATTTTGCAAAAAACTGGCCACGCTCGATGTTTTTCCAGTAGTACGATACATCACCTTCAATAGCACTATTAAGTAGACCGGAGTCGGTGTATCTACCGGTGAGTTTTGTAGAACCTATAATTAGATGATTGTCTTTTAGTTTGTATGCGTAGCTATCTTCAATATCGAGAAGGTAGGCATTAAAGTCGCTGCTAATATTAGAATTAGAGTAACCCAGCCGAGCAGTGAATTTTCCACCGAGGTTAAAGTATTCTGGACGGTTAATTTGTTGGACGTTCGTTGTTGAAATGTAGTCATCTATTTCTTTTTGGTACTCTATCCATGCAATGTTTTCGTCTCTATCCGTCGGTAAGTAAAAACTACTATTAGGGACTATGGTATCGGGAGTGAACGTATCAGCGCTTGACGTTATGCCGAAGATAATACGTCTCGCATATTCGTTATCGACAGATGCAGAATCTAATCGCCGACCATAAAATACAGACGCAGATTTACTCTGCTGCTCGTAGTTGAAAACTTTCTTTCCTAGATCATAAACCGACGCGACTTCACTTTTGTCACCGTAGAAGATTCCGCCACTCCAGTCAGTACTGATGTCTAAGAAATCACGGTAGAGCTGAAATTTCTTTTCTATGCCATCGGAGTTGTCCGAGTATCGAAGTTTTAATGCACTTTTGTATGCGCCGGTATTTGGGTCGTAGTAACTATATACTTGACCAGAACGTTGGTCATTGTTGAAACGCATTATTGATACGCTTTTGCCAGTACCAAAGAAGTTCGAGTCTTCAAAGCCGGCACTGCTATTATTGTTACCGCCAGAGCGAGATAAGCTCAATTTGGGTTTTAATGTCCATACATCTCTGGTACTTACTGTGACATTTGAAACGCCATTGCAAGGAGGAGCAGGAGAAATCTTTGCATTAGTAAGGTATCGGCGAGTATTGAGTGTGCGTTCACTTGCCGATATGGACACGTCTTGTAGATTGTCGCCGGGCTTAAATAGCAAGTCATCTTTGATGACTCCGGCTTTGGTTTTTACGTGTAAGCGGTTTACGAGTCGAAATACCCAATTGTTTTCGTCGGGGTTGTTTTCATCGAAAATGGGACTGGCATCGATGTCGATTTTTCCAACGGTCGCACTACCATAATCTATGTCAGTATCTTTGAAGTTGACGTCTGTTCGCTCGCTGTGACGCTCAGTATCGATTTGGCCACATGTCTCGATGGATTCTTTTCCAGCTATTTCAGATGCATATGCGGTGTAGCTGGATAGCAAGGTAAAGTAACATAGAGCGTGCCATAGTTTATTCGTTAGCATTTCTCTGTATACCTAATTGTATGATGTATTAATCTTCATCATAGTGATTGTTTCTTAGGTATTCTTGAAGAAAACGAGAAATTTTAGACTAACTTTATCTATACATTTATGCGTATGCGTCCAGACTTCTTTTTCATTGCAATACTCGGTTTTAGGTGTTTCTCGCGATCTGCATTGCGCTGTGAAGTAGCGGTGCCGCAACTAATACAAGTGGCGCACCAACTAAGAGGCCGGATATGATGGCGACCGCCATTGGTGCTAAAAGCGCAGACCCTTGACCAAACTGTAAGGCAAGCGGTGCTAAGGCCAGAATAGCGATGCTCGCCGACATGAAAATTGGTCGCAATCTGGCGCGACCAGCGGCTATGCGGTGAGCGTGCTCAATATCGGTGCCTGGCAGTTCTGCAAAGTAAAATACACCTAGCTCCGCGATTATGCCGATGACCATTGTGACGCCCATCAAGGCCGCTATATTTAGTTCGGTTCCAGTGATGACTAAGCCACCGAGTACGCCAGTGACGGAGAGTAATACCACGCCAAGTATCGAAGCTGTTTGGGTGAAATCTTTAAACAGAAACAGCAAAAGCAAACCAGAAAGGATAAACGCTGCGATGAATACCGCAATGAGATCGCGGAAGGACTTTTGTTGCTCAAGAAAGAGTCCACCAAATTCATAGCGCACGCCAGGAGGTAAAATTATTCCCTGCATTTTCGTTGTGATTTCCTTCATTGCAGAGCCCATATCTCGGCCATCGAGTCGCGCCGTCACGGCTGTCATGGTTTGGAGGTTTTCTCGACTAATTTGGGATTGCCCTTGGATAATATCGATAGATGCGATTCGTTTAAGAGGAATCAGATGGCCGTCGTTGGATCGTACTTTGGTATTTCCTAGGTCAATAATTCGTTGCCGCATCGATTCGGCTTGCCACACTTTGATGCCAATGCTGCGCTCACCGGCTTGAATCTCGCCAGTGACACTTCCGTTCATAAGTGATTTGACTTGCGCGGTAACCTGAGATGGATCCATATTTTCTAGAGCAACGCGGCGGCGATCTAACGTCACCACGATGGCATCGCCGGAGATACGATCAGAAATCTGCACTTCGACTACACCGCTAATATTTTGCAGTGTATCCATTACGGTATTTGCGGCTATGGCAAGCGATTTGGGGTTGCTGTTGTAGAGTTTCACTTCTATGGGTTGTGGTACTGCTGTTAGGTCGCCAATAATATCTCCCATGAGCTGTAAGGTTTCTATAGAGAGACCGGGAATGTTGAGCTCCACCCGCTGGCGTATGTCAGCCATCACTTCCTCTATTGGGCGTCTTGGTGTAACCGTCCGGCAAACCCACGTTGCCTACGGCCGCCAATTA
>TARA_R110000772_G_scaffold34321_2_pt1 | contig 18198 bp, 27 predicted proteins | sample TARA_R110000772 | Tara Oceans TARA_R110000772 (sample SAMEA4397948) | marine metagenome | biome: Polar Biome; feature: [SRF] surface water layer (ENVO:00010504); material: water (ENVO:00002006), including particulate matter (ENVO:01000060) such as... | depth 5 m | reverse complement strand
AATTAGATCATTGTGTTACGACCACAGACTATAAGTCATTGATAGAAAAAATATATAACTATAACAGTAGAAAAAAATTAAATTTAAGATATTAAAATTATGAAAGAAGAAAATTTATTCCCTATTCGTTTTGAAGGTAAAGAGTATTTTGAAAAAGATTGCCATTATCTTTTTTCAGCTTGCTATACCTGTCCTGAAGCTCTTAGTGCGGATAGTAGTGTTTATGTATCGGATGGTCTTTGGGTTTACCCTGATGGATCTACGATAGATGAATCTTAAAAACAGGAGGATTAACTAGGTATGGGTATAAGGTAGTGGCATATAAGTCCACAGGGTTGCTTTATAACTACTGAAAAGTATAAGGGTTCGATTCCCTCACTAGTTACAAAAATAAATAATTATGAACGAGCAATACAGTCTTTATTTTTACAGAGAGGACGATACCAGCGAACTAAGAACTTATGAGATATTGGGAGTGCTAGAAACCTGTTCTGTAAACCTTAGCGGATACCAACAACTATTTTTAAAATAAATGATGTTAATAGACAGCAAATTTAATATAGGTGATGAAGTTTATTTAAAGACTGATATAGATCAAAATTGTAGACTTGTAACAGGACTAACCGTAAGAGCAACAAGTATTAGTTATGATTTAAGTTGTGGAACTAGTGAAAGCACACACTATGATTTTGAAATAACTTTAGAAAAAGATGTACTAAAAGTAACTACTAATTAATAGTTTGTAAAATAGAATAAAAATATGGAAACCAGAAAAAAATCAATTCAGAAGTTACAGCAGTTATTTGATAAAGTAAAGAGCATTAAGCTCAAAAAGAGAATAAATGATGCAATATTAAAATTAAAAACCAATAAATAATTAGGTATTGTTAATAATTAACGTTAAATTTGTTAATTATGAAGAAAAACTATAAAAAACTACTGAAGCGTGTGAAAATTTTAGAAAAAAAAGTTTTACAACAACAATCTAATCCGTACTGGACCACAAACACAACTTAAATTATGAAAAATAAAAAAAAAATAGTAATAAGCTCACGATTAGAGTATATTTTGGCTTATTTAGTAAAATTAGCGAAAGACAAAGCGGATGATAAAAATAAAAAATTAGAAGATTCTTATAAATACTAGAAATGATAAAGACAAAAGAGAATTTCACAATAATCCGTGAAGAAGAAATATTAAGAGATGAAACACTAACTAATTTATTTAGATCATTTGGAGCCATCTATGTAAAAAGTAAAAAAATCAAATCAAATGAAAGAAGAAATTTTTAATATCTATGTTAAAAAGGTATGTGATATATTTAGTGTTGATGAAAAAATATTATTCGAAAAAGTAAAACGACAGGATGTTGTAGATGCCAGGCATTTATTATACTACCTATGCTCACAAAGATTTATGAAGGGAGTGTATATAATGGAGTATATGGCTGAAAAGGGTTATGTTATTGGTAATTCATCAATACAATACGGTATTAATATCGTAAAGAAGAGAGCTAAGAAAGATAAAGATTATAAAACTTTTATAAAAGAGATAAATAATGAGGTATAACCTAAGAGAAGTTTTTGAACAATCTATGAGTGATAAATATTCAGCTGATCTTAGCGGTAAATCTTGTAAAGCAAGTATAGTTTACGGAATTAAGTCTATTATGGATCGAGAGACGTTAGATATAAAAATATACAATACCACCAAAGGAGGAAATTATTATCAAGAGATAGATGATCAGGAATATAATATTTTTTATGAAAATGGATGGAGATTTGGTGTGTACACTTTGTATTTGAGTAATATAAAAAGAAAACTAGATCACATTGAGGCTAATATTAAAAAAGAGGTGAATGGGAGGCTTAGTAAGAAAGCCATTTCAGGATGGAAATTAAGCCGTACACTAATGATGGGGAAATATTCTCAAATATCCAAAAAATTAAATAAATTAAAATTATGACAGACTTAGAAAAATGTCTTGATAGATTACAAATAACCGCTGACCAGATGACTATGATGACTAATAATGGTACTGTTGTTGATTTTTATATTAAAAAAGCAGAGCAGGGTGAGTCAGAAATAGAAGGTGAAGGGATGTTTGCATCTGAATTTATAAGCGAGAGTGAGGTTATAGGATTGGCATCTATAAATAAAACTCACAAAACCTTTTTAGGGCGATATACAAATCACGCTGAAGATCCTAATTGCAATTTTATGTTCTTATTAAATGAAGATCTTTTAATGGTAGCTTTAAGGGATATAGATGAAGGCGAGGAGCTTACTATAAATTATAGTAGTCATATAATGGATCCTGAATATTATTTAGGATAATACAATTAAATCAATTAAAATTAAAATAGAATGAAAGCAAAAGCACAAACGACCTTTGAAAAACTGTCATCAATTAATGTCAACTCTAAGGTTGATAAAAAAAGTAATCTAACATACTTATCCTGGGCCTGGGCCTGGAGTGAAGTTAAAAAAGCGTGTCCAGATGCCACCTATAAGATGGGTGAGACTGAGTACGATGAAGCTATTGGTTTTATGTGTCATAGTACGGTAACAATTGCTGGAGAGACTTTAGAAATGTGGCTTCCTGTAATGGACAGCTCTAACAAGTCTATGAAGAAAGTGGCTTATAGTTATACTACTCGTTATGGAGAGAAACAGGTAGCTCCTGCTACTACATTTGATATTAATAAAACATTAATGAGATGTCTGGTTAAAAACTTAGCTATGTTTGGATTGGGAATTTATATTTATGCTGGTGAGGACTTACCGGAGGTAGTGGAAGCTGCGGTTGTTGTAACTAAATCTGATGGATTATTACCTTTAACTGTAAAAGATGATAATTGGAGTAAGGTTACAAAATATGTAGTTGAGAATAAAGCTATGGGTGTTAAAAGAATTTTAGATTCTTTGTCTCGTAAGTATAAGATATCAGCTCCGGTAAAGACTGCGATTTCTAAAATGATAGGTGTATGATAGAGCAAGAAACAATTAATAGGCTTCTAATTGACGAGGACTATTATGGATCGTTTGGTAAGCAGTACTTATCAAATTCAGATATAGGATCATTACTTAACAATCCTAAAGACTTTAGAAAAACTCAGCCTGATAATATAAATTTTCATAAGGGTAGATATTTTCATCAATTAATTCTTGAACCTGAGAAGGCTGCAGAAACTAAGTTTGTAGATGTTTCCTCAAGAGTTACAAAAGCTTATAAAGAAACTGTTGCAAATAGTCAGCAAGATATTATAATGCTTGAAAAAGAGGGTTTAGAGATAAGAAACTGCGTGGATACAATGATGCAGAACCTAGCTTTTTTTGAAGGTATTAGGCAAGAGGGAAACCAATATGAAGTGCCAATGATAAAAGAAATTAAAGGACTTCTTTGGAAGGGTAAGGCTGATATTGTTTGTACAGATAAATTAATTGATCTAAAAACTACAAGCAAAATAGCTGATTTTAAGTACTCGGCTCGAAAATATAATTATGATAGTCAGTGTTATATATACCAGCTTCTATTTGGAAAACCACTTGTTTTTTATGTGGTTGATAAAACTAATGGAAAATTAGGAATATTTAGACCAACAGAAGAGTTCGTTAGAAGAGGCGAGGCGAAGGTAAATCTTGCGGTGGAACAATACCATAGGTTCTATGGAGAAAGTCCAACAGAGGACATTAAATACTATTATATAGACGAAATGTTATGAGGTTTGAACTAACTACTGCGGAATTAAAGAAAAATTCCTTTGGAAAAAACGATATATTGATCAGTAAGGTAAAAGTTACTGAAGATGATGGTACTTTTATAAAGTTTGCTAAACTTAACCAAGCGTTATTAGACGCTCTTAAGAAAACAAAATGTTATGAGAAGTAACGGGCTTTTTTTAAACCAGAAAGTATTAGCTTGCTACCCGCACGTTTATACATCTTCAATTGCTAGGATGATAGGTTGCGATAAGTCATATCCATACGAAGTACTAAAGAGTGTTGGGTTAAAACCAATACGAAAAGAAACCACCATCAGTAAGATGACCAGAAAAAAAGACTTTCTATTTAAAAAACTACCCTTAAAATGGAACGATGAATTTCTTTAGAGAATTATTTAAAAATTATAAGATTAAAAACCGAGTGCTGACATTAGAAGTTCCGATGGATGTCAGTACCCGTAGCGAAAAGGATGATATTATTCTTTCTACGATAACGACATTGGAGCAATCAATTAATATTAAAAATAAGTAAAATTATGGAACAAAAACCAAAAGTGTTTGCAGATGGGTTCTCTTTTAAGAGACAAGAAAATGCTCCAGCGTGGGTAATTGGAAGACAATCAGTTAAAGTAGATGAGGCTATTGCCTTTCTAAAACAACACCAAAAGAATGGGTGGGTTAACATTGATGTGAAGCAATCTCAAAAGGGAGGTTACTATTGTGAGTTAGATACTTGGGAGGCTAAGCCAAAGGCTGCAGCAGCTCCAGTAGCTCCAGCACCGGTAAACCAAGACTTACCATTCTAGGTAGATCCTTTAAGTGAAGATAGAGGGGAGAAATTAAACTCCCCTTTTTTCAGCTCTAATAACTGTTGGAATAAAAATTTCTTCCCTATACTATATATATATTTTTATATATATATATATTTTTTTTTCTTATACACATAGTAAAAAGTTAACATTAAGAACATAGTTACTGATAATCAATAAGTTAAGTTAAAAAAGTCAACATTAAATCAACATTAAATCAACACTACAATGAATCAAACTGTTACAATATTCAAAAATATAAAGGAAACTGAAGCTCCTTTTCATCGGCAAGTAGGTGTGGTACTTGACCGCATCAAGGATGGAGCCACTAAAGAATTAGTTAAGTCAATACGAAAAGAAAAAAATAAAACAGAAAGGAACGAACTTAAGAAATTATTACCCGCAGTTTGTTTTAGTGGTATATTCACAAAAAGAAATGATCTATCTATCTCTGAGCATAGTGGTATTATTTGTTTAGACTTTGATGGATACCCAAAACAGAAGGACCTTCTCCAGGATAAAGAAAACCTATGTAAAAATAAATTTGTATTCTCAGTATTTATTTCTCCTTCTGGAAATGGCTTAAAGGTATTAGTTAAGATACCAGCCGATAAAGAAAACCACGTTAACTATTTTAATTCCCTTGAGAAGCACTTTAACTCACAGTATTTTGATAAAGTAGTGAAGAATGTATCGAGAGTATGCTACGAATCGTATGATCCTTTGATATATGTAAATGAAAATTCATCTATATGGGATAAGATTGAGGAGCTTGAGTATGTAGAGATCGTAAAACATCGTGATATAGCTACTATTCCAATCACCGATGAGAATAAAATAGTTGAAATTCTGGTAAAGTGGTGGACTAAGAAGTATCCAATGACTGAGGGGCAAAGAAACCAAAATGTATTTATCCTTGCTATGGCATTTAATGATTATGGCATTGCTGAATCATTAGCTGGGTATATTCTAAACCAATACGCTTCTAAGAGCTTCTCTCTTCAGGAAATTAAAAGAACATTAGACTCAGCTTATGCCAATAAGAATAACTTTGGAACCAAGTACTACGAGGATGAGGATAAGATAAATCAAATAAAAACAAAATTAATCAGAGGAGTGTCAAAAAAAGAACTCCGCTATCAATTAGAAGAAACCACTATTGATAGTCAGTTGATTGAGACGGTATTGAATCGTATTGAGAAGGAGACTGCTCAAAAAACATTCTGGGAAAAGAGTGATAAGGGTACGATCAAGATAGTACATATATTATTTAAGACATTCCTGGAGGATAATGGCTTTTATAAGTTCAATCCAGAGGGTAGTAAAAACTATGTGTTTGTAAAAGTTACTAATAATCTTATTGACCATACCTCTGAGAAAGAGATTAAAGATTTTATATTAAACTACGTTATTGAGCTGGATGATATGTCTATCTATAATTATTTTGCAGATCAGACAAGATTCTTTAGAGAAGATTTTCTTACGCTACTGTCAACTATTGATATATATTTTATTGAAGATTCAAATACCACATCTTACTTGTATTATAAAAATTGTGCAGTTAAAATTAATAGAGAAGGATTAGAACCTATAGATTATATGGATCTAGGTGGGTATGTATGGAAAGAACATATCATAGATAGAAAATTTACAATATGCGTAGATACAGAATGTGATTATAAAACATTTATAAAGCGTATATGCGCCAATGACGAGGCTCGTGTAAGAACAATGGAGTCTACAATAGGATTTCTTATGCACGGCTATAAGAACCTCTCCTATTGCCCCGCAGTGATATTAAATGATGAGGTTATATCTGACAATCCTGAAGGAGGAACAGGTAAAGGATTATTTATGAATGCTATTAATCAAATGAAGAAGTTAGTAGTTATTGATGGTAAGCAGTTTGCTTTTGAAAAATCATTTCCTTATCAGTTGGTGTCTGCTGATACCCAGGTACTATGTTTTGATGATGTAAAAAAGCATTTTGATTTTGAAAGATTATTTTCGGTAGTGACGGAAGGTCTTACGTTAGAAAAGAAAAATAAAGATGCTATTAAGATACCATTCTCAAGATCCCCTAAAATTGCAATCACAACTAACTACGCAATCAAAGGTTCTGGTAATTCATTTGCTAGAAGAAAATGGGAATTGGAATTACACCAGCACTATAACAAGAATTTTACACCAATTGATGAATTTAAAAAACACTTTTTTGCTGATTGGGATGATGATGAGTGGTGCCAGTTTGATAATTATATGACTTATTGCCTGCAATTATTTCTTAACGAGGGATTAGTTAAATCTAAATTTGTTAATCTTAAAACAAGACAGTTATCAAGTGATACGTCTCACGATTTTATTGAATGGTGTGGTCTTCTTGAGAATGGAGCGCATAAGAATTTACAGATTGGAATAAAAGTACACCAACAAGATAAATATTATGATTTTATATCTGACTACCCTGATTATGCTCCTAAATCAAGGATGCAAATTAGCCGTATGAAATTTTATAAATGGATGGTTGCTTACGCAATATATGCTACAGGGCAAACGCCATTATCAGGTAGAGATTCTCTAGGTAAATGGATGGAAATTCAACCAATTGTTATACCAAAGGCAGAGCAAGCAAACCTAAATCTTTAATGGATATAATAGAGAGAAAGTATAAATACTCAGACTTTATGATGTATAAACAATGCTCCTTATTAGCGAGTGTTGTGAATCAAACCGTTGGAGAAAAGATTGGTATTGGTAAGAATTCTTACATTAAAAATAAATTAAAACATAATACTTCTCAAGAAACGATAGATAAGATAAATAGAAGTGTAAAATATTATAGAATGAAGAACAAAACACAGATAGAATTTAGAGATTATCAGATTGAAATAATAGATAGAGGCAAGGAAATTGTAAAAAATAAGGGATTTCTATATCTTGCTATGGAAGTTAGGACCGGAAAAACATTAACATCACTAGGTATTGCTGAGAAATTAGATGTAAAAGAAGTTTTATTTCTTACAAAAAAGAAGGCTATAACTAGTATTGAAAATGATTATATTCTTTTTAGTCCTGATTATGAATTGACTGTTATTAATTATGAGAGCGCACATAAACTTCCTGATAAAAAATGGGATATGGTAATAATTGATGAGGCTCACGGCATAGGAGCATTTCCTAAACCAAGTAAAAGAGCTAAGCAGGTTAAGGATATCATAAAACTTTGTAACCCTTATGTTATTCTATTGTCTGGAACACCCACACCAGAGTCTTATTGCCAAATGTACCACCAGGTGTACGGGATCAAGGGCAATCCTTTTTCTTCATACAAGAACTTCTATAGATTTTCTGATCATTATGTTAATGTTACTAACCGAAAGATAAACGGATTAATGATTAAAGATTATACCAAAGGCTATGATACCATTATTAAAGCTATGAAATCATATACAATTAGTTACACTCAGAAGGAAGCAGGTTTTAAAATTGAGACAAGGGAGCATACGTTATCTGTAAAGATGTCAGAATTGACGTATAAATTAGCTTCTCAGTTGAAAAAAAATCTTGTTATTGAAGGAAAAGAAGATGTAATACTAGCTGACACCCCGGTAAAGCTGATGATGAAGCTACATCAAATTTATTCCGGAACTGTGAAGTTTGAATCAGGAAATTCTACTATCTTAGATCTCTCTAAAGCTGAATATATTTTTGATAATTTTGGATTAGTAAAGATTGGGATCTTCTATAAATTTAAGGAAGAGCTAAACGCACTGAAGAAAGTATATGGAGATAAGCTATGTACAGACCTGGAGATTTTTGATACCACAGATAAGTCTATAGCCTTACAGATAGTATCTGGGCGTGAGGGTATATCCTTACGGAAAGCTGAAGCATTGGTCTACTATAATATTGATTTTAGTGCTACAAGCTACTGGCAATCAAGAGATAGGATGACAACAAAGGAGAGACTAGAGTCTGATGTATATTGGATCTTTTCTGAGGGAGGCATTGAGAAGGACATTTACAAGGCAGTAACTAAAAAGAAAGACTATACATTAAGACATTTTAATCAAAACCACAAAATATAAGATATGAAACATAAAATATTATTCGGAAATGTTGAACAGGTCCAGGATAAATTAAAGAAGATAGAATTAGATTGGGATATTGAAGTAGTCTCATCTTCAATTGGAGATAGTCTTTATACAGTAATAGTAAAAATATTAAGACCTAAATATTAAAATTATGAAAGAAGCATTAAAATTTATAGCGGCAATAATAATACTTACTGCCCTATCGCTAGCAGCAGCTTTTTGCGCTGGAGAAACAATGAGTAGATTATAGTGTTAGTTAGGGAATGAGCGAGTTATACTTTTTTTCAATTGATTTGGTCGTCACTGATTGTAGGTATTGTTTCTGAAACACCGTTATGTTCCCTATCAGCACTTAAAAAAATAAACTATCTTTGAATGAATGACAGAGCAACAAATTCAATCCAAAAGAATCAAGCAACTAGAGGACCAAGGGTATTATGTATTAAAGCTTATTAAAACAAATAAGAATGGTATACCAGATATAATTGCCATCCCCCCAAATACTGATGTGATCTTTAGTGAGGTGAAAACTCCAAAAGGAAAATTGTCTAAGCTCCAGGAATATCGTTTAAAAGAATTAGAAAAATATGGATTTAGAACCGAGGTATATAGAGGATAATATTTTTGAGGTAGAGGAATGGTTTGCTAAAGGCCTTCTTCAATTATCTATAGAATCACAGACTGAAATAGTAGAGGGGCTGGTATTGGTGGTAGATTTATTACCTATAACTGATGGATGGGAGCAAAAAATATACGGAGTAATATTAAACGAAGATATATTTTATGCAATACAATATCTAAAAGAAGAAGGGGAGATACCTTTAATAATAGACTTAGAGTACGTTGATGTAAATGAATACCTTGACGCAATATTAATTAACAATACAATCCAATCATATTATGACGAACCAAGAAAAAAAGAACAAGACTACTGAAAATAAATACATAAGATCAACTTTTTCATCAGAGGCAAGTTATTTGCTAGAAATTTGTGAGGAATATTTTCAATGTGATCTTAAGGAAAGAAACAGACAAAAAAATAATGTAAATGCTCGTATAGCTTTTGGTACAATACTAAGAAGCAGAGGTCATTGTTTTAGTAAGATAGGCGGCTATATAGATAGGGATCACGCTACTATTTTACATTATAATAAAATATCAGAAAACTATCGGAACACAGATGAAGAATTTAAAATAAAATTTGAACTAACCAGCTATAAGTTTAAAGAGAAATGTGCTGAAATCAAAATAGAACAAGTTAATTTTGTACAGAATAAAGATAAAGAGAATTACTACTTAGCTCTTCCTTATTACAATGAACTTCTAATGAATCATATTAATTTATTAAATAAACAAAAAAAAGAGTTATCTTTGGAATTAGAGGCATTAAAAGTTTATAAAAATATTTCAACAACATCTGTAAGTAGGGTTCAAAATCTTATAGACATTGTAAAACAACGTACCCGTATAGGCAAGGAAAAAGAAGTAGAAAATAAATTAAATAGATTTTACAACTCAATGCAATATTAATGACATAGAAAAACAATGGCAAAACTATCATCACTAGAAAACGAGAGGCTCACACATATAAATTATTTAATGGAGGGCATACACGACTCTTGTGATTCTATTTATGAATGCCTGGTAGACCGTGACTTTAAAGAATTGCCATCTATTATAACAGAACTTATCTCTACCTTAAATGATATAGAGGCTTCGATAAAGGATGATTAATATACCAAGAAAAGAAGAAGAGTTATTTAGTTTTCTTAAAGAAAACTTTTTCCCAGATCTATTAAAGAGTAGCTCTAAGTATGCCAGGACCGACTGCTTCTCAGTTGAGTTCAATACAGATATAGAATTAAAATGCAGAAGGACTCACTACGATACTTTAATATTAGAAAAGAAGAAATACAATGCTCTTTTGGATAGAGCTAAATTAAATAAAACAAAAGCTGTGTATATAAACTCTACCCCCAAAGGAATCTGGGGGTTTTATATTTCAGATATAGATCTGGAATGGGAGATGAAAATGCTCCCTAAGAATACAGATTTTGGGAACAGAGAAAAGATAGAAAAAGAAATAACATATCTAGATATATCTAAAGGTAAGGATCTATGGGAGATTAATTTCTCCTAAAAATCCTACGTATTTTCTTCATAGGTTTTTTATTAGCATAAGCTGACTCAGTTTTTTTAGGATGGATACGCTCAGGTAAATCACCTGTTGTTCCTTCGCTTTCCCATCTAGCCGCTATATCCGGATGGTTTTTGTATAAATATTTTCTTTGTGCTTCGCTTTTAAATGGCATATTATTTATTTTTTAAATTTCTGTCTTTTAGTTTTTTACTAAATGCATTTATTTCATTTTGAATTTTGATCAAACTTTTTAAGTGTTCATCTGTGGTTTTTATAGATTTATTATATAATTTAAGCATATTCTTATTGGCTTGCTCTTTTGACATTTTTCCATCAGAGACTTTTTTATTATATTTTTCACCTTGCTTATTAAATGCAGACTCAACTGATTTAATTTTATCATCAATAAGCCTTCCTTTATATAAAAGGTTTTTAAACTTATTCTCTACAACTTTTTCATATTCAGGTTTATCAAATGTTTGAATCTTAATAATTTGAGATATAGCAACATCACTAACGGTCTTAGATCTCCCGTAGTAATCTTCACCAGTGGTAGCTGATAAATATAAATCTTGTATTGATGATGAAGCTGGTATATTAGACCTACCAACGTATTCAATTTTATTCATAAGCTTCTGAAATTCAGTTAGTCCAGACTCTTTGTATCTTGTAGCGTAAGGATCTGATATAGATTGATTTTTAAAATCTTTATCATATACAAAAGCCTGTACAAGGGGACCAAGAAGAACATCTTGTGCTTTAGGAAGAGGTATCCCTGGTGATCCCTTTTCTTTACCTTCAATATAAAAAAATGAATAAGGCATAGGTCCAGTAATATTTTCTAACATACTTTTATCAGGAATATCAAACGTATAGTAAGGGGATATATATCGTGCTAAGTTGATTTCTTTTTTTCCAATCTTAAATACTAGCGGTATATCCATAATAGGTGTCTTAATTTTGGGTATATAAGGCCTTTCTTCTCTATCAATTTTATCTTCTTCATCTTCTCCAGATAAAAGTGAAGCAACTAAAGCGAGAGCCTTTAATGATGCTAAGAATGCAGTAGTAGAAAGTGGTCTTTTAATTATAGCATTCTTTGTTATCCTCATCAAATCTGCCTGGAACTTTACATAAGCATTTCCAATGACCGGAGTTTTTGAAGAGGCATCCCATATTTTTCCTACTGTTGCGTAATTTTGTAAACCATCAAACACTTTTTCTATAGCCTCACTTTCTGAGTAACCAGCATCTTTTAAAGACATATAGGTTGCTATTTTCATAATATCATCCGATGCTCCGTAAGTATTGGTAGCAAAATTATCCGCTTTAACAAGTGGTGAAGTAACTTTTTGCCAAATAGCTTTAGCTTTACTTTTACTATCTATATTACTCTTATTCGACATTAGCTTAGCTAAAGCATTGTATATTGGTGTACCAGTTTCTGTTAATGTAACTTGATCATTAGTTGCAACATTTGATCCAATAAGACCATTCTTCACTAATATTAGATACACTTCATTTTGTGTTTTTATAGCTTTCCTTGCTCTAGCTAGATTACTAGCTACCTGAACTGGATTGGCTCCGGTAACAAATGCAAACGCAAAGTTAGATAGTAAGTTACCTGTTTGAACCACAGGATTCCAAACTGTATGTGATTTTTTTAATACCTGTCTTAGAAGCAACCTATCATAAGCTTTTGCAACATCATACAAAACATCTATTGCCTTATTACTAAAGGAATACCCTTGGAAATCTTCAGATATATAATGCGGAACATACATACCGTTTAATTTTCCGTATCGTTTATCATCCATTAAAACATACCCCTTTTTTTCGGTTTTAATAGCTTTTTCTGAATTAGCAATTGACTCTGCATAAGACTTAACAGCTACATTTCTACCGGTCCTAATCATTCTGCTTATAGTAAGGTATATAGGATCTTCAACCTTATTATCTATCTTCCATTGGTCTATAGCTTGTCTTTCTTTATATGGATTAAAATCAATTTTATTCTTAGCTCCAGTAAATTCATTATTTTCATACTCTTCGTATAGACGAGCTATATATTTTCCTTTGTATTTATCGTATGTTTTTTTATCTATAAATCCTTCCTTATAATTTAACTCGTGTGTTTTAGCATTTATTTTTTTAAGCTCATCATATAAAAGTTTTTCTCTATCCGTTAATTCTTCATAGGTTATTGATACATCCTCATATATTTCAGGATCTAATACAGCGTGAACCCTAGATGCTGATTCAGGATTGGACCCAATAATATCTTGAAGTGTTTTGGTTAATTTAGCTCCTAGTATAACAGCTACATCTTGCTCTCCTTTTAATCTTCTAGACCTTGCTAATTCTTTAGTGGTTCTTGGTAGTCCATTAAACCAATTAGTAGCTGTTTGACCTACTATTCTTTCATATTTAGACTTACTATCTATAGCTTTTGTAACTATAGCAGCTGTTGCTGCATCTATTTTTTTTGTAATATTTTGATAAAATAGATCATCTAAATAACTAAGCACAGGCATACCGCTAAAAAGTTTTCTAATATTAAAACCTGATACCTCTTTTTTAACAGGCGCTTTAGTAGTTTTCTTACTGCTTTTTTGTGTTTTTTTAGTATCTTTTTGTTTTTCAGAAATTTCTTTTTCCTCTGATGTTTTCTTTGGTTTATCAGCTAAAGGTTTCTCTTCTACTGCTTTCGGTTTTTGCTGTTTTCCTTTAGCATTATCGCTTGTTTCCACATTTTTGCTGACTCCGCCTTCGAGTATTTTGGGGATTGACTCTGTGAGTTGTTTTGCTGTTTCTGATCTGACTTTTGATTTACTTTCTCCATTTTCTATTCTTTTTACTGCGTTATCAATTATATTTTTTATCGTACTATTTGTATTTCTTAATTTATCAAATACACCTAATGCAATTGCGGCTTCTTTACTAACACCTTCTGATTTAGCTACATCTATTTCGTTCCCGTACTCGCTTAATAAATCTTCATTCTTAGCTACCTTACCTAGTAGGTTTTTAACCTTACCTAAAACTGTTCTTATTCCTGATATTAAGTTAGCTCTATCCTCATACTTAGCAAACTCTTCTTTTGTAGTACCAAATAAATCTACAACCTCTACTGTCTCTGTTTTACTGTCATTAATATCTTGAGCCATTATTTTAATAGTAGCGTTACTGATATTATTCTTACCTTTTAATATATTATAAAACTGTTCTTGAATGTCTTTATCGGTTATATTCTCCCCAATTATAACACCAACACTAGGTTTTAATGTTCCTTTTGTTATCAATCTAAATAGATCCTCAGAAAGATTTGCTAAAGCTAATCCATTCCTAGCTTTTGAATCTGATAAACTAATACCTTCATCTTTTAGAGATTGGTTGGTATCTCCTGATTCTCTAAAAACTTTAGCTGCATCAATATCTGTTCCTTGACCTTCTGCTATATTTTGCCTAGCACCAATAAGCCTAGCTTGCCCTGCATTCTCAGCTTCAATATTCCTAACATCAATAACCTTAACACCATTCTCTTTAGCTAATGCTAATCTATGATGACCATTGATCACATAAGTCTCTCCGTTCTCAGGATCTTTCCAAACTGATACTACACCTGCTAATTCAGGGTTATATTTTCTTCCTTTTAATTTATCAGTAGCACCTTCTTTATCAGTACCATCTTTAAATTGGAACCTTTTAGCGTCTACTTTTACATCTTCAGTTGCCATTGTAGAAACACTTGGTACTGGCTTAAGCGTTGGTAAACCTATAGCATCACTTGTAGCGGATATTTTTGCATCGTATTTTTTTAGTTGCCATTGTAAATTTTTAATTTTACTTTCTAATTTAGGTTTGTTTTTTGTTATGGCCGGCAACATTTCATCCGTACCTTCTTGTATGGCTTTATTAGTACGATTTAATGCTTCCTCTGTTTCTTCCAATTCTTTCTCAACAGCTTCTTTTTCAGAAATTAATTCCTCTTTTGTTTTTTGATCTTTCTTTGTGTTCTCTGAAATTCTACTCTTGTTATTTTCATTTACCTCAATAAAAACTTCATTTTCAACACCTGGAACAACTACGGAAATATCTTCAGGCTTTACTCTTACCTCAACAATATCTGAACTTAGTCCTTGTTCTTTTCTTTCCTTAGCTAATATTTCTGCAATTTTTTTATTTGTAGTGGCTGGATTGTGTCCGTCTTGTATTGTGCCACTTCTATAAAGAGTTATAGTGCCATCTTCGTTGTGCTCTAATTGTGCCACTGTATTTTCTACATACGCCTTCCCCTCCTCTGTTTGTGATTCTTCTACAACTTTATTTTTTTTATCTTTAGCTACTTCACCACCACCAAGATCAGTTTGCTTATATTCATCAACAGCTTTAGCATAATTACTAGGTTCTGAAACAGGGTTGGCTTTAGCCTCTTGTCTTCTTTTTTCTATAGCATCACTTTGTGTTTCAGTATTTGTCTCCTCAACTTCGACAACTTGTTGAGTGCTAAAGTTTTCTATAGCTCTTCCTGTTATTACGTTGTCGTTTAGCTCAACATCCGTTTCACCTCTTGCTTCAGATTCATTTAGCAATTCATTCATTGCTTTATTTTTTAGATCCTTTTTTGCTTTATTAGAAAGTTTATCGAAGTTAGTTTTCTTTACAATACTATTTCTTAGTTCAGCTATATTCTTATCTATATCGGGATGGAAAGCAGGTTCTTGGCTCTCTCTTAAATTTCTTAATTTGTTAATCTTACTTATATCAGACATCACACTTAATGATATTTCTGAACTTAAGTTTGTTGGTATACTATTTATACTGGTTCTATATATTTCTATATCTGTCAATATATTTTCTACCTGCTCTTCTGTATATACTCCTTTATTTACCTGACTGTTTAATAGTTCTCTAGTTTTTTCGGTATTTTTAGATAGTATGTCTAATGATTTTATTAATTCCATAGCATCCATTCCAGGAGTTGTTTTTCTTCCTGACGAAAACACATCACCACCCATTGGCATTATCATACCGGCTGTAAGAGATAATATTGTGGTATTTATAACTTCATCCATTGTGATATTCTGCTTCATAACATCTACACCTGCAGCTTCATTAACGTTACTTCCAATACCATACGTCTGACCTACTTGCTGTATGTTTTCTTGAAACGTTTCTTTTATACCCTCTCTTGAATATAGTAGAGATCTTTGTCCTGCTTTTTTCCAAAAACCAACAACGGCTTTAGACCCTCCTCTTTTATATGCGTCAATTGCGCCTTTTATTATTTTTTCACTAGGGCCCGAACCAAATACTTTATTCATAGCGTATGTCTGCGTAGATAAAGGAGCTGTAAAAAACCCTAATACAAAACCTTGTCTTCCTGCAATTGCTGCCATCTCATCAGCTTGCTGCACTGTAAGACCAGCATCTATCGATTGTATTCTTGCTTGTTCATATAAATTACTAGAAAATAATGTACCTTGAGCTATCATTGCTGAAGCTGTTGTAGCTTTAATAGGAATTTTTGAAAGCAAATTTATAGCAGCTCCACCTGTTTTTAATCCAGTATACCCTACTGCTAATCCTTTAACTCCTTGTCCTAAAACACCAACACCACGAGTAAGTGCTATTTGAGCCACCATATCTGTAACTATACCAGCTGTTGCTACAGCTCCGCCAGTTGGACTAAAAGACCAATTTTCTTCACCTATATCATTTACAGTCTCTATAATTTTTTTAGCCTCAAAGGGATTTAAAACCTCTGAAACGGCAATCTTTCTATCTACATCATATATCTGATTATTTTCATCTACAAGATATTGTGTACCTCCTACATCCGCTTGTTTACCACTAGCATAGGTATACCTAAGAAGACCGGTCCTTCCCATTGCTGTCTCAGCCTTTCCCATTCTGATTCCTTCCGCCACATTATCCATACCAATCATATCGTAAGTAGATGATGAGAAATTATTTATCCTATCTTCCAGACTTCTCCACCCTTGCTTCATAAGGTCTTCAAAAAATCTAATATCCCCATTTTTATGTTGCTGATAGATCTCTTGATTTTTAATGTCTTGGTTTTTTAGCTTAGCTGTAACTATAGGAAATGATTTTTCTATATATTTAGTTAATGCATTTTTATCAATACCACTAGTAGGATTTATCTCTACACCATCTAGCGCAGGATGGTGGCCGTTATTTTTTGATTTATAATCTAAAACTTGAAAGTCATAATTTCTTTGTAATTGATTACCAACATATTCAGTAAGATACTGTAGCTTTAATCTCTCAGCTGCTAGGTTTGGATTGTGTGTTCCTGCAAAATAAACATCTACACCTTCTTCTGAAACTACCTCACCTGCTAATAGTTGTTGGTATTTTTCTTGGTATCCTTGTTCTTTTAAATGCCCATCAAAATCAATGGTATTAAATCCTTCTATCTTAGATAATTCAGTAACGTCATACATTGAATCTATAACGCTATCTTCAAATCCTGTAGTTTCTATGTTTTCTACAAGATCATATTGTTCTTGAGTTGGTGTGTTGGGTCCTTTTCTATTACGTATATCATACAACTGCTTACCGTCAGCATCTGGATTTTCCTTGATAAGCCTATCTGACTCTTTATCAAAAACAGATATTGCCTTTAAAGCTTCTTTAATTTTAATTTCTTCTTTAGGATCTTTTATGTTAGCTTGTAAATCTGAAGATGTTTCATAAGCATAAGTAACATCTAATCTTTTTGCTTTTATTACCTCGTTAATCTCCTTATTAGATAAGGTAGAAATTTCTTGTATTTTTTTAATAGAATCTATATCCCCTTTGAGAGCCAGGTCAATATCTTCTTGATCAATAACACCAATCTTTAAAGCACCCTGGATATTATAATCTTCACTAAGTTTTTGTTTTAAAACTGGATCCTCAATTAGATCTACTTTACCATCAACATATACAGGATTATCAGACTTGTAATTTAACTTTTCTTTATATTTATCTGCTCTTTCAGGGTTTTGTGCTTTTACTAATAGGTCAGACATATAGCTATTAGAGGATTTTACCTCAACAGCAGGAGTGATTACATCTAATTCTTCAACTTCTCCAGTAACCACAGGAGTTAATCTTCCCCCTAAAATAGATGTCGAATCCAATTCTTGATCTGTTGAAATAGGCTCGGAAGTAACTTTTTTTTTTACTCCTAATAAAACTTCAAAGTCTCCCTGTTCACCATTATATCCTCCGCCTTTGAATAGCTTATAAGAATCTTTAACAGCGTTTTCATTTGTGTTTAGAAGATTTTTATAATCCTCAAGCGAACCATTATAGCCTCCACCTTTGAATAGATTATAAGAATCTAAAATTGCCTTTTCATTCATACTTTATTTAGTATTATATTTACTTGTATTTCCAGAATCTTGAGTACTTGTTGC
>TARA_R110000772_G_scaffold144025_2_pt1 | contig 18284 bp, 16 predicted proteins | sample TARA_R110000772 | Tara Oceans TARA_R110000772 (sample SAMEA4397948) | marine metagenome | biome: Polar Biome; feature: [SRF] surface water layer (ENVO:00010504); material: water (ENVO:00002006), including particulate matter (ENVO:01000060) such as... | depth 5 m | reverse complement strand
GCTATGTTATCCGCAAAAGAATAAGTCTTTGTACGCTTATAGGGGATGGAAAACTTACCTTTTATAATTTGTCTGCATTCTTCAATTTGTTTCTTGGTAGCAAAGAATCCGAATGTTGGTTGAGTATCGTTAAACACTTCGTTAAACAATGCTATGACTTCTAGCTTGTTTGTTTTCCATTTCTTTTGTGGGCTAAGTACTGATATAACCTGCGCCACTTGTGACAAGCTAACAGGATAAACATTGCTAAGCTCAACACATAACAGTCTTGCTTGGTTATACCACCAAAGCCCTTGCTTAGTTTCTTGAATTGATGCCATGCCCACATATTTATTTATGCGATTAACTTGTTGTCTCACTGTTAGCTTTTTCATCTCAACTACTCCGCTATATAATATGTATCGTTGACTGGGTTGTATGTATATGCATCCCGACTGGTAGCATTGGATTCGCTTACACCTTTAAACTTTCCTAAACTTACACTGTTACCCTTATCGAATATTAACGTTGCTAACCTCTGATTGTCAAGATACAAGATACTTTCCTGATTGTATTGTTTAGCAAATGCGAGTATTTCATCTAAACTATTCTCTACCGCGTCAATAATATAACTACGTTCGTCTTCGCCTTTATAACATCCAACTAGTGACGGTCTAGTGTATTCCTTGCCAATAAAACGACTAATCGCTTGCTGTTCCAACTCTTCACTATCTAAGTTTAACGCAAGTATGACGATGGGTGTTAGATTGTTGTTTCTCATATTGTTCACCTTGTCAGTTAAAACATTTTTCTACAATTAATAGGCCTAAATCGCACCTTAAAATTCACCTAGTACCCATGCACTTTGTAGGGAAGTACAAATTACGTATACTAAGAAAAGATACATAGTTAACATAATTCCGCTTAGTCCTACCTCAATCCATTCTTTTTCCTTTAATTCTTCTCTCAGTTCTTTAACTGTTAGATAAAATACTACGCTAAGAAGTATACACAATATTGATGCGATTGTTAAGAGAATTAGCATTTTATTTCCTTAGCTATATCAATAGCTTGTGATTTACGTTTAATTTAATTGCATAACATTTGCTGTAATTCTGGTATATACTAATACTATATATATATAATATACTAACAGCAACGCATTGTTAGATTGAGAAGTTTAATAGCAGATGAATAAAATAAAATCATCTGCTTTATTTAATTACCATAAGCAAAGCTGTTATGGATTAATACAGTATTCACGTAGTTTTTTAGTTTCATCTGCTTTTTCTATAAAGTCAGCTATAAAAGATGGGTAGGTAAGCCATGCATCAAAATCTTCAGCAATTGCTCTCAATACATTTTCGTCAGCAATGTTTACCACCTCAGCATGGAAACCTGCTACTTGTGAAGTTTCTACGTTTAGAACTTCCACTGTATTTTCTGTTAGGTATATTTCAAATCTATTCATCGGGTTCTCTCTCAATTTTTTCTAAGGTTAATAGGCGCAATTAGCACCCTAAAATGTTGGTTCGTTAATGTCCAATGCATTCATTAAATCTTCAGTGCTAAAGTCTAGTGTAGTTAATACCGCTAACACTTGCTCTTTAGTCATGTTACCTTTTTCACTGTCCATTGCATTGTTAATAGCGTTCTTGATAGTCTTTACACCGTCAAACTCTTTAGCAATGCTAGGCTTTTTGCCATAGTCGAACCATGTAACACTAGGTACTATGTCATACATGATAGAGTCAACACCACCTGCTTTTTTAAGGCTAGCTTTTTTCTTGTCCCATGCAGTAGTATTGCACGTTAATACTTCCTTAACATACATGGTTAGTTTAGTTAAGTTAATACCTTTTGTTGCTTCAGCTTGCACTAGTAGCATTGATAGCCAATTAAGGTTATTTTGTGGCGTACCATCGTCCTTTAGTTTACTAGCTTCAGTAACAGCTAGCATTAATAATTCTTGTAACTGTAGGTTACGACCTGATATACCTTGCATAACAGAGGTTAATGCAGAAACGAATTGCTTTGAGTTGGTAACATTTTCAGTATTAAAAGTTTTCATAAAGTTCACCTTGTTTAAGTAAGGATATTCAAATTAATATCATGTATAGCCCTAATTATATTAAGGCTATATAGTTATTAACTTTCCATTGATAGAGTCATTGTAAAGTGACATGTTTTTAAATAGCGCCTAGTCTGCTATACTGTATAGCTTTTTATTTGCTAACCTATCAACGTGTTCTTTTTAACGACTTTTTTAACCGTAGAGCGGATATAATATCCATTGCTAGGTTGGCTTATCTTCAGGGCTAAGCTAGGCTAACAAAGTGTTAGCGCAGGACTATACCTAAAGTATAAAGAGGGACGGTACTTAACGCACAAAAATATTCCATTTAGCGCCCCCTCCTAGGTGTTGAACAATACGTTACCTAGGCTTCACACCCATGCTATAGGGTGCTACATACTATATATCTGTACAGTATAACAGGATGGTGAACTATGTTCCTAGAATCGCTAGGTTGTTCGTTTGTATTAGTTAGACTACAGTGTTCTTTAAAAGTTCAATTTAAATTTAATTAAATTTGATATGGTTTCGATCATCGTATCGATAAGAAAGAAACCAAGTTTTTAAAGAGCAATAATTCTACGTTACATAAGTAAGACTAAACAATCTTTTAAAAGTTCAAACTAATTTAAAATTAATTTGAAATAGGTCTAATCAATTGCAACGTGTAGAGCCTAAGCTAACTATCATATAGATACCTTGTATCCGTTGCGGGTATTGACTAGACCGAATTTTTAAAGAACAGTAAAACTTGCTTACATAGGTTAGTCAACAGTAATACAAGATAGTTCAATAATAGTTTAAATTAAATCACATTAATATTTTGCTGTATAAAATACCAGTAAATAGCACCCTACATTACCTATAAAGGAAACGCGCATACGTGTAGCAATTGGTGTGCCAACATGTCAAGAATAGGTAAAATAACCTAATTGATACATTATAACACTATGCCACTTAAAATCCCTCAATCGCATTGTAAGAAAGAAAGTATTTTATAAGGCCAACATAAGGCTATTAACACGATCATATAACACAATGCTATACGGTGCGAATTAGCCTTTTTGAGAGAGTGGATACTTATGCAATATAACAGCATAACTATGCATTACACTACAAGTTGGCATACCTTATGCATACCAGTATAAAGACTAGGATACATATCCTATTACACTATGCAATATAGGATAGTAGTATCGCACGATAGTGCTGTATAAATACCAAGAGAAAACAAATAGATACAATCATATTGATGTGGTCATATTGAGCGGAAGGCATTACACCATCCGATGACATACCAATTGTTATTAATAATGTAATGTTATATTATATCACTTCCTGCCTAGCAATTAGTATGCCATGTTGCAATATGCAATGTTATAACATAACACACAGGAAATATTTATCAAGAGGGGTATCAGGGGGTATGGGGTATTGCCGTATATGCATATAGCACCTCAATATTTTCTCACAAAAATTATGCACACTCCGATATTTCCTAACAGATATTCCAGATAAATCCATTTGACCAATAGGGTTCCCTCAGTTATTGTAGGAGCCTACGGCGAATATTCGGTTTTACGAAGTAAAAGCTTTTAAACATTAAATAAGGATAGATATGACAGTTTTAAATAATATAGGTAGTGGGTTTAATAGAACTGCTATCAATGATAACTTTGATGTTATTGAAGATGAGTTAAGTAACAAGGTATTGAAGAGAGTATTGGCTGATGGGGAAGATAACTCCATGCAAGCTGATATTGATATGAACAATAAGAAAATCCTAAACCTACCATTCCCTGTTGGTCCTACAGAACCAGTCAGACTTATTGACTTGTCTACTGACATTCCTAACCTAGGGATAAGACAGTTGACAGTTAGTACACTACCACCTACAGGCATTCCTAACGATAACGAAGAATGGATACAGATAGGTACAGTCTTAGATGGTGTAGTAGCAGGAAGTCCTTCGGAGATAGTATAATGGCTAATGAAGGATTACCTCCTGTCCAGTATGTAGGAAACGCTGGTTCTTGGAAAGAAGCACAGAAGAGATACACACAAGTTGATGTAGGAACAGTAGAAGCTCCTGATGTCAGATGGGCAGAAGTAGACTATGCTTGGATAGGTAGAAATTCTAAATGGGTGTTGGAGTTTAAAGGTGACAGGTATCCTGAAGGAACAGTTACCTTAGACAATGCTCGTTACTTTGAAGGTCCAGCTTTCAGGGGTGATGTTGCTTTATATGGCAATGGTCTTCAGGAACTACCTGACCCTATAGCAGGTTCATTCACAGGTTCTCAATATAAGTTTCAGACATCTCCTACAGATACGTTAGAGAACTATGTTAACTTTGCAACAGTGTCCTACGATTCAACTAACTCCGCAGTAGATGTAGAGTTAGCCGATCCAAACTATCAAAGCCCTTTTACAATCGAAGGCTTGCTTAAGTTTGCTAGATTTGAAGCAAGTAAGGGTCAACTCTTCCGAACAGTTACTTCAGGACAACAGGGATTCAACTGGGGCGTAGGTGGTTTCTTTGGAACGTTACGTACTAACTTGCTTCCTCTCTCTACCGCAATCACTTGTCGTATACCTGTAGGAGCTTTAACAGGATTTGAATACACTTGGTTATGGTTTGCAGGTACAACAACACAAGACGATCCTTTAGCTACTGGCCCTTGTTGGGCTGGCGTATTAGTATTAGCTAATGGGGAAGTACGATATGTAAGACATTCAGATAGAGACCCACTCTTTGTAATGAAGATAGGTGGAGCTTTTACTTTTGGTGAATGGCAAGTAATCTACATACAACAGAATGCAACACATGACTTTCATTCTTTAACAACTAATCCTTTTACTGCTCTGGAACAAGGAGGCACTTCTACAGGGACTTCAAGACTGACAGGTGCTCAGTTCGATGATGCGTTCATAGGGGCAGGACCAGCAATCAGTATAAGTAACAACACTATCACAGACCCAAGAGGAAATGAGATACGTGGAGATCTTGATCTATATCGTTTCTACATAGATACGAATGAAGAACTAGACGTAGCAAGAGCGCCCCTTTGGTACTCAACACCTTTCTTCAATCTCTTTGCTGATAAGACTAGTGACCTTGGCGTTGTTACAACTTATGACATAACACCTTATGTTGTTTCGTTACCTATCTCACAAACAAACAGAGAACTGTTTATTCAGATGCCTGATATCGTAGGTGAGTCTGCTTGGGAAGTTTACTTCGAGAGCTATCTGGGAACAAGCACTAAGCTCCCAATGCGTATAACAAACCCAACAATTCGTACTGAACCTTTATACGTAGGCTTTGAAGACCCTGCTGTTTTGCAAGAAGAAATGTTAATTGCAAATAAGCAATGGGGTGGAACAGGCACTAACGGATTAAACGTAGTCCTTCTCAACGGAGGCGTAGTAAAAGAAAACATTGAAGTGTACCCAGCGTACAAAGATCCAGTAGCTGATGTAGATGGCGTTCTTAGGTGCTATGCTAATGGTCAGTTCTACACTGGAGATATAACTGGCGTAGATAGACTGGGCAACCCATCAGATGTGAAGACAGAAGTAGGGGCTTGTATTGCAACCAGAGACTACCTAGGAACAGGAAGCTTTAGATTTAAAGTGCGTTCTATGGTTAACAACGGAGCTTGTAATTGTTGCTGGACATTCCATTACGAAGAAGTGTATGAGAATGATTCACGTTATGCTGAGTTTGAAGCGTATGGAGACAATGGCTTATCCCCTCAAGGGAATACAGATGATGGCTTCTACCTTGTTCGTAACAACGAGATAGATGTAGAATGGCCTACTGCTTTAGAAGGTGCAACTAACACTGAGGTAGTAGACCAAAGCTTAGGACGAATGAACACATGGCAAGGTGAGCTAGCTGGCGAGTTCAGTGACGAGTTCCAAACCATAATCAATGGCGTAATGAACGATGGTGCATGGCATGAAGTAGGATTTGATTGGCATCTAAACGATCCCAGTCCTCCTATTAATCCTGATACAGGACAACCCAGAGCCGCTAAGCGTGTAGATTTCTACGTTGATGGCATACTGAGACAGTCTCTTGAGACTAATGTTCCTACTATCGCTGGTAGATTCTGGATGGGTACATGGTTCCCTAGAGCGCCAAGCAATCGTTGGACAGGTCCATCCGCTAACTACTCAAGAGATAGTTTTGATATCGACTGGTTTAGTTGGACTCCTTTTGACGAAGGCGTTACTAGAGCAGGAGAGACTTACCCTAACGATGTATGGAGATCATGGGACAACTCAGTTTACGATTTTAGCGTAACAAACGTACTACCCCCTTTTGAAGAACTTCCTCCCCCTGTGTTGGATGATCTGCCTAAGGACGCTAGAGGTAATTTCGTAGCTGGGACACTTGTACCACTAGGGGCTAACCCTGCACAATACATGGGCCAAAATCGTTTAGAGTTTAGACAGGATGTTCCTAACGTGGGTGCTGGTGGAGCAGGGGATCTGTTCTTTTCGGTTGACCCTAACCGACAAGTACGCCTATCCATTACTGTTATTGAGAACTTTGTTCAAGGTGGGGGTATCGAGATTGTAACATTTGAAGCAGGTAACGATGTGGTTCCTGTTGTGGCGGCAGATGGTGAAACGTTTATCCACGAGTTTCCTACAAGAAACAACGCGGCACAAACATTCCTTTTGAGAAGACCTTCTTCAGACCGTACATACGCGGGAAGAGTTGATATCAGAATGGACTACTTAGATTAAGGAAAGCAATGACAGTATTAAACAACATAGTTAATCCAACAAACACTACCGCGATTAACAATAACTTTGACACAATCGAGGATGAGCTAAGTAACAGGGTCTTGAAAAAGACCTTAGGGGTTGGTGAAAACAACAGTATGCAAACGAACATAGATATGAATAACTATCGTTTGCTCAACTTGCCAACCCCTGTTAGTCCTTTAGATCCCTTACGGCTTGGTGATATAGACAACATTAATATCATAGCAAGAGACATAACATTTGCCTCAACTAGCGCAACAGGTATAGTAGTTAACGAGACATTAGATAACAGATACATTATTATAGAATCTCTTTCTCCTGTTACTATTACTTTAAATGACGCGCCCATAGGGACTACCGTATTCTTCCTTCAGGATACATTACAGCAAGTTACTTTTGTAGCTGGGGCGGGAGTAACATTAGTTTCTCCTCTAGGTGTTACCCCTTATACAAGATACAGTGTAGTCTCTGCCACAGTTATACAAAGCGGTAAATACGTACTAGGAGGCGATTTAGGATGAAAACATACGAGCTTCTTCAACAAGTTACTGGGGGGTCGCCTAACGATCTCCAAAGACAAGATCCAGCATATCCAAGAATTGTGGAGCCCCTTTTTAGTCCGATGTACTGGACTACTAACGGTGAAGGGGTTGAGGACTTTGTAACAATAAGTAACGGAAGTGAGCTGTATGCACCTTTTCGAGTTCACAGTGGTAACACTTACATAGGTTTGATATGGACTAGCATAGATGATAGGTCTCATGCAGGAATGGCTTATGATGATTACACTGATTACTCAGGAGTAACTTGGGTATTTGATTTTGAAGCATCTGCTACTTGTCCAGTGATCAACGAAGAAACAAGAGCCCTCACTTTAGATATTAGAGATACCGATGGAAACATATTCTTTCTTGGCTTAGCTCCTTATGCAGACACACCTTCGGGTCGCTCTGCAAGGATTACTTTAGACTTTGACAACCTATCCGTTACTAGAGCTAGTGATAGTGCAATTGTAACACTAGATGCTACAAGGATAGGTAGAATAACTTTTGGTATGATAGCTGACTCTTATAACATTAACAACACTAGCCTCCTCACAACACCTGAAGACTGCTGGTATAAGATAACTACCGTAAGCGTAACTGGTGGAGCAGACTTCACTGTTGCTAATCACGTAGAGCCTATACACGATATAGGGATGTGTACTGCATACGATAACATGCACATACTGAGCCCTGAGAGAATAATAAAAACCATAAAGGCTTTAGGGTATGATGGTAAGATTAACCACTATTGCGGTGTCTCCCAATACCCTAACAGGTTTAACAACGGAGGTGTTCAGCAAATAGTTGAAACGATAGGTAGCACTATCAACCAACCTTGCATAGACTGGCATACAGACTTTGCTCAGAAATGTGTAGCTGAAGGATGGGATGTTATATTTTCAGTAAGTTACGAAATGTATAGCCCCTACGCTAACCAAGCCTACGCCCAACGAGATAGAAATGGAGCCTTAGCCGTAACAGGTTATTCTCCTCCGAGTCACTTGCTGATCCCTACAAGCACTAACGGTGCTATGAACTACCTAGGGAATGTCTTTGTAGACTTTGCTAACATAATGAGCAGTGCTGGATTACCAGTTATCATGCAAGTTGGAGAGCCTTGGTGGTGGTGGAATGTGGCTACCTCTCTCCCTTGTCTTTATGACAATGACACTCTTGTTAAGTTTAACGCGGATACAGGATTGTTTGCACCTACAATCGACTCAGTTTTTAATGTGACAGATGTAGACGTAAACGACAATGGCCCTTTGAATGTTGGAGTAGATAGCACTAAACAATCTTTCTTAAAATGGTGCAGAGATGAACTAGGTAACTCAACTCTTTACATAAGAGACAGGGTTAAAGCGGTGCATCCTACATGCGATATGACATTGCTCCTTTTTATTCCTAGTCTCTTTAACGAAGGTACTGGTATTGTTCCTCTTATGAACTTCCCTGAAGTAGAGTTTGCTTATCCTAATTGGGATTTCTTTATGACTGAAGCTTATGACGATGTTATAAAAGGCCAGTACGAAGGGGCAGAGAGAGCGATAACTATCCCTACAGAAACTCTGGGGTATCCTGCTTCTCAACTGGAGTACCTAGCTGGCTTTGTTCCTAACCAAGAACTTGCAGATGCTTTCAACTGGACAATCTTAAATGATAACTACGTTGGAGAGTTGTGGTCAAAGGTGACAGGTAACATGTCTTTGAATAAAAGCTTTGGAATAGGAAGACAATACATCTGGGCATACACTCAGGTTACAGAAAATAATTTCTTATACCGAAATGGATCTTGGGATACAGTGTTAGATCGCCAATTGATACGTCCAGTGGAGGTTGAGAGACCTGCTAAGTATGTAACCTTTGCACCTATATCCCCACCAGTAACACCTGAAGATCCTAAGATAGAGGTAATACCTTAAAATGAAAACCGATAAAAGCAAATTTGTAGACACTATGGGGAGGCCTATCACACAGGCTCTCTTCTTAGAAATAGGCTACTCAAAATTTGCAGTATACACTCTGAAGGAACAAGACCATACCTACAAGGATAAGGTCTACCCTTCACTCAAACGACTATACCTAGAAATGTGCGACCCTGTGGAGTTTGACTTCGCAACAGAGTATCTTCTAGGTTATCGTCACTGGCAACGTATCTGCGAAAACAAAGCCCTTGCTTCACACGTTGCTGAATGGCGTGAGGAGCTTGAATTAAAATTACGTTCTCAAGCTATGGCTCAGATGTTAGATATGTCTGAGGATAGTTTCCAAGCTGTTAAATGGCTAGCTGATAAAGGCTGGGAGAAGAAAGGTGCAGGACGACCTGCTACGAAAGCGAAAGAAATGGAAGACGCGCTTACGAAGAAGGTTGAAACAGACTACAGTGCGGATATTGTTCGACTGAAGCGATAAGGAAAGATTATGGATTGGTTGGCTCAGGCTAAATTTAAACTAGAAAAAATGCCACAAGCGGCAAAGGATTTAAAGAAGACGGCAGAAGAAGATTTATTTACATTCGCCTCTCTAGTGAATCCTATGCGCGTCTACGGAGACATCCACAGGGAAGTCTTTGAATGGCTACAAAATGGCGTAGAAGGCAACCAACTCCTCCTCCTCCCTCGTGCTCACATGAAGTCTCATTGTATTGCTGTGTGGTGTGCTTGGTACATTACTAATCACCCAGAGACATCAATACTCTATCTATCAGCTACGGCTGAACTAGCAGAGAAACAGTTATATGATATTAAAAACATATTAACATCAGATAGTTACGCAAGATACTGGCCTGACATGGTTAACCCAGAAGAGGGTAAACGTGAGAAATGGGCTACAGCTAAAATAGCAGTGTGTCATCCTCAGCGCAAGCTAGAGGGTATCCGAGACTGGACGGTAGCAACTGCGGGTTTGACAACCAACACAACTGGTTGGCACGCTGACGTTATCCTAGCGGATGATGTCGTGGTTCCAGACAACGCATATACAGAAGATGGTAGAAGAAAGGTTACGATGGCTATGTCCCAAATGACATCTATTCGTAACACAGGTGGTTTCACCAAAGCTTGTGGTACACGTTACCACCCTTCAGATATATACGATACATGGAAGAAACAAACCATGATCAAGTATGACGAGGAAACTGGTGAAGTCGTTGACGTAGTTCCTGTATGGGACATCAAAGAACACGTAGTAGAAGTCGATAACATATTCCTATGGCCCAGAGAAGTGCGTGGTGACGGTAAAGCCTTTGGCTTTGATATCAACCAGCTCTCTAGGATTAAAGCCGAGTATGAAGACGCTACGCAGTTCTTTGCACAATACTACAACGATCCTAATGATCCTGCATCAGCTCGTATATCCTATGACAAGTTCCAATACTTCGACCCTAAATTTATAAAAAGGGAACATGGAGATTGGAACATTAAGGGATATAAGCTGAACATCTACGCTTCTGTTGACTTTGCATTCTCCTTATCTAAAAGAGCAGATAGTACAGCTATAGTAGTTATTGGTATAGATTCAGAAGGTAACGTGTACGTACTAGACATTGCTAGGTTCAAGTCAGATAAGGTGATTGAATATTACAGAGAAATAGCTAAACTTCATTCCCGATGGGAGTTTAAGAAGATGAGAGCAGAGGTCTCAGTAGCTCAGAAAGTAATAGTCAATGGTATCAAAGACCACATCAAGAAAGATGGTATGCGTTTGTCTATTGAAGAATATAGACCAACAAGACATGAAGGGAGTAAAGAGGAAAGGATTGCATCAGCTCTTGAGCCACTCTATGACGGACTTAAAGTTTGGCACTGTAGAGGTGGGTACACCCCTATGCTCGAAGAGGAACTGGTGCTTGCTAGACCGCCTCACGATGATTTAAAAGATGCACTAGCCAGTGCAGTCGAAATGGCTATCAGACCTAAGCAAAAAAGAAACAATGACGTAGGTATGTTTAGCCAAAATATAAAATTCCATTCACGCTTTGGAGGCGTTAATTAATGTCAGTAAAAGTAGCAGAGCTATCAGCTCTATTTAATCAGGACGATGAAGCCGCATGGGTAGCAAACCTGTGGGATAAATTCAATCAACAAAGAGCAGGAAAGATTGAGGAGTGGAAAGAGTTACGCAATTATATATTTGCAACAGATACTAGCACTACAACTAACCAATCACTTCCTTGGAAAAACTCAACAACAATCCCTAAGCTTTGTCAGATAAGAGACAACCTACACTCCAACTATGTGAGTGCGTTGTTCCCTAATGACAACTTTGTGAAGTGGGAAGCACACAGCCAAGATGCCGCAACAAAGAAGAAAGCACAAGCAATAGAACAATACATAGCTAATAAAGCTCGCCTAAGCAACCTGAAGACGACTTACAGTAAGTTGCTATACGATTACATTGATTATGGTAATGCGTTCGTTACAACGGCATACGTGAACGAATACAAAGAATTGGCTAATGGTGAGAGAGTTACTTCTTTCATGGGACCAAAATCCTATCGTATATCTCCTTTGGACATTGTGTTCAATCCACTAGCAGATAGTTTTGAAGAAACTTTTAAGATAGTCAGAAGTGTTAAAACTCTTGGCGAGTTAAAGAAACTTTCTCAAGATGAACCTGAGAATGCTTTCTGGGCTGACGTACTGGAACGGAGACAGGGTTTAAGGACTAGACTAGGGGGTTACTCTAAGGAGGACTTCGATAAGGCCGTAGGGTACACCGCAGACGGTTTTGGAAATATGTACGAATATTACATGGGTGACTATGTAGAAATCTTAGAGTTCTTTGGGGACTACCACACAAAAGATGGTGTGTTAGCAACTAACCAAGTGTTGACGGTAGTAGACCGTAGTTACACAGCTCGTTCAGAAGACATTCCATCATGGCAGGGTTCAAGCCCTATCCGTCACGTTGGGTGGAGAATGAGACAGGATAACCTATGGGCTATGGGTCCACTAGATAATCTTGTAGGTATGCAGTACAGACTCGATCACTTAGAGAATCTTAAAGCAGATGCTATGGATTTACTTGTTCACCCACCTTTGAAGATCATTGGCGAGGTAGAGGAGTTTGTGTATGGCCCTAGCGCAGAGATACACATTGACGAGAACGGTGACGTACAAGAGCTAGGTAAGAACCTCAGTGGTGTTATCGCGGCTAACAACGACATTGAAGCTACAGAAATGCGTATGGAAATGTATGCTGGTGCTCCTCGTGAAGCTATGGGTATTCGTACCGCTGGTGAAAAGACAGCGTTTGAAGTTGGTCAACTAGCTACTGCTGGTGGAAGAATATTCCAAGAGAAGATTACTAACTTAGAAGTCAACCTACTTGAACCTAACTTGAATGACCACTTAGAGATTGCTGTACGTAACCTAGACCAGACAGATGTTATTCGTGTTATTGATGACGACTTTGGTGTAGAAGAGTTCTTGAGTATTACGAAAGAAGATATCACAGCTAACGGTAAGATACGTCCTATCGGTGCTAGACACTTCGCTAAGCAAGCGCAAGACCTACAGAACCTAATGGGTGTATTTAATTCACCAATAGGTCAGATGGTTATGCCACATACTTCTGCTAAGGTTATGACTCAGGTTATCTCTGACATTATTGGACTAGATGGCTACAAGCTCTTTGAACCTAACATAAGCATTGTAGAACAGCAAGAGCTACAATCAGCCGCACAACAAGCTCAAAGTTCTTTACAAGGCGAACAAGAAGCTACTAACATAATGGCTGAGGAAGGTTTATAATGAAAACAGTTTGGACTAAGGGATTAGAACCAGACGCTCAAAAACTACTGAAGGGGGATTTTATATCCTCCCAAGTAGTACGTAAGCGCCTAGTTGAAATCGCAGAAGAGAAAGTAGAAAGTTCTGTAAAAGAATCACGCAACAAAACAAACTACGAAAGCATTAGCTGGCCTTACTTACAGGCCGATTGTCGTGGTTACGAGAGAGCTCTACAAGAAATTATTTCTCTTCTTTCGTAAAATAATTGCATAAGATCTTCTCAAATTTCGGTATATACTAATACTAGTATTAAATAAGTATTAATAATAATATATACAATAATATAAATAATATACATATAATGAAATATATGAATATAAATAAGTTAATAGGAAATATAAATGGCAAACGCATTATATGATTTAAGTAGAGAGTCTTTCTTAAAAGGTGAGATTAGTTGGAGCGCAGATAACATTAAGACAGTGTTGGTAGATTCTCAGGAATACACACCTAACCTCTCTACAGACCAGTTCTTAAGTGATATTATCGCAGGTGGGCGTATTGCTACAAGTGCTAACTTAGCAAGCAAGACTACAGTAGCAGGTAGTGCTGATGCGGCTGACGTTACCTTTAGTGCTGTTACAGGCGATGTATCTGAGTTTTTGGTTATCTATCAAGACACAGGTGTTGAGGGTACGTCAAGACTAATCGCTAGAATTGATACAGCTACAGGTCTACCAGTCACACCTAATGGTGGTGATATCCAAGTTCAATGGTCTGCACCAATATTCACATTATAAGGAAAGAACATGTTTGGATTAACTAAACTAACATTAGAAGAAAAAGAAGAAAGAGATATTAAGATACGTATTGAAAAGTTAAATGTTTTTCTTAAGCAAGAGACTGCGAAAAGACAAGCTTCTTTAATCGTCAGTGAAGGGTTGAGAGATGAATTGGAAAGCCTTCTTAAGAAGTAAGCTACTGCTCTTATCTGTTTCTGTAACGTGGTTAATACTTATAGTCCTTATGTCTCCCTTGCAACTTCCTCTGACTCTCTTAGGGAGAAGCAGGGCAACTCGTATAGGCAGGTACACATACGGCTTATGGATAGCACAAGATCAATTAGTCAATGCAATACATGCAGGTAATCCAGATGTTACAGTAAGTAGCAAAGTAGGTTACATGGCAGAACAAGGCAGTGCAACCGCACAGTGCATGGAAGTTGTCATTGATTGGCTATTCTATAAAGCTGTTAAGCAAAAGAACCATTGCAGAGTTTCAATAGAGAAGGACGAAGAACATTATGAATTTAAGTAATTTTAGTACACTGGCATTAGCCAAAGCATATTCTGAAACCACATACCGTAAGATTGGTGGTAATGAGGCAAGCCAGCTCCTAGCCAAGACAAGCGCGTTAGATAGTATTGAAGCTAACACTGATAGCACAACATCAGTGGAAGTAGTGACAGGCGACCCTACAACAGTAGGTGCATTGTGCAGAACTGTTGTTCGCACACTAAATGGTGGACAGTTTTCTACTGATCCAAACACTGAGGACGGTGCATCAAATCGTGGTTCAAGTGCTGTACTAGTTGCTGTAGGCGTGTTAACACAGGCACAAGTAGATGATTTCTATGCTAAGGCTGAGACAGTACGTTACCCCTTAGCTACCAAAACAGAATATGATTTTCAAGTAGCCAAGGGCACAATAGCTAAACTAGCACTACGACAGACAGCTAATGGTGATTGTGCGATTATGGAAGTTTTTGCAATCTGTGCTAACCATCCACCGAGAGTGACTATCGCTAACGGTACACGTATTGGCTACTTCTATAATGTTGCCGCTACAGGTTTCTATTCTTTCACTATTCCTAATGAATATCGTGGACAAGATTTATTTGTAGATAATGCTTACTCCGTTATCTCTTAGGGGGTAGTAGTATGGCTTATTATTTAGAGTTCGCAGTTGGGGACAACGTAACTTTTGCAACACCTATCACAATACCTTCTGCCAGTGATGAATCCTTCACCTATGTTTGGGATTTTGAATATATTGGTGGCTCTAAAACTTTATTCGCAAACCCTGCATCATTTGATGATGTAATAAGAATAGCTAATGATACTCGGATATTCTTTAGAGCAGGAGCTACAAACTTCACCTACGACCTAACAGTACCTTTATCTCTAGGTCGCCAAGTTATAAAGTACAAAAAAGATGGTCTTAATGGTACTTTTTACGATGGTAATAACAATATATTGTCGCCCGTCCAATCAATAGGGATGACGAGTACTGTATACGGTTTTGGAACAAGGAGCATTTCTGGTGGAGAGTTTAGCGGAGCTTTATACTCAGCCCAGATATACAGTGATTTTACTGAAACAACTTTAGTTCACGATTGGCAACCATCAGCAACAGGTGGCACAGGATTAGTATTAAAAGATACCGTAGGAGCAAATGACGGAACACTTGTAAACTTTCCAGTAGACAACAGTCAGTGGATTGAGTACTTCACAGCCATAGACCCTACGCAGTGGACAGACAAACTTGATATAACAACCAATAATACAATAGCAACTATTGCTGACCCATTTGCATTCCTAGTAACAGAGGCAAACTTACCATCAGGTATTTGGGACATTGCTGAACCTAGTGAGAACTATTTAACGGTTGATGGTGTTGATGATGTTGTCGATTTAAGCTCAAGTTTACCATCCGATCCCGCGTGGGAAATAGAAATTGAATTTAGACACAATAAAGCCCCTAACGGAACAGTAATACTAGTAACTAATAATTCATTTGTAGCTAAATATAAAATTGAACTAGGCGTTAAATTTGCGCGTGACGAAATAATTTTTGTTTCTAATGATAATACTTTTAATACACAATTTGATTTTGCAAGCACGCCCACTCAAGATGGGTTATTTCATAAGCTTAACTTAGTATTTAACGGTTCTGTTTTACGTTGTTTTATAGATGGAATAGAAGCCGCAATTGGTGGCGTTTCTGCAACAAGCATAACGCTGGGTAGTTTTAATCGAATTGCAATGACGGGCGCAGTTGTTGACCTTAAAGGAACAAAATATTGGTCGGATGCAACTCAATCTACATTAGTAAACAATTACGACCCATCAGTATCAAACGACACAACCTTAGTCGATACAGTAGGCGGTAACAACGGCACACTGGTTGGCTTCAATGTGCCTGTGCCTTTAACTTTTGATGGTGTTGATGATGTTGTCACTACTGGCTCAGTTGTCGGTGGTTCTTTTGACGATAGAGAGAATATAGCGGCAGATTGGACTTTAGATATTGACTGTGAATTGCCAAGTACAAGTCTATTTAGATGGCTTGATAATTCAGTAGGGTCTGATGCATCATTAATCAGAGCAAGTGATGGTCTTGTCCGTTTAACACTTAGGGCTGGTCAGGTTCAATTTAGCTTAGGCAGTGGCGTAATACCGACAGCGCAAAGAATAACAATCAGGTTTCAAAAAGTACCTAGCGCATTAGTATTTAGGTTTTTTATTGATAGCGGCTCAGGATTTGTTCAATACGGAGGAGACCAAAGCAGTAGCGGTGTAACACAGTTCAACTGGGATGTTTTTGGCAAGGATGGTGGCACAAGTGACAGATTCAGCGGTGACTTGTACGGGATAACATACACAGCTAATGCAAGCGCGGGTGTTAGTTTAACATTAGACCCATTTGTATCACCGCAAGGAAGTACAACCCTCCTAGACACCATAGGTAACAATAACGGTACGTTAAGTGGTGGTTTCGTAATCCCTACTCAACCTGCTCCTAACTACTTCAAAGCAACAAATGGTGGTGGCGACCTTCGTATCTGTATGAACGAGGATGGTACAGGGCAACTGCCACTAGAGATAGTGAACTTCAACACTCGCACACAGAAAGCAGTGCTATGGAGCAGAGCACCAAGTATAAACCCATCACAAGGTTTCTGGTTGTTCTGTGGTAAACCTAACGAAGTGCAACCACCTGTTACTGATGTTAATGGTAGGAACGCGGTATGGATTGACTATGTTGGGGCTTGGCATTTAAACGACCTTAATTACTTGGATAGTACAGGTGCTAATAATTTAACAAGTATTGGAACTATAACTACAGACCAAACATCTCCTACGGGCGCGGGTATTGCCACAGGTGCAAGCGGTTCAAACAATGGTCTGCTCGGTAGTTCTGGCTCAGCATACAGTATTATACAAACATCAGGACAAGAACATACAGTAAGTTATTGGACTAAAAACGCCAATGAAACATCAGGTGGGTGGTGGGTTGGAAAAGAGGCCGAGTGGGCCGCACAAGCCGAAGATGTAGTAAGTTCAGATAATAAGGTAGCACCTAGAGTCAGCACATTTGGAGCAAATACTGCAAGCTCTGTAAGTGATGCAATAGTTATTGGTACGTGGACAAAAGTAGATTTAGTAATCACAGCAGGGTCAACGGTTAGGTCCCTTGTTGATACGGTTTTAAACGCTAACAGCTCATTGACGGATTTATCTTTAACTGGTAGCGGTGCATTTGGTATAGGAACAAGAGAGGGTTCAACAACTGACGGGCACAACGGCTCTATTGCAGAAGTTTTTTTATATTCTGGATTAAAATCTGATTCTTTCTTGGAAACAGAATACACCAACCAATCGACACCTAACGCATTCTGGGAAACTGGAACGCTACAAAGTACGGTAGGTGTTGGCAGTAATGCTTGGTATTTACCCCTCGATGGAGGTAACGACACAGTTAATACCGCATCTGGCTTAACGCTTACGTCTATTGGAGACTATTTAGAGTTTGATTATAACATTGACGCAGGTGAAAGTATATACTCCTTATGCGGGGATGCAACTAGCGGTAATTTTTGCGCTTACGAAAGTACGAAGTGGCGGTTCAGAGTTGCTACAAGCGGCACAGTAAAGGAGGTAACAACAGCTTTACTAACAGGTAGAATACTATTCAGATTAGAATTAATATCTGGGGGGTATGAGCTTTTCGCAGATGGGAGTTCTGTAGCTGTTTTTAGTGGCGAACCAACAGGTTTTAGCCCGACAGTATTAACAGGTTCCGTTATAGCGGGTTCTTTTTTAGGGGACCTTTATACAGTAAGGCATAATGTAAGTGGGGCAGATGTTAATTTCTTTAAAAATGATGTC
>TARA_R110000772_G_scaffold185964_1_pt1 | contig 18297 bp, 27 predicted proteins | sample TARA_R110000772 | Tara Oceans TARA_R110000772 (sample SAMEA4397948) | marine metagenome | biome: Polar Biome; feature: [SRF] surface water layer (ENVO:00010504); material: water (ENVO:00002006), including particulate matter (ENVO:01000060) such as... | depth 5 m | reverse complement strand
AAAGATAAGTTCATGCCTTTTGTGCATCACGTCTATGACGGATTTATTGAAGGCCATCATCACCGCATCATTGCTGAAAAATTAGAAAGAATTGCTAAAGGTGACCTGAAGCGACTTATAGTTAACATGCCGCCAAGACATTCAAAGTCAGAATTTGCATCGTATTTAATGCCTGCTTGGTTTCTTGGGAGAAACCCTAAGTTAAAGATTATCCAGGCCACACACAACACAGAACTAGCCGTGCGGTTTGGCAGAAAAGTCCGTGATCTAATGGGCACTGACCAATATCGTGATATTTTCTCACAAGTTCATTTAAAGTCAGATGATAAAGCCGCGGGCCGGTGGGGTACTGCTGAAGGCGGGGAATATTTTGCCGCGGGAGTAGGGGCTGCAGTAACTGGTCGTGGTGCCGATTTGTTTATTATTGACGATCCACATTCTGAGCAAGACGCTTTATCGGAGACGGCATTCGATCATGCTTATGAATGGTATACTTCTGGCCCGCGTCAACGTCTGCAGCCAGGCGGGGCTATTATTTTAGTGATGACCCGTTGGGGAACAAAGGACTTAACCGGTCGTTTGATGAAAGCCCAAGGTAATGACACGCTGTCGGATCAGTGGGAAGTGGTTGAGTTTCCTGCAATAATGCCGTCTGACAATCCTTTGTGGCCTGAGTTTTGGGGAAAAGATGACCTATTAAAGGTTAAAGCGGCCTTACCACTGTCTAAATGGAATGCTCAGTGGCAGCAACAACCGACTGCATCTGAAGGCGCGATTGTTAAAAAAGAGTGGTGGAATGTCTGGGAACCTGAAGAAATACCACATATTAAGTATATTATGCAGTCTTATGACACAGCTTTTTCTAAAAAAGAAACGGCGGATTATTCTGCAATCACAACGTGGGGTGTGTTCTGTCCCGAGGAAGGTGGCCCCGATCACATTATCCTCCTCGATGCTCGACGAGGCCGTTATAACTTTCCGGAATTAAAAGAAGTTGCTTTAGAAGAATACGATTATTGGGACCCAGACATGGTTTTGATTGAGGCGAAGGCCACAGGAACTCCGTTAACAGATGAGCTTCGAAGGACAGGGATTCCTGTCTTGAATTACACTCCAAGCAAGGGTCGTGATAAAGTAACTCGGATGCATATGGTCGCACCGATGTTTGAGGCCGCAATGGTTTGGGCTCCAGAGAAGAAGTTTGCGGAAGAGGTTATTGATGAAGTGGCGTCTTTCCCCTACGGCGATCATGATGACTATGTTGATAGTATGACTATGGCAATTATACGCTTCCGTCAGGGCGGGTTTATCGCTCTGGCGGGCGAAGAAGATGATGAGTTGGAACATGTCCCACAGATGAGAGAGTACTACTGATGTCGATCCCTCCTAATGAAATGACCGCAATGATTGACCGCTCGATGGAAGCTGTCCCTGGGCAGGAAATGGAGGTGTTCGAGCCAGAGGAGTTCGAAGGTGGGGCTTTGGTTACCGAAGATGGTGCCGGAGGTGCGTTGGTTGAGGCACTTGCTGATCAAAGCGGAATGGAAGTCCTAGTTGAGGAGTATGATCATAATGCCAATCTTGCCGAACTTTTAGACGACTCTACGTTAGGTGAGCTTTCTTCTGATCTTCGAGGTCAGTTTGAGGAAGACCGAGATTCGAGGTCCGAGTGGGAAGAAGGTTACACCAATGGTCTAGATCTTTTAGGCGTTAAGTCGGAAGAAAGAACACAGCCGTTTGCGGGCGCTTCTGGAGTCACTCACCCTTTGATTTCAGAGTCTGTCACACAGTTCCAAGCACAAGCTTATAAAGAACTTTTGCCTTCTGGTGGTCCTGTTAAGACTCAGATTATAGGCGCGACTACGCCAGAGCGTGATGCTCAAGCGCGTCGAGTCAAAGACTTCATGAATTTTATGGTGACAGAGGTCATGGAAGAGTTTGATCCTGATACAGATCAAATGTTGTTCTATTTGCCATTGTCTGGATCGACCTTTAAGAAGGTATATTTTGATGAAACAAAACAGAGACCCGTATCTCGATTTGTGCCCGCCGAAGATTTGGTGGTCCCCTACTCCGCAACGGACTTGGCGACCAGCCCGCGGGTTACGCACATTACTCGCATGGATGAGAATCAAGTTCGCAAGCTACAAGTTGTTGGTAGCTACCGAGATGTTGATCTTTCAGTTGACTATGAAGAAGCGGATGGCCCGGTTAGGCAAAAAGTCAGAGAGCTAGATGGCATTGAAAAATCAGAGCCAGGATCTCTTTTTACGCTTCTTGAAATGCATGTTGATTTAGACCTTGAAGGGTTTGAAGATATTGGGCAAAATGGCGAGCCCACCGGTATCCGGCTTCCATATCTGGTCACATTAGATCTCGGTAGTGGTGAGATTTTATCTATTCGCAGGAACTATAATGAGGATGATCCGACCCGTCGGAAGAACCCTTATTTTGTGCATTACAAGTTTTTACCGGGATTAGGTTTTTACGGGTTCGGTTTGCTTCATATGATTGGAGGGCTGGGCAAAGCAGTCACTTCAATATTAAGGCAATTGATTGATGCAGGAACACTGGCGAACCTCCCAGCAGGATTCAAGGCGCGGGGTATCCGCATTCGTAACGACGATGAGCCATTGTCCCCTGGCGAGTTCAGGGACGTTGACGCTCCTGGCGGCGACATACGGAATTCAATTATCCCGCTCCCGTTCAAAGAACCGTCGGGCACGCTGGCGCAACTTTTGGGAGTACTTATTGACTCTGGGCGGCGCTTCGTCTCCATTGCCGACAATCAAATGGCTTCACCAGGTTCGCAACAACAACCGGTAGGAACCACGGTTGCGTTGCTCGAGCGCGGCATGAAAGTAATGAGCGCAATCCACAAACGATTGCATTACGCGCAACGGTTAGAGTTCCGGATGTTGGCGGGCGTTATACGCGACTACTTACCCCCTTCGTATCCTTACGAAGTCCCAGGAGCAGAACAAGAAGTAAAGGCGCAAGATTTTGATGACAGGATTGATATTCTACCTGTCTCAGATCCTAATATTTTCTCAATGGCGCAACGTGTTACTTTAGCGCAGACTCAGTTGCAGTTAGCGCAATCTAATCCACAGATGCATAATTTGTATGAAGCGTATCGTAGGATGTATTTAGCTCTTGAGGTTCAAAACATTGAGCAAATACTACCTCCGCCCCAACCTCCTGCTCAACCTCAACCAGAAGATCCTGCATTTGAGAATGGTAAAGTGGCTAAAGGATTACCGATTCAGGTTTTCCCTGAGCAGGATCACGATGCTCATCTTGCAACACACGCTAGTTTTTATCGTATGCCTATCGTGCAAGCAACACCTCAAGTGCAAGCTAATCTTCTTGAGCACATGTTCCGCCACATCTCAATGAAGGCGAAGAGTGTTGTTAATAAAGAGTTAGAGCAGATGAATGAAGAAAATATGCAGATTCAAGTGGCCTTCCAAGCAGGTCAAATTAACGAAGCTGAAGCTGCTGCTCGAGTACAGCAGATGGCACAGCAAATGGATCCAGTGGCTACTGAAGCAAAAGTGGCACAACTAGAGGCACAGTTCACTCAAGAACTTATGAAACAGATACAACCTGAAGGCACAGGAGATCCTCTAGTAGCTATTCGACAGCAAGAGTTAGCTATTAAAGCCGCGGATACGGAGCGAAAGGCTAAGTCCGATGAAGACGAGTTGAAACTTGAGAGAGACAAGCTTATGCAACGAGCCGCAACGGATTCAGCCAGGCTTGAGCTACAAGAAGAGATAGCCGATCAAAGATCCGATGTGAATAGAGAGAGAATTGAGATTCAAAGGCAGAGGCAGACTTAACCATGATTTTTGAAGCAGTCGCATTAATATCCACAGCCAATGCTGCAATCTCTACCGTTAAAGAGGCTCTAGCGAATGGTCGAGATATAATGGACTGTGGGCGGGAGCTTTCAAGTTACTTTGATTGTAAGGCGGAGATTCAAAAAAATGCTAGTCGGTCTGGTAGTGGCGCAGACCTTGAAAACTTTATGGCGTTAGAGAAGCTAAAAGTAGCGGAAGAAGAATTGAAAACCATGCTCATTTATCAAGGCCGAGCCGGACTTTATCAAGATTTTCTTAGGTACCAAGCCGACCAGAAGCGGGGTCGAGAAGAGGCGCAGCTAGAGGGTGTTCGTAAAAAAGTGGCTAGAGAAAAAGCCTTTAAGGATGGACTTCTTTATTGTATTGCTGGGGTTAGTATTGTCGGTTTGTTGGGCGGGGCCGTGGCCTTTATATATTGGCTTGTTACTAATCGAGGCGCTCTGAGTGACTAAGTTGTTTCAGAAGGACAGTATTTACAAGGATCTAGATTTGGATCAAGACGGAACAATAACTGATGAAGAATTGGAACGCGCTGAACAAATTTTACAAATACAAAACTCAGATAAAAAAGAAGATCAAATTAGGAAAATGGCTTGGTTTTCTTTATGGGGGATGCTCTTATACCCAAGTGGGATCGTACTATGTGACATACTTGGTCTTGATAATGCTGCTAGTCTTTTGTCTGATGTGGCTCCTACCTATTTTGTTGCCGGGTCTGGATTGACAGCTTGTTTCTTTGGCGCACAAGCCTACGCTAAAACCAAAGAAAAAGTCCCCTCTAGAGAAAGACGGGAAAGTAGAACATGATAAACTTGATTGGATCTCTTATAGGGCCTGTTACTGGGTTACTAGATAAGTTTGTTGAAGATAAGGATCAAAAAAATGCTTTGGCTCACGAAATTGCGACAATGGCTCAAAAACAAGCTGCAGCCGCTGCAATGGCCCAAATTGAAGTTAATAAGTCAGAGGCTCAACACAAGAGTCTTTTTGTTGCTGGGTGGCGCCCAAGCGTGGGCTGGACGTGTTCAATTGCGCTTTTTTACCACTATGTCCTTGTGCCGTGCATACTGTTTGGAGTGGCTCTCTCTGGTAAAGAAATACCTCCGCTCCCTGTATTCGATATGGACTCGCTAATGACAGTGCTTTTGGGTATGCTCGGAATGGGTGGATTAAGGTCGTTTGAGAAGTACAAGAATTTAACTAAATAGGAAGAGGAAATTATTATGCCATTTGGTAGTGGAAAAGCAGTTGCAAAACGCAAAGCAGCACTTAATAAGCCTACAAGTGTAGCTGCAGCAAAAAAACAAGGTAAACCTACTTTTACGGGTACGGATGGAAAGCAGAAGGCGGCAGTAACCGCTAAAGATTTAAAGGATTCAGGTCATAAAACTTTACGGGCTTACTTAAATGCTAAAGGTAAACCCGCTAAAAAATCTCCTGGTAAAAGCGACAGTGTAGGTAAAAATAAAAGAGAAGTCTCTGCTGCAGTTGCAAAACGCACGGCAGCACTTAAAAAACAAAACGAACTTGCTACTATGGCTCCGAAAAAGATAGACTCTCGAGCCAAAGCACAACGTATAACAGATAGTACACCTAAAAATATTCCTCTTAGTAAAGCACAGTCACAACAAGCTGCAGAAAAAAATAAATTTGGATTTGCTATGCCGGGAAGCAAAAGCCGTATTAACTTTGCTTTAAACAAGAAGAAATAAATGGCTAAAGGTGTTAAGCATTACTCTAAAGCTGGTAAAGAGTTTACAGGGCCCACGCATAAGACGAGGGGTCAAATAATGACGGGGGCAACCCACACCTCTAGTAGTAAACCTTTGTTTCATCTTAATGAGCTTAGTACTACTTCTAAGGCTAAGGTCAAAAAAAAGTGAAGACTTGATTAAGGAAAATATTGTGAAATCAAAGAAATCTAAAGATTCTGGAATTGTTGAAAAAAAGATGATGAAAGGCGGCAAGGTCGATGGGTACATGAAAGGCGGCAAGGTCGATGGGTACATGAAAGGCGGCAAGGTTCGTGGGTATAGTAGCGGCGGCTGTGAGCAATTTTCTGGAAAGAAGTTTAGCGGCAATTATTAGTGGATCTTGTTCAATTTGCACAAACGCTGTATAAACGTATTAACGTTAGGCAAGATGATATATCTACCTATCTGACATCCGGTGCTGCTCAAGATTACGAGACGTACCGCAGCCTAGTTGGTGAGTTACAGGGACTCACCTTTATTAGGGAAGAAATGAAAACCCTGCTGGAGAACTCAGAAGACGATGTCGAATCCATCTTTATTGATACCTGAACATGTCGCGGAAACAATTGCCGCAGAAGAAAAAACAGAACAACTTAAAACGGAAGAACCTGAAGGCTTAGAAAAAGCCTATGTTGATCCCAACGAGCGCGTTCTTGACCCCTCTCTTTTAGACAAATCGTTACTTGAAAGACTGCCTAAACCTACGGGTTGGCGGATTCTTGTTATGCCGTATCAAGGTAAATTAAAAACCGACGGCGGTATTTATATACCAGATCATATTAGAGAAAGAGAACAGTTAGCTACCGTTGTTGCGTATGTCTTAAAAGTTGGCCCATTAGCGTACAAAGATCCAGTTAAATTCGGGGAAGAAGAGCCCTGGTGCAAACAAGGTGATTGGGTATGCATTGGTCGCTATTCAGGCTCACGCTTTAAAATTGACGGCGGAGAGATCCGCATACTCAATGACGACGAGGTGATCGCAACAATTTCAGAACCAGGGGATATCGGTAATGTCTGAAGAAGATTTAAAAGAAAGCACTGAAGAAGAAGGTAATGATGTAGAGGTTGAGGTTGCTCAACCAGACGCTCCTGAAGGTGCGGAAGCCTCTACAATCACTGAAGATGATTCTTCAGGTGGGGAAGAGATTGAAAACTACAGTAAAAACGTACAGAAACGGATAAAAAAACTTACTGAAAAGTACCGTCAGGAAGAGCGAGATCGAACAGAAGCCGTTCGGATAGCACAACAGCTAAAGAATGAAAACGATCAGTTAAAAACTCGTGTGCAGTCTTTAGACAGTGGTTATCTTTCAGAATATGGAACTCGGTTAGAATCTCAGTTAGCTCAAGTTAGGCAGAAATATGGGGACGCTCAAGACAGTGGAGACGTTGACAAGTTATTTGAATCCCAGCAAGAGCTTAACAGAATTCAAATTGAGCAAGAGCGCCATCGAATCGCTACTCAGAGACAGCAGTCTCAGGGAGATAGAGTTCAGGTTCAAGGGCAAGCTCCGACTGCACAACAAGCGCCGACTGCACAACAAGCGCCGGTGCAAGAGCCTGATCCAAAGGCGCAAAGCTGGGCCACAAAAAACGAGTGGTTTGGTCAAGACGAAGTAATGACATACGCCGCGTTTGGAATTCATCGTAAGCTTGTTGAAGAAGAAGGATTTGATCCTACGTCTGACGAGTACTACAATGAGGTTAACTCAAGAATGCGTCGGGAGTTTCCGCACAAATTTAAGGGTCAAAAATCGGGAGGAAGTTCTCAGGTCGCCACCGCTGATACTTCCGCTTCCCGCAATTCGGGGCGCAGCAGAAAGGTCAAGCTTTCTCCATCTCAAGTCCAGATGGCAAAGCGTCTTGGCGTTCCGCTCGAAGAGTACGCTAAATACGTTAAACCATAAGGAGATTTAGATGACAGAAGCTGAGGCTCGCGCTCCACGCGCAACGAAGAACCGTTCTACTGAAGAGCGAAGGAAACCGTGGGCACCTCCAAGTCGATTGGATGCTCCACCTGCCCCAGAGGGCTATTCACACCGTTGGATTCGGACGTCGATTCGCAACGAAGAGGACACCATGAATGTTCACACGCGCTTGCGTGAGGGCTGGGAGCCTGTTCGCGGGGAAGAGTATCCGAGTTACGAATACCCTGTTATTGATGAGGGTAAGCACGCAGGAGTTATAGGTCAGGGAGGCTTAATGCTTTGCCGGATTCCTGTGGAAACAGCTAAAGAACGATCCGAGTATTACGGAGTCCGGACCCGAGAACAAATGACTGCTGTTGACCAAGACATGATGAAAGAACAACACCCCTCGATGCCTATGACACAAAACAGGCAGAGTCGGGTTAGTTTTGGGGGTCGCAAAGGCGACAACAATGAGTAGTTTTAAGAGGTAAAGACTCATGGCTAACGCAAATGGAGCCTTCGGACTACGTCCGTATGGCATGGTGGGTGCTGCACCCAACTCCACTGGTGTAACTGAGTACCGTATCGCTTCAGGCAACACAAATAAACTTTACAAAGGTATGGCAGTTATTCCTACCGCGGCTGGTGTGATCGATGATCTCCAAGCAGCAGCAGGCGGAACTGTCTCTATTGTAGGTGTGTTTAATGGATGTGAATACGTTAGTTCAGTCACTGGTGAAACAATTTTCTCAAACTTTTGGCCTGGTTCTGGTGCGGATGCAAATCATCCCGTCAGAGCGTTTGTATACGACAATCCTATGCAGTTGTTTACGATTGCCACGTCTAATGTCGTAGCTGGCGCAAACACTGAAGCCGAAGTGCGTGCAGCGGTTTTCGCTAACATAGCATTCGCTACAGGTAACACAGGTAACGATACAACAGGTAATTCTTCTGCCACAGCAGATCTAAACACTATTGCGGCAACCGCGGGGCTTGCGCTTCGAATTGTTGGAGTAATGGACGATCCGATTAATGCTGATTTTACAGTAGCAGGAATACCGTTGATTGTTCGTATTAACAATCACTTCAATGCTCCGAACGGTTCAATCGCTCAGGGTACTGTCAGTGTCACTGGTGTATAAGGGGATTAGAAAATGGCTATTTCTCGCGCTCAACTAGCAAAAGAACTGGAGCCGGGACTCAATGCCCTCTTTGGCATGGAGTATTCTCGGTATGAAAATCAACACGCAGAGATATACACTACTGAATCCTCAGACCGAGCGTTTGAAGAAGAAGTAATGTTGTCAGGCTTCGGAGCCGCACCAACAAAGTCTGAAGGTTCTAACGTCAGCTTTGATGATGCACAAGAAGCATATACTGCGCGTTACAACCACGAGACTATTGCTCTGGCATTCTCGATCACTGAAGAAGCGATTGAAGACAATCTGTATGATCGTCTTGGCTCTCGTTACACTCGTGCTCTTGCTCGGTCAATGGCTCACACAAAGCAGGTCAAAGCTGCATCCATCCTGAACAATGCGTTCTTGGCTGGTGCAAACTCTGGTGGTGATGGAGTCGCACTTTGTGACCAAAATCACCCTTTGGTAAATGGTGGGGTCTTAGCAAACGAGCCTACTGTTGCTGCTGATCTTAACGAAACCTCACTCGAGGACGCGCTCATCAATATTGCTGGGTTCGTAGACGAGCGTGGATTGAAAGTTGCTTTGCGCGGCACTAAGTTGGTTATTCCACGTCAACTTCAGTTCATTGCAGAGCGTCTGATGGTTTCTAACCTTCGTGTTGGAACTTCAGACAATGACGTAAACGCTATGCGTTCTATGGGTATGTTGCCTGACGGCTATGCTGTCAACGACTTCCTGACAGATCCAGATGCGTTTTTCGTCTTAACAGATGCTCCTCGTGGTTTTGTCCACTTCGAACGGTCTCCATTAAATACAAACATGGAAGCTGATTTCGACACAGGTAATATGCGCTTTAAGGCGCGTGAACGTTACAGCTTCGGATTTTCGGATCCACGTTGTGTGTTTGGTTCACCTGGTGCGTAATAAGTAGTATAATAACTACTGAAGAAAGGGGCTTGCGCCCCTTTTTTTATTGAGCGTACAATAAATAGTCTGCGCCGGATGTCCCTCGTTCGGCGCAGACACCTTGTAAAAATTTAAGACACAAGATGAAACCTATCTTTTGAGGGCTGTCTTAAAACAAAGTGCAGAGGGCCATGCGCTCTGTCTTTTTGGTTAGACCTGGTGTATCGTTTATGGTAGTGGATTAGGGTAGTGGATTATATAACAGCAATTGTTGAAAGGTAGTAAGTTAAAATGGCTAGTACAAGTTTTTCAGGTCCAATTAAGGCCGGTACAATTAAAAATACAACAGGCATCCTGTTAGGAGAAAATGTTGCTAACGTAGGGCAAGTTGTGATGGCTCAGTCAATTATGATTGACGCCGCAGTAGCAATAGGGGCAACAACCTATGATGTTGGAGTTATTCCCGAAAACTCGCAGCTTCTTTCCGTTACTATAAGAGTTGCCATAGCCAGTAATGCGGCTGGCGCAGCGACTGTTTCAGTTGGTAAAACTGGCACGGCTCAGTATTTTATTGCGAACACTAACATCAAAGTTGTTGGGGAAACCTCGTCTATCGCAAACGCGGCTTTGGATGAATCAGATAACTTTGGTACGGATACTCAGATAACAGCTACGTTAACTTCTGCAGGAGGTGCTGCGGCTACGGGTCAAGTTACGGTGACGTTTACTTATTTGCAGGCGAACAACTTGCAGGATAAAGCTGCAAACACCTAAAGGATATTAATATGGCAGGCTCAGATATTGTTGCTCAAACAATTGTAGACGCACAAGCTGCGTCTACAACCTTCGTTGCGGCGGCGGCAAGGCCGTCTTCAACGTTTACAATAGCTAATTCTTCTTTCACTCAAGCGCAGGCTCGTAAACTTAGTGTTACTACTACAGGAGCATCAGATAACGGGAAAACTGTAACTATTGTTGGGACCGACTTAAATGGAAAGTCCTTAACAGAAGTTATAGTTTCTACGGGATCGGCGGCAACTGTTTCAGGAAGTAAGTACTTTAAAACTATTGTTTCTGCTACATGCAGTGCCCAGTACGCGGCAAATGTTTCTGTAGGGATGACAAGTGAGGCTTCGGCTAGTTTTAACACAGGACGGACGCGGCTGAAGGCGTTTACTACTATCTCAAACAGTGTTTCTCACAGAGTAGACTTTATTGACGGGTTGGCTCCAGAAGATGATAACGCTGTTGTAGTGTTTATTACAAAAACCAGCGGCATTAATAATGCGGCGGACGATGTTTATATTCCTGAAGAAGGGGTTTTGTTTAAAACCAACTTAATCATCAAATATGATGTTGCTGGGGCGCATATGGTTACGGCGTTCCACGCTTAAATATAAGTATCATGGCAGAACGTAAAAAACCTTCAATGCCCGCTAAGAGCAAGAAGAATTTCCGGCCTACCAAGTCCGGCGCGGGAATGACTGAGGCGGGGGTTAAGGCGTATCGACGCAAAAACCCTGGCTCTAAGTTAAAGACCGCCGTTACAGGTACTGTCAAGAAGGGTTCAAAGGATGCAAAAAGGCGTAAGTCTTATTGCGCTAGGTCTGAAGGACAGAAAAAAATGCATAGCATTGATTGTAAGAAAACGCCAGATAAACGCATTTGCCAAGCGCGTAAGAGGTGGAAGTGTTAATCACACCAAAAGATAATGTTGCCGCCGCGGATACTTTTGAAGATCTGAGAGTTCAGTTTACTCACTATGCGACACAACAAACTTATATTATAAGGGATATGGAAGACTTGAAAGAGGATGTTTCTGAAATCAGAAAGACAGTTTTTCAAGTTAAATGGGCGATTCTTGGGGGTTTAGGTATGTATGTTTTACACGCGATGGGTTTCATTGAGTTTGTAAAGAATGTGATGTAATGACGATAACCAGGGCAAATACCTCTAAGCAGGTTAGTACATCACCAAGCAAATCAAAAACAAAGACAAAGAAAGATGCGTGCTACCATAAAGTTAAGTCTCGTTATAAAGTCTGGCCTAGTGCTTATGCAAGTGGAGCTTTAGCTAAATGTCGAAAAGTTGGTGCTAAAAACTGGGGCGCCAAAAAAACGAAGAAGTTGTAATGGCTGTTAGTAAAACAAAAAAAGGTGCGTCGCTTCGTAAATGGTTTAGTCAAAACGATGGTAAAGGTTGGGTTGATTGCAAAACGGGTAAAGCGTGCGGAAGAAGCTCTGCTAAAGGAAGTAGTAAAAGAGCTTACCCTGCCTGCCGTCCAACAATGGCTCAATGTAAATCTTCAGGAGCCAAGAAGGCTGTAAATAAAAAAACCTCTACCAAACGTGTTAGTTGGAAAAAAGGAAAGAAGTAATATATGGCGACTTCAGGTTCTTTTGATTTTGAGTTAGATGTAGCAGATATCATTGAAGAAGCATATGAGCGGTGCGGAGTCGAGGTACGCACCGGATATGATACTAGAACTGCTCGTCGCTCCCTTAACCTTATGTTTGCAGATTGGGCGAACAGAGGAGTTAATCTGTGGACGGTAAAGCAAGGGACTTTTAATCTTGTTGCAGGTACTTCGGAGTACACAGCGTCTAATGGATTACAGTCGGCTATCTCAGATATTCTAGAAGTTTCTGTTCGCAGATCAGGCATTGATCTTTCTATTAGTAGAATAAGTAGAGGGGAATATTTAAACATCCCAAACAAGACAACAACTGGAAGGCCCTCTCAGTTTTTCTTCAATCGTCAAATCAGTCCAGAAATCAGTCTTTGGCCTGTCCCTGAAAATAGTACAGATGCTCTTGTTTATTACTATGTACAACAGATTCAAGATGCGGGCTCTTTAGTTAATACTACAGATACTCCTTTTCGCTTCTTCCCGTGCATGGTTGCAGGACTTGCTTATTATCTAGCCTTAAAGAAAGCCCCTGAAAGGGTTCAGCTATTAAAAGTTGTTTATGAGGAAGAGTTCCAAAGAGCGGCAGATGAGGACGAGGATCGTGTGTCCTTAAAACTACAGCCCGATATACAGTATTTGAGATTGTAAAGTGGCACGATTCGCGGCAGGAAATAAAGCTTTTGGTATTTCAGATCGCTCTGGGTTTCGATATCGTTTGCGTGAGATGAAGAGAGAGTGGACAGGGCTGTTAGTTGGACCAGATGAATTTGATCCAAAACATCCGCAGCTTAGATCACCTAATGCTAGTCCTGACCCCGAAGCTTTGCGTAATCCTCGCCCAGAGTCTAATTTAGAGGAACAAAGAAGCATTCAATTTGGGTGGAATCCGGTTGGTTTTAAAGAAATTTTAGGAGTGACTCCTTCCAATAACTTGGTTTCCACATGTTCTGTGGGAACTGTAACGATAGAGATAACGTAATGAGCTTCACATACGCGCAATTAAAACAAGCTATTCAAGATTACGCTGAGAACAATGAGACCTCTTTTGTAGGAAATATACCTATATTTATTCGAGCAGCAGAAGAACGTATATTAAAAAATGTACAGTTAAATTTTTTCCGTAAAAATGTTATCGGATCCATGACATCTTCTGTCAAATTTCTTACAGCCCCTACAGATTTTTTATCACCCTTTTCTTTAGCGTTTACTAAATCAGACACAATCTCTATCGCAACTGCGTCTCAGCCAAATACAGCTTTTACAATTAATGGAAATAATGCCGTTAGTGGGAAGGTCACTTTTTCTATTGCTCGAGCGGTTACAGCCACAACACTAGGTGCTAATGACGGTACTAAAACAATTACGGTCACAGGGACGGACTCAACTGCGGCAGGAATAACAGAAACAATCGCACTTCCAGGATCTGTTTCTACAGTGACCGGAACCAAGTTTTTTAAAACTGTTACCGCTGTATCTATATCTTCTCAACCTGCAGCGAATGTGTCTGTCGGTCATGTTGACGGAGAGCAAGTATTTTTGCTTTTCAAAGATGTAGATTATGTTCAAGAGTACAATCCAAATCCAGCAACCACTGGCGCTCCAAGATACTATGCTCAGTTTGATGTGGATAATTTTATTATCGGTCCAACTCCAAATGCTTCCTACGCTTCTGAGCTACATTATTTTTACAGACCGGCAAGTCTAACAGCAGGCGCAGATTCTGCCCTTACTTGGCTTAGTGAGAATGCCCCTGTTGCTATGTTGTATGGAAGTCTTTGTGAGGCTTACACATATATGAAGGGCGAGGCAGACATGTTGCAATTATACACTGCAAGATTTACTGAAGCTGCAGCGTCCTTGAAACAACTTGGGGAAGCTAAAGAAACAACTCAAGAATATACAACAGGACCAGTGGTTCGGAAAAAGGTTTAATCTATGTTTTCAGAACAAACAAGTGCAGAAGTTGGCAACGTCTACGTTGTTTCTACAGAAAACCGAGGGCATACTCCCGAGGAGCTTGCGGATATGGCGTTAAGTAAAATCCTGTATGTGGGAACGAGTGTTGACCCGATCCTTCAGCAACAGGCTTTAGAATACAGAGATCAGATTAAAGCTGTATTAATTCAGACAATCTCAAAAGCCATGCTTTCTGAGAGGACAACGTTGTATAATCTCTTTAAAGGCCAAGGTCATGAAGACATGGCTGAAATTTTAAGGAAACTTTAACATGGCAATTTCACAGGCAATGTGTTCTAGCTTTAAGCAAGAGCTTCTTGGCGGTACTCACAACCTAGTTAGTAACTCGTGCAAGTTAGCTTTATTCACTTCAAGTGCAACTTTAAGTGCGGCAACTACTGCATATGCTGCGCCTAGTAGCGCGTCTGCAGTTCCAACTAGCACGCATGAAGTTTCTACTGGGGGAAGTTCTAACTACACGGCGACAGGTCTGGCGTTAGCAAACCCTGTTGTTTCACGTCCAAGTAGTGGTACAACAGCCACGGTTGATTTTGATAACCGTGTGTTTAGCAATGTAACTCTAACGGCTCGTGGCTGTTTAATATACAACGATACTGTGTCTGATAAGGCTGTTGCTGTTTTAGATTTTGGAAGCGATAAGACGGCAACGTCAGGTGATTTCACAATTGTATTCCCTGCCAACGATGCAAATAACGCTATTATTCGCCTAGCTTAATAAGGTAAACAATGGCCTCGTTACAGGGTTGGGGTAGACAGACCTGGAGTTCTGGCGCGTTTGGTCAAATAGCTCCAGTTGCGATTACTGGTGTTTCCTCGACCGGCTCGGTAGGCACGCCTACCGTTATAGCGGTTAAAAATGCCATAGTAACTGTTACAGGGTCTGCTGTTACAGGGTCTGTAGGTACGGTCACTCAAACCTCTCAGGGCGTAGTAGACGTAACTGGAGTTGTAGGCACCTTCTCAGTTAACTCTCCAGTTTTTGATATAATCGTTCCTTTAGGGGGCTGGGGTCGAGATACATGGGGCGCTGGGCCGTGGAGTGAGTCAGGCTCTGACTTAGTTATTACCACCGCGGTAGGAAATGTGACCGTGGACGGAATTAGAAACGAATCTATTTCCGTAACTGGATTAAGTATTGCGTCTGCAACAGGAACTATTAGTCCTGTTATAGGGACGTCACCCTTATTAACTGGTGTGTCTTCAAGCGTTTTAGTGGGTACTGTCACATCGCCTGCACAAGCTCAAGTTTCTGTAACGGGAACAGCCGCAACTGTTTCTCTTGGCTCCTTAGTAATAGATGTATCAATTGTAGTATCAGGTGTTTCTTCTACGGGTCAAATTGGAAGTATTTCACAAACAAACGGTTCCAATGTTAATGTGACAGGTGTCATTGGAACTGGTAGTGTCAATAATGTAAATATTTGGGGTATACTGAAACCAAATCAAGACCCTGTTTGGGGTAATGTGGGATCAAATCAGAGCCCTGATTGGGTTAAGATCGTTGCTTAGAGGAACTTTAAATGGCTAGTACCTATACCACTAATTTGGGTATTGAGAAGATCGCTACTGGGGAGCAGTCCGGAGCTTGGGGCACAACAACTAATACTAACTTTGATATTATTGACCAAGCGATCAATGGTATTGAGGCTATAACGTTGGCCTCCGCGGGAGCTTCTGGGTCACCAACTGTAATTCCTATTACTGATGGAGCGGCTTCTACTGGTCGAAACAAGTTTATCCAATTTGTTGACGGTGGCGATTTAAGTGCAACAGCTTACGTTCAACTAACTCCAAATAATGCAGAAAAGATTGTTTTCATACGAAACAGTTTAACAAACAATCGAAGTCTTATTATTTTCCAGGGCAACTATAGTGCTTCTAATGATTTTGAGATCCCTAATGGAAAGGATGTTGTCTTAAAATTTAGCGGAACCGGAACAGGATCTACTGTAACACAGCTTTTTGAAGGGTTGTTGGTAACCGCTGTAGATGCTACCACAGGAAATATTACAACTGTCAATGCTACAACTGTCAATGCTACAACAACAGATTTAACAAACATTGAAGTAACCAACCTCAAGGCCAAGGATGGCACGGCGGCAGGAAGCATAGCCAACTCAACAGGTGTTGTTACTTTAGGTAGCTCTGTCTTAACTACTACAGACATCAACGGTGGCACTGTTGATGGTGTCACGATTGGCACTAATGCAGTCGTCACTGATCTTAGAGTAGATAACTTAAAACTAGACGCGAATAAGGTTGAATCGACGAACACAAACGGGAACCTTCAGGTTGAAGCAAATGGAACGGGTTATCTCGAAATTAGAGGTAACACGAACTCCGGCAGACTTCGCTTTAACTGCGAGTCTAATTCACATGGTGTTACTCTTTCAGGGCCTCCTCACAGTGCCTCTGCAACGTATGGGTTAGAATTACCTAACGCTGATGGTTCTAGTGGTCAAGCACTAGTAACAGATGGCTCTGGCAAACTTTCATTTGCTAGTGCTGGAATCTCAACTGGGAAAGCCATAGCAATGGCTATTGTCTTTGGCTAAAAGGAATAGAAAATGTCAGCCCCAAATATTGTAAACGTAGCAACAATCACCGGTAAAACTGCCGTGGTAAGTTTAAGTTCAACCAATGCGACTACTATAGTAAGTAATGCCGCTTCATCGAGTAAGGTATTTAAGATCAACAGTATAACTGTAGCAAATGTTGATGGAACCAATGCTGCGGACATTACGGTTAGCTACTACTCGCAAGATGATATTGGAGGGACTGCAACAGAAATAGTAAAAACTGTTTCTGTTCCGGCTGACTCAACCCTTGTAGTTGTAGACAAGAATACTTCTATTTATTTAGAAGAAGATAAATCTATCGGTGCCCAAGCCGCGGTCGCTAACGATTTAAAAGTTTTGTGTTCATACGAAGAGATTTCTTAAATTGACTAGAACTTTAAAGTACATAGGCGAAGACCCTGAAGTTTTAAGTAACTTTGTTAGCGCTGTAGCCAGTGGCACTTTAGCTGACGGCAGTACAGTGGTTGTTAATGCCAATGGGACTGTAAGTGTTGTAGCTGGAGCAGGCATAGGAGCCGACGTTATATTTGAAACGGGTAACAATGCAACAGCCATATCTGCCGTTTTCCAGTCAAACACCAATCAAGTTATAATTTTTTACAGAGACACTGGCAACTCTAATTATGGGACGGCTATTGCCGGATCGGTAAACGCTTCTGATAATAGCATTGCGTTTGGTACTGCACACGTTTTTGCAACTCATACCATATATTCTTCGGGTAGTGCTTTTGACACTAATTCAGAACGTGCTGTTGTTACCTACAGCAATGCGAGTAGTTCTGCTCATGCGATTGTAGGACACATTTCTTCTGGCACAAATTTCACATTTGGCTCTGCGATTACATTGAGTAGCAATTCCAGTTCACATTTCCAAGCCGTTTTTGACTCTACCAACAACAGAGTGGTTCTTTTTTGGAAAGAAAGCAATGTTGGAAAAGCAGTTGTTGGAAATATTACTGCGAGTAATAACTCCATTGCGGTAGGTTCTGTTGTTCAATTTAGTGCAGGGAATTTTGACTGGCGGCAGGGAAATACCGGAACCACGTTTGATACAAATGCGGGCAAAATTGTAATTGCCTATAAAGACAGCAATCAATCTCCTAATAGAGGTGTGGTGAATGTAGGAACAGTCACTGCAAGCAATAACAGTATTGCTTTTGGTAGTCCTGTTGTCATTGATTCAAGCAACACAGCCGATAACATTGACTGTCTATTTATACCGACTATCAACAAAGTTGTTTTTGCATTTACCTCACCGTCTGACTCTGTTAAAGGCAAAGCAGTTGTAGGGACAGTCAATGGAACATCTATGGATTTTGGGACTATCGCAGTTTGGGGCACAGATACCAATAACTATAATTCTGCGTTAACTTTTAACTCTTCCACGAACATAATAACATTGTTCAATCAATCGGTAGTTGGTAGCACCACTAGCATAAAAGTTGGCGACATCAGTGTTTCTGGAACTAACCTTACGTTTGGGACTAGATCAGTTTTTAGTAGTTTTCTGGGCACTGATATTAGTATTGTTTTTGATAATAATTCTAACCGAACTGTAGTTGTTACTCAAAATACTGATGGCTCTTTAGACAAGGGAATAGCTATAGTTTATCAAAATGCAACTACTGGTGCTAATGTTGCTCAAAGTGTATCGGCGTCAACGTTAATCGCTAGTGAGGTTCGTAATCCGTACTTTTCAGTTTTTGACACTAACGCAAATAGAATTTTATTTGTTTATAAAGTATCAAATCCA
>TARA_R110000772_G_scaffold66827_1_pt1 | contig 18337 bp, 14 predicted proteins | sample TARA_R110000772 | Tara Oceans TARA_R110000772 (sample SAMEA4397948) | marine metagenome | biome: Polar Biome; feature: [SRF] surface water layer (ENVO:00010504); material: water (ENVO:00002006), including particulate matter (ENVO:01000060) such as... | depth 5 m | reverse complement strand
CAGTCGATTTGAAAACGGGGTATGGATTGAGTCCGACTACTCAGGCCTTGAATTTAGAACAGCCTGCGAATTGTCGAGGGATAGCCAAGGACTTTCTGACATACTCGAAGGCAAGGACATCCACAGGCAGACCGCAAGTATTGTTGAGCAAAAGCCTGCTGATCAAGTTACCAAAGATGAGAGGCAACGGGCGAAGGCCCAGACGTTTCTCCCCCTTTTCGGCGGGACAGGGAATGGTCAGCCAGCACACATAAAGGCGTACTTTGATAAGTTCTACGGTATATACGAAGGTATATATAGTTGGCATCAATCACTAATGATTGGAACACTCAAGAACGGCACTGTAGAAACACCTAGTGGGCGTCAATACTTTTGGCCAAATGTCGAGAGAACTAAGAACGGCAGGGTGACCAGTGCAACCCAAATACTTAATTACCCGGTGCAAGGCTTCAGCGCCGATCTTGTGCAGCTTGCCTGTATAAGAGCCTTTAAACTGTTCAAACAGGCAAAAATACGCAGTAAACTGACCCTAACGGTCCACGATAGCATTTGCGTAGACACTCATCCTGATGAGATTGAACAGGTAAAATCCATTCTGACAGAGGCCATGACAGGTGTTGGGGAGGAGGCTGAAAAGCGTTTTGGGTACAAGACAATTGTACCTTTAGAAATCGAAATTAGTGGTGGGCCAAATTGGCTAGAGCAACAGGAATATGCTTGATTAAGCCACCTAATTATCGTATAATGAGAGACCATATTGAGGAAACAGTTATGACTGAACTAGTACTACAGGAAAACGGCTTATCGTTAGCAGAAATCAGCGCACAGTTGGGTGCTGCATCAACATCATCAGGGCCAAGCATCCCTGCGTTGGGTATGAACTATGACGGCGAGAATGGCCCAATGGGAGCATTCTTTTTAAAGACCGGGCAGGATCAAGCCTACGCCACAGAGGGTGTAAGGTTCCGGGCTTTTAGTAATCACATCCAGTATCAGCACTGGGGAGATGATAATTCGTTAGTCAATAAATCTATATTGATTAAGAACAACCGCGAGGAAGCGCGGGATCAACTGGGCGGATTGATGTGTGGAATGCCCACTTATGAGCAGTCTATTCAAATGTCCCCTGAACAAAAGGAAAAGTACAAGGGTATTGATCGATATAGAATTGTTCGAGGTCTGGTAAATTATACTGGCAAGACATCGGATGGCCGTGAAATTACCATCGAAAACCAGCCGTGTGTTCTATCTGTTAAACGGAAGAACTACGGCCCGTTCTATCACGATGTACTTAAAAAGCTGCCGCAGGGTATGAACCTGTGGGACTTTGAAAGCCTTCTGTCAAAAGAAACTCTCACCAACAGCTACGGTAAGAAGTTCTATGTCATGCACTTTGCTCCTCAATTTGGAAGCCCAATTGCATTGGATCAATTGACGTATGACAGTCTAGCGCATGTTACTAATCTTATTACTTCTGAAAATAAAAATATCGATGAGAAGTATAAAGAGGCTCTCAGCGAAAAGCACGATCAGGAAGAAGCCGTCCGAATTATGGATGAGGTAGACACCTTAGCTCAAGACTTCCGCGTATAATGGGCATCATAGAAAATATGTCCAACGAGGAGTACCACTCACAAGGTGGTATTTCTTCAACCGCAGTTAAGACTGTGTTTAAAAAGTCTCTTGCCCACTGGAAGGGCGAGAAACGCAAGCAGACAACGGCATTTTCAATGGGGTCGGCAGTCCATGCCCTTCTATTAGAAGAAGATCGTGATCTGGTAATTAAAGGTCCAAAGACTAGGGTATCTAAAGCTTTTAAAGAGCTAGAGGCAGACGCTGGCCCTGATCAGGTGGTTCTGACGGAAGTTGAGTATCACGTAGCTAATCGTATGGCTGTTGAGACACTCAAGAACAAGGTATGCCATGACGCACTACGGCATAAGGACCGTCGAAATGAGGTGTCTATCTTTGCTGAGTGTGACCGCACTGGTCTGGTCGTAAAATGCAGGCCTGATTTATACATAGAGTCAGAAGGTACGGTCTTTGATGTAAAAACTACGCAGGACGCCAGCCCCTCTGGATTCGCGTCAGAGTGCTGGAAATGGAGCTATGATATTCAGGCGGCTTGGTACGTTTGGACCTGCGGTTTAGCCGGGATAAAGGTGAACCAATTTAAGTTCATTTCGGTTGAAAAATCGGCCCCCTATGCCAGCCATATGCATGTCGTAAGTCCGGGCTTGTTAGCTAACGCTACGGAAAAAATGCACAAGACGTTGGCTATTATAAAAGAGGCAACTGATAAGCAAGATTTTGGCACAGGCTGGGGTGATTATAGCATCCTTGAACTCCCCAAGTGGCGATAACAACCAGTAGTGCGAAAGCGAAGGGCAGACGGCATCAGCAGTGGGTCAGAGACAAGATACTAGCTCTCTTTCCCAAGGCTCTCCTCCCAGATGATGTCAGAAGCACTTCGATGGGCGCTGGCGGCGAAGACGTACAACTTAGTCCAGCCGCCAGACGCCTATTCCCATATTCAATAGAGTGCAAAGCGTACAAGTCTTTCGCCATTTATAAGGTGATGGACCAAGCTGCGGAAAACTGCCCGAAGGGCGCTGAACCAGTAGCAATCATTAAGGCCGACAGGCAGAAGCCGTTAGCCATAATGGACGCAGACCACTTCTTCAAACTAACGAAAAGAAAAAGCAATGGAACTACCTGAAAACACCATCCAGATCACAATTTGTATTGACCAAGATGAAGACATTATGAGCGTAGAGTTAGACGAAAACCTAAGTTTAAAAATGCCGGAAGACCAAGAAACTTTCTATTTAGACGTTTGTAACGGCCTAATGGGTAAGCTTCACTCTGATCTTGGGGAATTTAGAACTTTTGGAAGTATGCTTCGGAAAATATCTGAGCTTGAGGACGAAATATATGAGGAGGGTGATGGCTGCTTTGAGCCTGCCGACGAACTTCTGGAAGCCATAAAGCTTAAAGAAAATGGCAGTAAGCTTAAAGAAAATGGCAATGTCCTTAGCTTTAAAAAGAAGATGCACTGATGAGTTCGGATGTGGTTAATAGCCCCCCGCATTACCGTAGCTCCAGCATTGAGTGCATAGACGCAATGGCTGCTATGTCAGAAGGCGTTTCTAACCTATCGGCGCATGAATCCTACTGCTGGCAGAACTCATTCAAATACCTTTGGCGGTGGCCCTACAAAAGCGGCATCGAAGACCTGAAAAAGTGTCGCTGGTATTTAGATCGTCTGATCTCTGAATTGGAGAACCGTTGATGATTACGCAAGAAGATATCAATGCCTTTAAGGAATATAACCCGCCGCTGTCTTCGATGCAGCAACTTGTGACTGACTTTGCCCTTCGTATGGACCAGCAAATAAACCAGCCGTGGCCCGGAGATAAAGCCCTAGAGGATTTTCGCTGGAGCCTGATAGCCGAAGAATTTGGAGAGTGTTGGGACGAAAGCGTAAAGGGTAGAAACCCAGAAAATATGTTCAAAGAATTGATGGATATTTTGGTCAACGTAATTGGTTACTGCGTGACGTATGGGTGGAATGCCGAAGAAGGTTTCCGCTTAGTTATGGCCTCAAACATGAGCAAATTAGGCGTAGACGGCAAACCTCTAAAGAACGCTGAAGGCAAAGTTCTAAAGGGACCAAATTATAAACCAGCAAATTTAAAACACTTAGTGGAGACCAATAATGAAAAGTAATTACCTACCCACCGACTATCAAACCTTTATTGCAACTAGTCGCTATGCGCGGTGGATAGATGAAGAGGGACGCCGCGAGACATGGGGCGAAACCGTCTGTAGATATATAAGTCATATTATAAATGATGATATTATGAAAACTGGTAAAGATGATATTTCTTCTAGCGCACAAGTGCATGAAATAGAACAAGCCATCTTAGGTCTAGAAGTAATGCCTAGTATGAGATCATTGATGACGGCGGGTCCAGCCAGTAAGCGTGATAATACCTGCATGTATAACTGTAGCTATTTAGCCATAGATGACCCGAAGGCCTTCGATGAGGCTATGTTCATCCTTCTCTGTGGAACTGGGGTTGGCTTCAGTGTCGAGAGGCAGTTTATTGATAGTCTCCCTGAAGTACCTACTCTGTTCGACAGTGAGACTGTTATCGCCGTTAAGGATAGCAAAGAAGGTTGGGCAAAGGCTTTTCGTCAAGTTTTAGCACTCCTGTGGGCTGGTGAAATTCCTAAGTGGGATGTCTCAAAGGTACGTCCTGCAGGCGCACGGTTGAAGACGTTTGGGGGCAGGGCCTCTGGCCCAGCACCTTTGGTTGATCTGTTTAATTTTGCAGTAAGCACTTTTAAAGAGGCCGAAGGTCGCAAACTGTCGTCAATCGAATGCCATGACCTTATGTGCAAAGTAGGCGAAATTGTGGTTGTTGGCGGTGTTCGACGCAGCGCGCTTATTTCGTTAAGTAATCTTTCAGATGACCGTATGCGTCATGCTAAGAGCGGTAAGTGGTGGGATGAACCGGATCAAAACATCTACCGCTTTGGTTATCGTGGTATGGCTAACAACTCTGTGGCCTACTCTGAGAAGCCTGATAGCATGTCATTCATGCGTGAGTGGATGGCTCTAGTAGAAAGTGGGTCAGGTGAACGTGGTATCTTTAATCGTCAGGCCGCTCAGAAACAGGCTGGTAAGAATGGTCGGCGGGATACTAATTATGCTTTTGGCACAAACCCGTGCAGCGAGATAATTTTACGTGGACCTCGCATTGATGAGAAAACCAATAAACCAATTGTTGGTACAGGCGGTCAGTTTTGTAATTTAACGGAGTGTGTGGTCAGAGCTACAGACACTCTAGAAGATTTAGAGCGCAAGGTGCGTATCGCAACAATTCTTGGCACCATTCAATCCACCTATACCAAATTCCCATACCTACGCAAAGTCTGGGAAAATAATACTGCGGAAGAACGTCTTCTAGGTGTCTCTTTAACAGGCATCATGGACAACACGTTAATGACGCTTGCCAATAATGGATTAGACAAAACTCTGGAGCATCTGAAGAATGTTGCTATCGCTACTAATGCTGAGTGGGCTGAACGCCTTGGCATCCCTGTGTCTACTGCTATCACATGCGTTAAACCTTCCGGCACGGTATCACAACTTGTTGATTCCAGTTCTGGTATTCACGCTCGTCACAGCCCCTATTATATTCGGACTGTGCGTGGTGATAACAAAGACCCTTTAACCCAGTTTATGATGGACCAAGGCATTCCCAGTGAGCCAGAGGCTTCTAAGCCTGACAAAACTACCGTATTTAGCTTCCCGGTTAAGTCCCCTGAAGGTGCGGTGTGTACTTCTGACATGACTGCTCTGCATCAATTGGAGATGTGGCTGGTCTATCAGCGCCATTGGTGTGAGCATAAACCTAGTGTGACAATAAATGTCAAAAAAGATGAGTGGTTTGAAGTAGGTGCTTTTGTTTATGAAAACTTTGATGAGATGTCGGGGGTAAGCTTTCTGCCATTTAACGATCACGTTTATCAGCAGCCGCCGTATCAAGATTGTTCTAAAGAACACTATGAGGCTATCCTTTCTACTATGCCAGCAAGTATTAATTGGGCTGAATTATCAGACTATGAAATGGAAGATACTACGGTTTCAATGTCTACAATGGCGTGTACTGGAGACAGTTGCGAGATTGTGAATATTGGGGCTTAAATATCTTATTTTTATACAAAAAAAGCCTACAGATCGCTTGACCTGTAGGCTATAATATACTAAATATATCTTGAGTGGGGCAAAGATTGGTCGCCTTGTTCGTTGGTTGGAAACCCCTGCTTTGGTTGGCGGGGGTTTCTTTTTTTATTGTACGTTAAGGTCCATCATTTGTTCTTCTACCGTGACCACTGGCCTAGTTTCATCTCTGGGGCGTCCCTCACTGAATGCCCCTGCGCTAGTAATCGGGGCGTTGTCAAAGGCTGATACTGCAGCCCTCCTAGCAATAGGTGCCGGGAATAAAGTTGCATCTAGGGCCAACTTGCCTACAGCCCTAGGCTTACTAAGACCTTTAAAGGACTGACCGTATTTAATGGCGTATTCTTTTAAGGTGTCGATTGCGCCTTTTCGGATAGTAGGGTTCTGCTTTAGAGCCGCTACTAATAGTCGAGGGTTAAGCATCATTATTCTCATCTGCTTCAGTTTATTACCTACAGGCAGGCCTGCAGTAATTTTCTTGAATGCCGCAGAACCAATTGCCGCTGCTTGTAGTTGAGAGCCATCACCCATGCCAAACATAGCACCGAAGTTGGCACCCAGTATTCTAGACCCGTTTGCAATTATGTCGCTTGTCTGGGTCACTACATCCTGAAACTCTCTTACGTCCATAGAACTTCTCTGAATGCGTAAACCTTCGGCCATCAACTCAACTAATGCATCTGTCTCTTCAGCATTAATTACTCCGTTTTGTTGCATGACCTCTAAGACGCTTACATCTCCAGACCTACCACTCAGTGGTCTAGTTAGCTCCTCCGTCAGTTTAATGAAGTCGGTGTTTTCTCCAGCGGTAGCAGACTCAAACAGTTTATCTATAGTGGCCATCCGTAAGTCTGCTAAAGCATCCCGGTCACCTAAAGCCTCTTGAGCCAGCCTAGTGTAATCGTCTACCGGGGTATCGGACTTCAGCACCGTACCAATAGCGTCAGGTAGTTTACCTGTTTCAGCTATCGCTCCAAACCGCCGTGCTATTTCATCGGCAGTCCTTTGGGCATCTACAAGACCAGTAAGCTCCGCCCTAAATTCAGGGAAGGCTTTTAATACCTCAGAGTTTTGTTGGGCCGACATAAACGCTTCAAGTTTCTCTGTAGAAATAGTGCCGTCCGTATTCCTTAGCTTAACAACAGAACCCCTCAAGAAATCTTCTTGGGCCTGCGTCATTTGGGAGCCAAGGTTCTGTACTACACCTTCGTCCCTAATAGCCGGGACTTCCGCACTCTGACCACCTTCGTTTAGTATAAACTCTTCTTCAGGAGCGTCTGTAGTATTAGTTCTATTAGTTGCTCCCTCTGGACGGTTAAACATTTGATCCAGCCGACCCCCGTCTGAGGAACCTTCTGGAGGGAAAATTACAGTTCCATCATCGGTGGTAAATCCTTCGCCTCCTTGGCCTCTAGGATAAGACGTATTCTCAGGATAAATAACATTATCATTAGTTGCTACGTTGGCACGGTCTGCGGTTGCAGTACCCTCAATTTGAGTGGCGTTAAAGTCAGCAGCCCGTGCAGCCTTCCTCTGTGCGTCTAAGTCTTTTAGCTGGGTTAATTTAGGCGCTACGTTATCAGCCTCACTTGCCGCCGCCCTAAGTTCTGACATATTTTCAGAGCGGTTGGTTCCTGTACCCGTAACAGCGGTTTCTAGTACCTGAGTAGGACGCAGCTTAGTTGCACCATCAGATGTCTGTGCAACATCCTTAGCAAAATATCTAGAGAACCTATCATTCTTTAATTTACTAAAGTTACGGGCTGCAAGAATATCTGCCCCGCCTAGTTCCATAGGTATGGTATTAAGTTCGTCTACTGCGGCACTTGCAAGCTCATCGAATATACCTGCTTGGTGATACTGATTATTATCCCTAGCTGTTCTAGCTTCTGTTAACATACGTGATCTAAATGTTCGGACATTTTTTGCTGACATCGGGCCATCGCCTGCGGCCTGCCTATAGATTGCAGAAATAACTGCGTCTAGTTGACCGCCGCCTGCTAAAGTTTCGCCTTCAAGAATACGGTTATTTTGAAGAAGCCTAATACGTTTACTTAGCTCTGTGCCGCTAGTGGTCAGGTTTGGATCAATTCTATCCCACAGATATGTCTCCATATCATTAATGCCCATCTTAGCTTCAAATAAGACAGACTGAGCCGTAGTTGATGCCACTTCTGGACTTACGCCGGGGCTTAGGGCGCTTACTCTAGCAGTAGCTTCATTCTGTGCGGCAGAAATACGTGAGTTTAAAAGCTGTTGGAAGTATCTACTACGCAGAGTATCTGCCGCAGCTAAGTTTCCGGCACCCGCCAGTTGCTCTGATGTTTTTAGGATTTGGGACAGGGCAATATTCAACTCTTTGCTAACATCAGATGCAAAATCAGAATTATTAGTTAATGCATTTTGAATAGACAGAAGGGCAGGGTTATCCGTCAAACTACCTGCGGGTAGATTTATACCGCTTGCAGGGCTTGCATCCCCTAGAGCCAGACTTGTTTCTAAATCTTGAATAATGCGTTCTGGGGTGTGTGCTTCTGCGTCTTCAATAAGCCTGTCGTACAAGGCACTATCGCCCGAAGCTTCCGCCGCTTTAGCCTTTTCTAGTAAGGCATTCCTTTGATCCTTAGCAGCTATCAAGATATCATTAATAGCGCCTCTATTAGCTGCTTCTGGGCTGAATGCTGCAATAAGAGTGTCTAAAGACTTCCCGGCTCCACTTAATACATCGGGGGCTTTGTTGGTGACGGCTGCAGTACCTCCGCCCAGTAGGGAGCCTACAAACTCTGCACCCATCATGGCCCAGACATTATCCCCCAAGCCAACAGCTTCGGTAAAGGAAGCTAGTCCTGACGCACCACCTCCAGCCGCAAGTTCAGCATTACGGAACTTTGCTGGGTTGTCTGCCGCTTCCTTCATAATAGGATTACTTAGACCAACGCCAACCTTAGCTGCTTTTAATACAGCGGCTGCGGTAGTCACGCTCTCAGTAAAAACCCTACTAAAGGTAAAATAGGGCCGCAACTCTGGAGATAGTTCAGAAGATTCTTCGATATACTCGCTATTAATGCCAATAGCTTTGTTAAAAGCATTACCTGCATCTCGCACCATCGCACCGCCCAATAGAGGTTTGTCAGTGGTGGTTACGAAGTCTTTGGTATCCGTGCTTAGATAAAAATCAGGATCATAATTTGGTGAGCTTGGGTCATCGACGCCTTCTGGAGCATTTAAACCCGCTACAAAATTAGAAGCCCTGCGTACCCCTGCTTCCACAGGCGTCATAATAGCGTTCTGCGCCATGCCTAGCAAATCACCCGGAAGCCCGATAATATTTGTAAGTCCGGTGGCTGTACCTGCAAGAGCGGATTCTGGTTTGCTAGATACATCACTAGAAACCATTTTACCTGCAGTAATGAAATCTAGAAGTGAAGCAGGAGTATTGGTGTTAAGTAGAGGAGCTAAATCAAATGGCTTCCCGTCCATGTTAAAGTTAGTACCTGCCTGATTAACTAGGTCGTTTAGAATAGCCTCATCAGTCTCACCACTATCACGCCGCTGTTGTAGACCGTCTAAATCCAACTCCCCGGAGGTTTGTGTTTCAGGTGTATTTTGAGATTTTTCTAGCTCCTCTAGCTGTTGTTGTAATTCAAATTCCTCAAGCTGACTTTGTAATTCTTGTTCCATATTATTGGCCCCCAACTTCCACTGCTTTTTTGCCATTAGCGAGAGTTATAATCCGTACACTTAAACCCTTGTACTGTGCCATAAAAGGATACTGTTCTATTAAAGCGTCAGTGACAGTTACATACTTACCCCCTGCGGCAGGAGGTTTTTCTGTTTGGGTTTCAGGTGGCTTAAATACGCTGCCAGTAACTACGTCAGACCTACCTCCGCCGCCGCCTTCCATGCCGGAAATTACTTTTTCGTATAAAGCTGATAGGGGTGTCAGCGACAAGAGAGCCACTTCAGCTTTACTGTTTTCCGTAGTTGTTACGTTCCGGCTGTTAGCTATCTGTTTGTTTGCAGCAATTGCTTGATCCAGAAGGCTTTTAATGCTGGTCATGGTTTTCAAAGCATCTGGCTTACTGGACCAAAACTTACCTGTCTGAGTAAACAACTTCTCAACTTCGGCTTTTAGTGATACGCTGTCTCTAAGACCGGGAAACGCAGAAATAATGTTAAATTTAGTAACTTTATTTAAGGCGGCTAGGGTTGTTCGGGCATTAGCTGTATCCGGCATAGAAGTTGTATTAAACAATCCAGCTACTTTGTTTGTAACCTTACCTGCCCATCCTTCAGGACCAAAGGCTGCGGAAATATCCTCTAGGTTATCTAGCTGTATCCCAAATCCCGCGTTTCCTAAAGCGTCTGCCATTTCTTTTTTGGCTTCTTCTAGGGTCGCAAGGTCTTCTTCGGTTAGGGTTTCCCTCACTACTCTAGCAGTTGCGTCAGTTGTACTCTCACCGCCAACTATGTTGAATGTATTCCCTGTACTTGTGTCTAGTAGTATAGGTCTTCCTAGCCCATCGGAGGTTACCTTAATAGTACCGTTAACAATAGAAGTGGCTCTAGGTTCATCAATACCACCCGCCACAAGGGCTGCAATTTTAGATTGATTATCTAGGTTAGCTATAGAAGCTAAAGTCTCGTCAATAATAGGCTTAGTTGTTACAAACCAATCGTTAGCTGTTTTTCTATCAACCTCATTTTCAGATATCAACATACCGCCAAACTTGATTAAATCTGCCGCATAATTGGATGTAGTGTAAGTCTCTGCCTTTGCCGCCACTTCTTTAGATGCAGCGTCCCAAATTTTCTCAAACTCAGCCATCTTATTCATCAAAGCATCACCAGAAAGTTCAGATGTATTGTTCTGCTCCATAAAGGCATCTAGTCCGATTTGTTTAGCAGTAAGAAGACGCTCATCAGGTGCATCAGCTTTTTCTCTAGCTAACTGCAAAGACCGGAGCTTATGGAACTCTGTAGCCGCTGCGGGGTTATCTACAAAGTAATCTGCATTGCTAACCATGTACTGGTCAAACTGCACAACTGACTTGCCTTGTAGCTGGCTCAGGTCTCCAGCCAAAACACCCGACTTAGCATTGTAAGTTGCCTCGACAGATTGGTAGGCCTCAGATGTTGCTTCGCCTAAAAGTCCTGCATCCATCATCGTCTTGAGAACTACTGGATCAATCTTAGCCAACTCTTCAGGCTTCTGCCAGAATTGTGGGTCGGCTTTGGAGGTATCTGTAGCAATTTCCCAAGCCTTCTCAAAATTAGCCATTGCTTCAAATCGCGCTTGTCCCTCTAAGGCTTCTACGCCCTGTGCTGAAATGTAACCCTCTTGAGCCATCTGTTTAGCAGTGGCACTTTCTTGCCCTTCGGCCTCATACTCTAGCGCAATAGAACGCATATCAGTCAGCGTGTTTAGCTGGGCATCATCGAGATTGTTTTTATTTGAGAGAATAAACTGATCAATCTTTTGTGAGCCTGCTCCCGCAAGGGCGGATACATCTGCGTTGCCTTCCTGCACACGCCTAATGGTGAGGTAGGAGTTAATGGCTTTATATCCGGGCGTCCCTTCTTTAAACTTACCTGTGTTAATGAAAGCTTCCAAAGTATTAGCAGAGAATGTAGCCAGCTTAACATCGTCTTCCCAGAACTTTGGATCAGCCTCTCGTACCTGCGCTGCAGATAAACTATCTGTCAAGAAGGTATAATCACTAACCTTAGTAGGGTCGGCATTCCGTACTAGGTCTTCAAAGTATGCAGAAGGTTTGCCTGCCATATCCATTTTAGATACGCCATTAATCTTTTCATCCCATCCAGATTGAATGGCTATATTTTTAATCTCCTTAACAGTTTCAGCACCTGCTTTACCTAAAAGTTCCGCAGTACGCAGGCGCGGTATATAATTTGTTTCAGTAAGACCCTCTAAGTCTACGGGTTTTTTATAAGGATTTAATTTAACCGTTGTTTCGCCAAATACAGGAACCTCTTCGTAATTATTCTCAGCATATAAAGCTTCTTGCTTGGCATCCGACAACTCTAAAGCAATCATTTGCTGGGCTGTTGCGGCGTATTCTGTAGGCTTGCCGTCAGCGTCTTTCTGGGTGGCAATCCTTGCAATGTCCTCAGAAGTTAGGGGCCTGTCTTCGCCTTCATACGATTGGGTACTATAATTCCAATTAGTGGAAGAATACATCGGTCCTGTAATAGGTGACTCGTCAGTAGGACGCTGTCTGGGTGGCTGGTCGAGGGCAGCACCGGAGGTGGACACCAATTCCGTACCCACTTGCGGCGTGGTAAAAGATAGTTGACTACTATCGATTAGTGCCGTGGTAGCGGTCACAGTACCATTGTAATCATTACCTGTCGCAATAAGATTTTGTCTGAAGTAATCTATTACTTTAGCGTCTGCGCCTGCTTCCGTTCCCGCAAACTGATTAGCTAATCTAACCGCATTAGTTTCAATCTTTTTAGCTAATGCATCCGCAGTATCCTGCTTGGCCTTAGTAGACCGTGCAATCGCCCTAGCTTCTTGCCGTTTGATCCGCTCTTCTTGCCTCTTTTCTTCGTCTTGTTTCTTGATGCCATAGCTTAGTTCATCAAAAAAGCCTGCCCAACGATCTGACTTCTTTTTAAACGAACCGGATGACAATCCAGCGCGTACATTAGCTGCTTCCGATTTAAAGCTCATCTTCTGGCTCCTCTTCTACCATAGCACCTAGCATCGCTGCCTGTTCATCTTCAGGGGCAACCATACCCTCTGGCATAGCCATGAGGCTCTCTGTGGGGGCTTCTGGTGCGCCTTCTTGCATTACCGGTTCAACTTCTGCCTCTGGCTCATCCATGATGCCCATAGAGGCTTTTAAGAGGGTAGGGGTGATGATGGTACGGTTCTTATTCTCTGTACCCATCTCGTATTTAATCCCGACATCTTTAGCCGCAATCTCAATGTAACGGGCGAGGGGTCCAGCGACTAATACCGCTAGATCAACTCCCATCTTACCTTTGCTAACTGCTTGTAGAAGTAGAGTAGTAACTACCGTGGTGATGTGAGCATCTATGCCTAGCATTGCGTAGACTAATTCAATTTGCTCAGGCTCATCGATCCTATCAATCATGTAGCCAACGGCTTCATCGTAATCGACTAGATCAGGTGGCCTGTGCCAAGAGTAGTTCTTAGTGTCTGAAGTAAAATTTCCGCCGGGAATTGGAGCCTCAAGCCTCATCTTCTAACTCCTCTTCTTTAGCCTTTTTGCTGTCCGTAGGTTCGTCCAACAAATCATCTTCTAGTTCGTCAAAGTATTGGGGGGTGTAGAACAGGCCTTCTTCTTTAAGTTTGCCTGTGTTCATTGGCATCTTGCCTTGCAAAAATACCTTGATTGATTTCTTGACTGCTTCATCAAACGTCATTTTTAATCATCCCGTAGTTAACTCGCAGATATCCATCGCTGTCTTTAATAACCGCCGCCGGATGGGTTTTCTGAATTTCTTGTGCCAAGACCCCAAAGCTAGGATATTGATTTGCGCCAATGCGCTTACCTTCCTCGTTCCAATCCCAAGTATAAAACTTAATACCGTTTAGAGTGTCGTAGTGCTGGATGTTGTCTTTAAGGCGCACATCTGAGAACGGCAGTAATCCTGAAAGCCAGCTTGCTCCTGTGGATGTACCTAAGAATGCTCCACCTAGACCTAGTAGTCCGTCCATAAAGCCGCCGCCGGATGTCTGACCTGACTGTGCAGTCATTTGGGCAGTAAGTAGGCGTAGCTCCCGCTCTTGGTCGCTATCAGATGTCTTCCAGATGTAGTCTAGTAAGTTATCTGCACTATCCCACATAGCGTTTTGGGCTTCTTGAGTAAGGTCGAGTGCAGCCTTAACGTCAGCAGTGTGGGCGTCTACGATATTTTGATTATTTACAGTCTCAACCGTCTGTCGCCATTTGGCATTACTGATGTCGATATTGTATTGCATAGAGGATAGAAACTGTTGACGGTCATTTCGTATATCTGCGTTAAACTGACCTGCATCATTTATTTCGCCTGCATTAAATTTGGCCAAAGCATTCTGCTCCGACGAATTGTGACGGGAAACCGCGTTTTGTAGTTCAGAATAAAACTTATTCATGTCGTTTTCGGTTGTGGCTGTGAACAATCTTTCGGCATTAACCGCAGACGTATTATCAAACATAGCCTGCACAAGAGCCTGCTTGTTGACTACTTCTGCTTGCTGTTCGTTTGTTAGGTTAGCCATGTCCATCTGCATGAAGCTCTTAGCATTCGTAACAGCAGCTTGAGACCGGGCGTCTAGATTAGCCATTTCTAAGTTAGATAGTACGTTAGCTTTGTTAATTACGGCCTGCTGACGGTTATCCAAATTCTTAGTTGTCAGCGTCTGAAAGAAGCTTGCGTCTTGCTCTGCGACTCCAAGGGTGGCTTCCATAATAGCATTACTAAAAGCTGCTGTAGCCGCTGTGCCGGATATACCGTTAAAGGCAATCGACTTAGAGGCATCCCTGTGCATTGCTTGCGCCCAGACAGGAATAATTGGCTCTCCCTGAGACGATTTAAACTCCTCAGAGATGATTTTCATTTGACCTAAGACGGTAGCCTTAGAATCTGTGTAATTACCCTCACCCAATTTCTGGGCAAGTAACTTTCCAGCCACTGTAGAGGTGTCAATTACTTTAGATATGTCTTGGGATGCAAAATCATTAAGTGCCTCTCCAAGTACACTGCGTGTGCCATCCGCGTTAACCCCTGTCGCAGCGCCCTCCATATCAATGGTAAAGTCTTCGGCATTAACTACGGCATTATCACTGACTGTACCCGTGGCAGCGTCTACCATTTCGTTGTCTGTGAGATCGTTCATTTCCGCGTTGTAAGTTTCTGTACCCGGCTGAACTACGTCTGCTACAGCAGAAGCAGGGCCTGTACCTGTGGGCGTGAAACCTTCGTTAGTACCAAGTCCATACCCAGTGCTTGTAGGGTCTAGATATGTACCCTCTGCATCTCCAGACATTGTCGGCATTATGTCAGCTAATTTCAAACCTCTGTCATTTAGGAATTTATTAGGGTCTGATAAAATTGCTTCCATTTCGCTACGGCTAGTTATTAGACCTGCTTTTTCGGCCATCGCCAAAACATCGTCATTAGAAGCCGAACCTGAACCCGTACCTCCGCTAGAACCTCCTGAAGAGAAACCTGCATCATTTGCATTGTCTGACTGATAGGTAGCAATCTCTGCCGCTGTATCATTATCACCTGAAGACGTAGCTTGCGCTTGGCTGCGCTGGTATCCTGTCTGTGCGGTAGTAGCATCAAAACCTGCATCGCCTTCGTAGTTGCCAGAATTATCCTTGTTAAGTGTTAAGGCATCCACATACTTTCCGTCTACTAACTTCACCTCATAAGGCATCCCAGCAAAGTTGTAGGAGTACGACATCCCACCATCTTTTTTGGTGTAAATCTGCCGTCCATCTTTCTCTTGAGAGGTGTCTACTTTGGGATCAATTCCATTTGCCCAAGAGGCAATGCCGCCAATGATGCGTGGAAGAGAAAAACTCATTAGGCCAGCTTCAGGGGCCATACCTTTAACTGTAGTAGGGGCGGTTTTAGAGTTGCTCTTATCGAAGATAGACACGCCGTCTTTAAAGAAACTACCGACTGTTTTTAGTGCCGCACCAGATTGAATCTTGTTAGGGTCAGTAATATTATTTAGAGCCATTAACTGTTCGACGCTTGTACCAGTATCTGCTGCAATTTGACTAAGTGTCTGACCGGGCTGCACAACAAAGCCCGTGCCAGCGTCATTAGCACTACCTGTAACATCTTTTCCGGTATTTGTAGTACCACCACCGGAGCTATTAAGCTTTATAGGTGAGTTGTCACTGGTGTTAACTAAGTTACCAGAAACGTAAGAAGCCCCGTCCCCCGGAGTGAATACGTTAGCAACGCTCTCAGTGAAGCTATTTCCACCTCCAAATGTATTTGCCCATAAACCCATTATAGTTCACCTTTTTCTTTTTCACATGCCCGGATACGATCCCGCAGCTTTGCGTAGTCAGCGATTGCTGTGGATACAGCCTCGTAACCCTCTTTTAGAGCATCAAGATTATCTGCTAATTCTTGGTTAAATTCGGGGGAGTATGGCTGTATAGGTGGACAGTAAACTTCCAGCTTAGTTCTATAGACCGTTCCCGCGCAGCCGCTCAGTGAGACTGCGGCTATCAGTAATATTATCTGCTTCATGTTCTGCCATTGCTTTATAAAAATCGGTCGCTTTTTCTTGCGCCTGTAAATCGTCTTGTAGAACTTTATTCTTTTCATTGGCTGCACCCCGCACCCGGCCCATCACATAAATAATGGGTAAGGCGAGAGCGAGTGCGCCAATAATGTAGGTTTTGATTTTGCCGAAGATGAACACTCTAATGGTCTTCCATTTTATATTCAGAAGGGTCTATATGACGAACTTCAGAAGCAGGCCCAAAAGAAGTACCTAGTTTCCAGTTATACAGACGTAGCGCATCCGCCTTTGTCTGAGGTGTGCGTAGTCCATAAGCATCAAACGTACTATTTCCCTTACCGGACGAACCTACAGACTTCCGTAAAGCTTTTGCTTGTAAATCATTATGACGTTTTGCCCTACGCTGTTGTTTTCTAGTCTTTTCCACTAATGAACGCCTTCTTTGTTGTCTTTAAAACGGGCGTAAGCTGCTAGAGCTATCCCGCCAATTGCACAGACTAAGAATACTGTCTTGAGCATAGGGGCGTAGGATACTAGTCCTTGGATTTGACCGGATACTTCGTTTAAAGCTGTAGCCGCCCCAGCAATACCAGCACCCGCCATTGTCTTAGACTTAGAAAGTGATTTAGGGGACTCTGAAGTAGGTTTTTGTACCATCTGAGGACCACCCTCATCAGATGGTAATTGAGCGTCACGACTAAAGATAGCGGCCTCTGCGGAGCGGCGTCGAGTTAGGCCACGCAATGGAATTAACTTACCGTCTACTTTAGCTTTGTTCCAACGCATGATCTGTTCAGGGCAATCATCGTACAGTCCCTTGTTAAGCTTTTTAAGCAAAGTTGAACTGCGGAATGCACCGCCACCTAAGTTAAATACGAAGGATGTAAGGGCGTCATACTGAGCCTGTGTTAAAGGTACATTAACGTACTTTTTAACAATCTTACCGTGTTCATCTAAGTCTTCGATAAGGCGCATTTCAGAATATTCTTTTGTCCAGACTACACCAGAGCGAACGCCCCTAGTTGCGCCGTAGCCGCAAGTCCATTTACCTGCGGGACAACGGTAGGCGTGTACCATACCGTCTTCTTTAACTTTATGCAGACCTTCAAACTTCTTAACTAGTTCTACGCAGTCTTGTGATACTGTGGTGGGATGCATGATTTATCCTGTTTTTGTGGCTAGGCTGCGCCAGCTTGCATAGCGTTTAGCTGCTCTAAGGAGCTTTGGATGTTAATGACGTTATTACCAATTTGATTACCTGAGACATCAAAGCTGTTTAGTATTAGGTTCCCGGCTTCATCCATCTGTCGGCTGAGAGAATTTCCATTGGCATCTATACTGCTACGAATAAGCTTACCGTTGTCATCAAAAGAGCTACCCAACTGATTAAACATAATTCTAGATTCCTCACCTACGTCAGGTAAAAAGGAAGCCTGCCGGGCCATGTCTCTGGCTGCAATAATCTGCCGTGAATCCAAACTTTCCATAAGAGCGTCTGTGGAGCTTCTAAGGGCGTTGCTCTGGTCTACAAAACCGCCTTCTGTTTTAGCTGACACATCTTTAATTTGGTTAGATATGCCTCTTTGTCCTACTGAAGCTACATTTGCAAAATTACCCATGTCCTCACGCAATCTGTCGGTTTGATTGGCTTGAGCGGTGGCTAGGTCTGCGCGAGACTCCTGTGCCAATTCTTGATCATCGCCATACCTATCAGCATAATTATCAAAGCTGCTTCGGAAGCCGTCTTGATCAGTCTGTATGGCTGCTTGGTTTTCTAAGGATTGCTGGGCATAAATATCTGCATTGTCTGAAAGTGTTCCTAGATTATTCTGTATATCACCCTGACCACCCAAAACATTTGCTTGTGTAGTAGCTAACTGGGAAGTTGTATCCGCAAACCCGGTTTGTAGGGCGGCACCCGTATCAGAAAATCCTTGGTTCATGGCAGAGTTTGCATTTTGGAATTGGGCGGTTCGATCCGCCTGTGCATCTACAAATCCTTGAGTTTGATCGATGAAACCCTGATCAACTGATCCCTGTAGGTTAACATTAGAAGCATCAACATTATCGAAGCGGCCACTCATATCACTGAAGCCGTCAGTAACTCCTGTCTGAAGATTTCCTATAGCTTGATTGTTGCCTGCGAGGGCAGTGGCGTTGGAACCCACATTAGTATTAACTGTATCAAACTGAGTGTTCATCCCCGTATTATAAGTACTAAGTAAGTCCTGAATATTAGTGAACCCAGAAGTAATATTGTCACCCACTCCGGTGAACGAAGTATCTAAAGTATTAAATCGGTTATCAAAGGTGTCGTACCGTTTATTTGCATCTGAACT
>TARA_R110000772_G_scaffold21180_1_pt1 | contig 18356 bp, 18 predicted proteins | sample TARA_R110000772 | Tara Oceans TARA_R110000772 (sample SAMEA4397948) | marine metagenome | biome: Polar Biome; feature: [SRF] surface water layer (ENVO:00010504); material: water (ENVO:00002006), including particulate matter (ENVO:01000060) such as... | depth 5 m | reverse complement strand
TGCCTGCCGACCCCCGTCTGCCGCGGGGGTTTTTCGTTGGCCAGCTGTATGGTCCGCCGCGCACTCAAGCCCCTGTGCATACACGCCGGCGAGAAAACGCTTACACTCTCCCTGTCCTCAACACACCGAAACACCACACCTGCCCGAGAGGCTGCCTGACATGAACGATGACAGAACTGCGCCAGAGACCACCCCCAGCGCACCTCCCGGCCCGACAGCAGCAACTGAGCCCCAGGCCCTCGCCGCAGGCCTGCACGGCAATGTGGAAATGCTTATGGAACCCGCCGTTGGCTTTCTCGGCCCGGAAACCACCGTTGCCGGGGCGCTCGATTACCTGGTGCACGCGCTGCCCGAGGGTGGCATTACCTATCTCTATGTGGTCGACAACGAACAGCGCCTGATTGGCGTTGTCGCCATGCGCGATCTGTTACTGTCGCGACCCGGCCAAACACTGCAGGAGGTTATGACAGCGTCGCCGTTTGCGTTCCGCCCGGATACCTCCATGAGCGACGCCATGCAGTCCGCGCTGAACCGGCGCCACCGCCTGTACCCGGTGGTCTCGGACGGGGGCATTCTGCTCGGCCTGGTCATGGGCTGGCGGCTATTTGAACACCTGGCCACGGAAATCAGCGCGCAGACCGGCAGCATGGTCGGTGTGGACAGGGAAGAACGCACCCATACCCCAATATGGCAGGCATTCAAAATGCGCCACCCCTGGCTGCAGGTGAACCTGCTGACCGCATTTGCGGCCGCATTCGTTGTCGGCATGTTCGAGGACACCATTACGCGCATTGTTGCGCTGGCAGCCTTCCTGCCCGTGCTGGCGGGCCAGAGCGGCAATACCGGTTGCCAGGCGCTGGCGATCACCCTGCGCGGCCTCACTCTGGGGGAGCTTGCCGACTATCCCGTGCGCAGCCTGCTGCGCAAGGAAATTACCCTAGGAGCGCTCAACGGACTGAGCGTAGGCGTCGTCGCGGCCGCCGCCATGTGGGTCTATGCCGCCAGCACCGGCACCGAACACTCTGCCGTACTGGCACTGGTCATCCTTGTGGCCATGGTGGGTGCCTGTGTTGGCAGCGGTATTTTCGGGGTTGTCGTGCCGCTCACCCTGCGCCGCTTCGGCGCCGACCCGGCGATGGCCAGCAGCATTTTTCTCACCACCTTTACCGACGTACTCGGTATGGGCCTGATGCTGTTCCTCGCAACACTGCTGGTGACGTAACAACGCATCATAAAATTAAAGTCGCGACGGAATTCGACTTGCGGCGAGGGCGCCCAGGCGCCAAGATCGGTCCGGTAAATGAGCCACTGCACCAGCATTGAGGGATGGCAGGCTAAACTACGGGGAAGTCCCGGCATCGTGCAGGTAGCAACGTAAACGGCGCCGTACTAGGATAAAAATCAACCCGATTGATCTGCGAGCGTAATGATAGAAGTCGTTAAAGTAATGGTTGCCGACCTGAAGCCGGGCATGTACGTCTCGGGCCTTGATCGGCCATGGCTGGAAACCCCGTTTGTCCTGCAGGGCTTTCGCATCAGCTCGGAAGAGGACATTCGAGGGCTGCGAAGCCACTGTCAGTACGTGTTCGTCGACATCGAAAAAAGCCGACACGTCGACTACGCCCTGCAGCGCAAACGGCGCGTGCAGCGGCCGCGGCTCTCGCGGGAGGCCATGTTTCCCACGCGGCGCCTGGTCAACTACACGGATAGCGCGGCGTGGGCTGAGGAGTACCCACGCGCGGAGGATGCCGTGCAGCAGCTTTCGCAGGGGCTGGAGGAGGTGTTCCAGAACGCGCGTGACGGTGCGGCAGTGGATGTCGTGCGGGTAAAGCGCTCCGTCGAGCCGATGATCGACAGCATCTCGCGCAACCCCGACGCCTGTATCTGGCTGGCCCGTCTCAAAGAGCAGGACAAGTACACCTACCAGCACTCTCTCGGCGCGTCCATCTGGGGCGTGGCGCTGGGTCGCCAGTTGGGCCTGCCGCGTTCCGACCTGCGCTCGCTGGCGATAGGCGGCCTGCTGTTCGACGTGGGCAAGCTGCGTGTAGACCCGGCGCTGTTGCACAGCGACCACGCACTGAGCACCGAGGAGCTCAACGCGCTGCGCGAGCACGTGCGCCATGGCGTGGATATGATGGCCGAAACCGGCCTCATGAATACCGATGTGTTGTCCATGGTGGCGCATCATCATGAACGCCACAACGGTTCCGGCTATCCGCAGGGCCTTGCCGGCGACGACATTCCGATATTCGCCCGCATCGCGGGCATCGTGGATTGCTACGATGCGATCACCAGTCATCGCAGCTACGCCCGCGCAACGTCCCCTTCCGCCGCCATCAAGATGCTGTACGACGTGAAGGACATTGATTTCCAGGCGGAACTGGTTGAAGAGTTTATCCAGGCGGTTGGCATCTACCCCGCAGGCACACTCATCGAGCTGTCCTCTGGTGAAGTGGCTGTCGTGGTCGCCGAGTACCGCACACGCCGCTTGCGCCCCCGCATCATGGTGCTGCTGGATGCCGACAAGCAACCCCTGAACAGTGTCCGCATGGTGGACTTGCTGCATGAAGCGGAAGATAGCAACGGGCAACCCCTGGATATTGTCAACAGCCTGGAGCCTGGCGCCTATGGCATCGACATGAACAGTATTCACCTCTAGCGGGCCTGTTGTGACATCTACGCCACCGGTCGTTGAGAGGCACGTGTTCATCGCCGCACTGGACGCGGCGATTGCGCTGTCCGGTGAGCACGGGGAACACGCCGGGCTGCTGCTCGTGGACCTGAACAACCTGCGCGTTATCAACCACCGCCACGGCTATGCCATCGGCGACCACCTCCTGCTGGAGGCCTACACACAGTTACAAGACCTCAGCAAACTGCCCGACAACGTCTACCGGATATCCAACAAGACGTACGCCTTCCTGCTGCCCCGACTTGCAAACCCGGCCTTTATCGCCCTGGCGGTGAACCGTGTGCAGCGCACGCTTGAGGAGTCGCTCAATATCGACGACGACATCCTGCCGGTAGAATTGCGCCTGGGCCTCGCGGTTACCCGAGCGACAGCACAAGGTGCGCTCGCCATGCTGGCGCGTGCCGAGAGCAGCCTGGTACAGACACGTCAGGGCAAGTTGCTGCAAATTGACGAAGCGATTCAGGAGCCCATCACACACCAGACAAGCATGCCCCTGGAGCAACGCTTTGCAGAGGCTCTTTACGACAACGCCTTTGAGTTGTATTTCCAGCCCAAGATAGACCTGCGCAGCGGCAAGGTCTTCGGCGCCGAGGCACTGATCCGCTGGCAGCTTCCCGACCAGGGTTTCGTGCCGCCAGAGGAGCTGGTCGCGCTGGCCTATGCATCCGGCCGCAGCTACGAACTGACCCGCTGGGTGGTGAACCGCGCCCTGCGCTACCAACGTGAGTGGCGGGATGACTTTTCGCTACCACTGGCCATCAACCTGTCCGCGGATCTGGTCAGCAACCCCGACCTGCCCAACATGATGCAGAGTGCACTCGCCATCTGGGGGGCGGATCCTGCCACGATCACGGTGGAAATCACCGAGGGCGCCGTGATCGAGGACAAGGAAGCAGGGTTCGACAACCTGGCACAGCTGCGGGAGCTCGGCCTCGGGCTGTCGATTGACGACTTCGGCACCGGCTTTTCATCGCTATCGTATTTCAAGGAAATTCCGGCGACCGAGATCAAGATTGACCGCTCCTTTGTTATACGCCTGCTGGAAGACACCCAGGATCAGAACCTGGTCCGGATCATTATTGATATTGGTCATCTGTTCGGCCTCGACGTGGTTGCAGAAGGCGTGGAAGACGAAGCGACACTGGAAATGCTGCGTGCGCTCGGCTGCGATATTGTGCAGGGGTATTTTTATGCACGCCCGATGCCAGAGGCAGAGCTCCGGGCATGGCTCAAGGGGCGCGAAATCCTCGCCGGGATTCACTAGGCCGTACACTTTCACAGCACTGATGCATTTCTGCAGGTAGCGATTTCCGCTAGACTGGGTACCTGTTCTTATCGTTGGGCCGGGGAGGCCGTGCACCATGGCCGGAAGCAGTCTGCTCGCCTTGATCGATGACATCGCCACGATCCTCGACGATGTTTCCCTGATGACCAAAACGGCGACCAAAAAGACCGCCGGGGTGTTGGGAGATGACCTCGCGCTGAATGCGCAACAGGTGGCCGGTGTTCGCCCCGCACGTGAATTGCCCGTGGTATGGGCCGTGGCCAAGGGGTCACTGGTCAACAAGGCCATTCTCGTGCCTGCAGCAGTGGCAATCAGCTATTTCGCGCCGTGGCTGATTACGCCGCTGCTAATGCTGGGCGGTGCCTTCCTCTGTTTCGAGGGCTTCGAAAAAATTGCGCACCGCTTTCTGCACCGGAATGAGCAAGAAGCGCACGCGCAAGCCCTGCGCGCCGCCCTGAAAGATCCGCAGGTAGACTTGCGCGCGGTTGAGCAAAAGAAGATCAAAGGCGCGATTCGCACCGACTTCATTCTGTCCGCGGAGATCATTGCGATTACCCTGGGAACGGTCGCTGCCGAGGCCATCGGCATGCAATTCCTGGTGCTCTCTGTCGTCGCCATCATGATAACGGTTGGTGTATACGGGCTTGTAGCCGGCATCGTCAAACTGGATGACGGCGGCCTGTATTTAAGTGGACGCGAGAGCGCGCTGGCGCAAAAGGCCGGCTATGGCATTCTCTGGCTTGCACCGCACCTGATGCGCACACTCTCGGTACTCGGCACCCTCGCGATGTTCCTGGTTGGCGGCGGCATTCTCACGCACGGGCTACCGCCGGTACACGCCGCCATCATGGCGTACACAGAGGGCTTTACCGGTGTTGCTCAGGTGCTTATAAATACCTTGGCTGACGGTTGCTTTGGCCTGCTTGCCGGCGCCTTGCTGGTGGCGACGATCACTCCCTTGCAGGCTCTGTGGAGGAAATTGTTCCGTTAAGCAACCAGGGCCTGGGCGTGATCAGCAAGCCGCTGATTATCCATAGAAATTTGCCGGGTGTTTCGTGATGTTCATTCCCACGCTGGGTGAATTCGTGATCCCTTCACTGTTGAGCGGTTGTCACTGATATCCAAACAGAGGTTTGTACAGCAGCTGCAACGGGAAAGGCAGATTGACAATCGCACGCGCTGACCCGGCGACTCACCAAACCACTGTCAGTTCATCATTTGTACCCTATTAGTGCGTTCACATTTTTCGGGCTAACATGGTGCTCAGCGCCCGCCTGCCGGGCTAGCAACCAAACCACCGTGCTTTCCCAAACCCCAGAACCGAACGCCATGTGCCAAACAGGGAACAAAGAGCCGCCAAAGGCTTTCACTACCCGAGAGCTGACAAAAGTCTATGGGAAGGGAGCGGCGCAAGTGCACGCCTTACGCGGCGTTGATGTAGAAATTCCGGCCGGCGAACTGGTCGTATTGCTGGGACCCTCGGGCAGCGGCAAGTCCACACTACTGAATATTCTCGGTGGACTGGATCGGGCCAGCCAGGGAAGTGTCCTGTTTCAGGAGCAGAACCTCTCAACGATGACCGATGCACAGCTCACCCGATATCGTCGGGATCACGTGGGTTTTGTGTTTCAGTTTTACAACCTGATGCCGAGCCTGACGGCCTACGAGAATATCGAGCTGGTCACCGAAATCGCTGCCGACCCGATGAGCCCCGCCAAGGCACTGGAACTGGTGGGCCTGGGCGAGCGCGGCGACAGTTTCCCGAGCCAGCTCTCCGGTGGTGAGCAGCAGCGCGTGGCAATCGCGCGCGCAGTGGCAAAGCAACCCACTGTGCTGTTTTGCGATGAGCCCACCGGTGCCCTGGACAGCACCACCGGGCGCGCCGTGCTCCAGGTTCTGAAAAACGTCAATGAGGCACTGGGGGCGACCGTATTGATTGTGACACACGCCGCGGCCACAGCTGACATGGCCGACCGGGTTATCCATTTTGCGGACGGCAGGATCCGGGAGGTCCACGTCAACAGGAACAAGCGTGCCCCCCAGGACATAGAATGGTAGCGCGCGCATGAGCCCGCTGGATCGCAAGCTGCTCAGGGATCTCTGGAGGATCAAGGGACAGGCGACGGCGATAGGCGCGGTTATTGCTGTGGGTGTGCTGTTGCTGGTGATGATGTCGGGGCTGATAACGTCACTGGACGAGACTCGCCGTGCTTATTACGAACGCTACCGGCTGGCCGACATCTTCGCTCCGGTCAAACGTGCGCCCCAACACCTGCTGGCGGAATTGGCGGCCATCCCGGGTGTCAATACCGTAGAGGGACGCGTTACAGGTCACGCGCTTATCAACCTCCCCGGACTGGATATTCCCTTGCGGGCCCAGGCGATCTCCATCCCGGATTTCCACACACCACGCCTCAACGACTTCTACCTGAGCGCCGGGCGCGCGCCCAGTCGGGAGCGGCTTGATGAGGTGATGTTGCTCAAGGGTTTCGCCGAAGCGCACGGGTTGCATCCGGGGGCTGTGCTTGACGTGACAATGAATGGGGCACGACATGCACTGCGCATCGTGGGCCTGGCACAAGCGCCAGAGTTTTTGTACACCACCGCGCCCGGCGAGCTGATGTCGGATGATGCCCGCTATGCTGTGATCTGGATGAACAGGCAATCCCTCGCTGCAGCCTATGATCTGGACGGGGCCTTTAACGAGGCACTGCTCTCTATTGGGCGAGACAGTCAATCCCAGGAGATCATAAATGCTGTGGATCGCCTGCTTGATCCCTATGGCGGATTCGGCGCCTATGGCCTGGAGGACCATACATCCAATCGTTTTATTACTGAAGAAATCGCTGGCCTGCGTGCGACAGGCTCCGCGGTGCCTCCCATTTTCCTCGCGGTCGCTGCATTTCTACTCTATATCGTGGTGTCGCGCATGGTAGAGGCCGAGCGTGGACAAATCGGCCTGATGAAAGCGTTTGGCTATACCAACCTCGAAACAGGCCTGCACTATTTAAAACTGATACTGGCGATCGCCGCGGGCGGCGCGATTGTGGGTTGTCTGCTGGGCATTCTGGCTGGCCGGGCACTGGTTGACGTCTACCTGCTGTATTTCAAATTTCCCTTTCTGATTTTTCAGCTTGAGCCCGGATCATTCATCACTGGCTTCACCGTGAGCGTGGGCGCGGCCTCCGCCGGCGGTTTGCTGGTGCTGCGCCGCGTTTTCCGACTGACACCCGCCTCGGCCATGCAGCCCCCCGCCCCGCCTCACTACAGACAGCTCAGCCGAATGGCGCGCTCCTTGCAATCCCCGCTTGACCAACCGAGCAGGATGGTCGTGCGACGCCTGACCCGCCAGCCTGGCCGCATGGCGGGCGCCATCGTCGGTATCGCCGCGGGTATGGGGCTATCGGTCGCCATGGTAGGCATCATGAGCGGCTTCAACCAAGCCATTGATCTGACGTTCAATGTGGTAGACCAGAGCGATGTGAGCGTCACCTTCAATGAGCCATTGTCCACTACTACCCTGGTCAACCTGCGCAACATACCGGGCGTGATAGATGCACAGTCCATTCGTTATGTCTCTGCGGTATTGCAGCACGGTCGCGACAAGCATCTCGGCGCCATCAGTGGTTTGCCGCGCAACCCGAGGCTCTATCGAGCCGTTGACCGCGCAATGAACACAATTCACCTACCAGGTGGCGGTATAATTCTGGCAGAGCCTCTGGCCCGAATCCTGAACGCCCGAGCGGGTGACGTGCTGACCATAGCGGTGCGCGAAGGCCGACGACCAACACTGGAGGTTCCCGTTGCCGGTATTGCACAAACCCTGCTCGGGGCGCCCGCCTATATGGATCTGGATTCACTCAACCGCGCCCTCGGAGAACAAAACCGCATGTCCGGTACATACTTGCGTATCGACAGCGCGCAGCAGAATACGGTGTACCGCACACTCAAGGATATGCCCACCGTCGCAGGAGTCAGCCTCAAGCAGGATGCAAGAAACGCGCTACAGGAGCAGATGGATATGGGTGCAGGTGCAATGCGTTATATCATGCTGGCCATTGCAGGCATCATCACCTTTGGCATCGTCTACAATGCCGCGCGCATCGCCTACGCAGAGCGTGCACGAGATCTGGCCAGTCTGAGTGTGATCGGATTCACCCGCAGCGAAGTCGCGTTCGTGCTCCTCGGCGAACTTGCGGTGGTCACATTGCTTGCCCTGCCCCTAGGGTCTGTGCTCGGCTACTACCTCTCATTTGCCGTCGCGGCCGGGTTCAGTACTGACCTCTACCAGATCCCTGCACAGGTTCCCGCAGCCGGCTATGGCGCCGCGGCGCTAGCCGTTCTATCAGCGGCAAGCCTGTCCGGCTGGCTGGTAAAACGGGACATTGATGGCAGTGATATCGTATCTGCGCTCAAAGCACGAGAATAGCCCCATGACCAGAAAACACTCCAGAACCGTGATCAGCCTGACAACAGCCGCCGTGGTAATTCTGGCGCTGGGATTTGCGTTCTGGCCACGCCCCACCATGGTAGATATGGGTGAAGTCACGCGAGGCACCATGCGGGTGACGATCAATGAGGAAGGCCGTACCCGAGTACACGATGCCTACATACTCTCAACGCCGCTGACTGGCCGCCTGCAACGTGTGGAAGTACTGCCGGGGGATGCGGTCGTTCACAACCGGACCGTCGTCGCGCAAATGCTGCCGAGTAACCCGGACTCACTCAATATCCGCACGCGAGAACAGGCACGGACCGAAGTCACCGCAGCGGAGGCGGCATTGCGGCTTGCGCGCGCCGAATTGAACAAGGCTGTTGCCGACAGCGACCTCGCCAAAACCGATCTGCAGCGCGTTCGGCGTTTACGCGGCGAGGCCATGGTGAGTGAAGCCGAACTGGATCGCGCCGTGCGCGAGGCGCGTACCGCCGAGGCGCAGCTGGGCACAGCGGAAGCCACCATTGCAATGCGCGAGGCTCAGCTTGCCAACGCGCGTGCAAGCCTCATCAGCTTTCACGATGGTGACGCTCCGCAGAACGCGGTGGCCACAGCGCATGAGGCCATTCCGCTGTATGCGCCGGCAACCGGCCGTGTACTACGCGTGTTGCAGGAAAGCGAAACCACCCTGCCCGCGGGCACTGCCATTCTGGAAATAGGCAATATTGAGAACGATCTTGAGGTGGTTGTTGAATTGCTGTCTACAGATGCCGTGAAAGTATCACCCGGGGACCGCGTCATCCTTGAGGACTGGGGTGGGCCAACAACGCTGAACGGGGTGGTCGAGCGTGTTGATCCTCTGGGTTTCACCAAGTTCTCCGCACTCGGCGTGGAAGAGCAACGTGTCAATACCATCATTAGCTTCACGGACCCGGCTGAAGCGCGACAAGCCCTTGGACACGGCTACCGTGTGGAGGTGCGCATCATCATCTGGGAGGACAACTCGGCGTTGACCGTGCCAGCGAGTGCGCTGTTCCGCAGCGCTTCGGACTGGGCCGTATTCAAGGTCAGCAATGGCAAAACGCGACTGACACCGGTCACTATCGGCCGTAATAATGGCATCATCGCTGAGGTAGTGGGTGGTCTTCAAGCCGGTGACAGCATTGTGCTCTACCCTGCATCAGGGCTCACGGACAACACCAGGGTCGTACAGAGGCATGCGGGCTGAACGGCGAGCAATGCCCGAGAACAGGAAACTGTGCCGGCCCACTCGCCGCCCTGCGCAACGATTTGGCGAAAGAGATTGCACGCACTGTGGCCGCAAACCCCCGAATGCTGGGCACTGATGGAGACACGGGCCACATTCGCCGCAGCAGAGGACGCCAACAGCGAAACCGTAGAGGCAGGCGCCGCGCACCTGAAAGCAACCGTGCCGGTGTACCTCGTTTACTTCACCGCGTGCGCGGTAGGGAGTGACGTGTTGTTCCGGCGCGATGTGGACGCGATAGGCCAGCACTATTCCAACGTCCCCGATGAGCTCATCCGGGCACATCGAAAAACCGCTTAGTGATTATCCGCCTGTATCTCGACCAGCCGCAGCAGGTCGCCGATTGCAAAGGTATAGTCTGCCAGGTGCAGGGTGCTGGAGCCGAGAAACGCCTGTATCAGCTGAGGCGTGAACGGAGTTGATCGACCGGGTGCAGTGTCGATACCCAGAAATCCGTCGGCTTCGCAGGACATGCTGTATAGCCCCGGATAGCCAATCCAGTTCGTCTCCACACCTTCCGGGAACGGGATGCCCTCTTCATCGTTGTAGATTGTATTTGCCGCTATACCCGGTTCGCCAGCCAGAACCGATGGATTGACACAAGGCCTGGGGGACGACGAAGCAGGTCGCCCTCCCCCCGCCGCGACACTATCGAAAGCGACAATGCAGGCTGTATCTGTGGCGTGGTTGCACAGAGGCAGGTTCTGGAACGTGCCGCCAACAAGTTCGCCTGCGGGTACGTCAAGCGCACCGGTTGGCCCCACCACCAGGGCAGAGATCAGCCGTGAGCGCAGCGCCGCGTCATTTTCGAAACGATTTTCCAGTAGTCGCAGCAGAACATGGGAGCCCTGAGAGTGCCCCATGAGCACAAAGTTGCGCGTCGGGTTCTCCAGCAGGTACTGGTCAAACGCCTCCTCGATATCGGCATACCCCAACACAAAATACTCACTCTCAAACGTGTTCTCTACACCATAGCTTCCAATGGTCATTTGCCGGTATTTCGGTGCATACACGTCACACAGTTCCGTGAAGCGTGCTGCCTGGTTGTAGAGCGGGCGTAGCATGAGCGAGTCGTCGGTGAGATCCAGCGTATTGCCCGGCTCCTCCCTCAAGTCGACCGTGGGGTACACGTAGAAGCAATCAAACGGTGCATCGACCACGGGTTCGTGCTGAAACACTGCCCTGTTGCCATCTTCGTAGATATACGTGATTGCCTGATCGAGATCCAGACAACGGTCTTGTGCAATCCCCGGCTTGCAGAGCCACAGTGCCTCATCTGCATAGGGCCCAGGCTCGAAGACCGCGTCGTTGCCATCCGTGCACGCAGCGAGCAACAGGGGGGCCGACACCCTTAACACTCGGTGAAGACATAGATACACACGGCGTAAAAACGGCGAACTGTCAAGCATGGTGAGGCGTCCAGTATTCTTGAAAAAATTGGCCAAGAGTGGTTCATTTACACGATGAATCACTCCGGAATGAGACGCGCATGCTAGCAGAAATCCGCGAACGGGGTGAACGCGTGGTCTATCCCACAGATACCATGCACAAGCGAGAGGATTTCACACTATTCATTTTTCGCGCTTCCACTGTGCCGTGCTATTTTGGAGTGATGGATTAGGCACTATGGGAAGCCTGCGTGCTCGCTGTAATCAATCGCACAGCGGGCCCCTTCTCATATGTGGTTTGACAACAGATCCGGGAGTAGTCAAATGGAATTGCTACAACGCGTGCTTGACGGCAGCCTCATGCCCCACGGCCACTGTCTGCTGTGGCGGTGGGACCTACTGTTTCTTCACGTGGGTGGCGACACACTCACCACGCTTGCCTATTTTGCCATTCCCGCAATACTGATCAGACTGGTGAGAAAGCGTGAAGATCTCACTTTTGACCGCGTCTTCCTTATGTTTGCTGCCTTCATCTTCCTCTGCGGCGTAACGCACCTGATCTCACTCATCAACGTCTGGCATGGTTACTACTTTATCGAAGGTTTGGCCAAGATATCGACTGGCGTGGTATCTGCCATCACCGCTGTCGTTGCCTGGCGTTTGCTGCCCACTGCTATCAGCATCCCCAGCCGGGCCCGCCTCGTCGCGGCCAATGAAGAACTACGTGTAGCGCGAGAGGACATACTCGAAGCGAATATCAGGCTGGAGGAAAAGGTAAGAGAACGTACCGCGCAGCTGGAAGCACTCGCGGTCGAAGATCCGTTGACCGGCACGTTCCGTCGCAGCTATGCACTTGATACGCTGCGCGAGGAACTCAAGCGCGCTGAACGCTATGATGTACCCCTCACGGTTGCAATGATTGACATTGATGACTTCAAGGCAGTCAATGATACCCACGGCCATTTGGCAGGCGACGATGTACTACGCGGGGTGGGCGCACTCTTGAACACTTTGAGCCGCGACTCCGACACCATCGGGCGCTTCGGTGGCGAGGAGTTCATCATAGTCATGCCTGAGTGTGATGAAAACCAGGGGATTCTTGCCGTGGAGCGCTTCATCCACGTACTTCGCGAGCACGAGTTCACCTTGGCGTCCGGCGAAACACTGCACGTAACCTGTAGCGCAGGTACGGCGCAAGCTGATACGGACGTCACTGAAGCAGAGCTTGTGGGGCTCGCAGACAAGGCGCTGTATAAGGCGAAAAAGGACGGCAAGAATCGTGTCGCAAGCTGTACCAATAGCAATAGCACTACGAAGGAACCGTGAACCTGAAAGTAGCTGAAAACCCGATGCTGGTACTGAAGACGGCGCGAACAGAGAGCCAGGCGGGCCGAGGAACCATTACGTAATTCCACTGGAGGCGCGTTATGGCACGAGTGATACCCGAAGCTTTCGTCGGCCAGCAGGAATTTCCCTGCGTCCTCGACTGGCTTCCCGCCGAATCCGCACAGGAAAAAATACGCTGGCACCTTGTGGCGGGTTGTCCACGGTGAGCAACAGGCCTTCGATAAAGCGTTCCTGCTGATTTTCGAGGTATTGGCTGGCCAGATAGCCACCGGCCAGCAATGCTGCGAGGGCGCCCAGGCTTACCATGCCGAGTATGGCGGCGGTGCTGCGCGCGGCAAGGCTACGGCGAATACGCCGGGCGATCATTGTTCCTCCGCGGCTGCCCCAGCCGGCAATCTGTGGACAACGACGACGCGGTCATCGATCTGGCCCGCGTCAAGGTAGCCAATCGCACCCGGATTCCGGGCTACGAGGTCAATCACGTCACTCGCGTTGTCAATCCAACGCGGCGGCGAGGCTCGCCCGGAGAACACCAGCCGAGCCCAGTAGGAGTTCACCTCAGCCAGGGTTTTGCCCAGCAGGCGATCATAGAACACCTCTCGGCGCGGAATCAGGTCCACCGGGTAAGCCGGTCCACCGGATGGTAGTTTCTGGTAGCGACCCATGTAGATATTGACCAGCTCCTTCCGCGACATCTCGGTGAACCCACTGTCTGGGTGGGCCACCACCAAGAGCTCCTCGGCCACAAGCGGCAGCGCCACTGGCAACAACATCAGCAGAAACAGGCTGTAGCGCAGGCGGGTCATCAGAAGACGAAGTCGAGCGATGTGCTGAACACGAGGGCGTCACCGTCCCACTCCGGTTCCGCGGCATAAATAGCACCGGCTGGTTCAGGTGCCTGAATGACGTCGAGCTGAAATTTCACCGCTGCGTTGGCGGTGAAATCGTAGCGCGCACCCAGCATCTAGGTGTGTTGTTCGGACTGGACTCCATTGAGCGCGAGATTGATCGGGTCGTCTGGGGGCAGCTGAGTGACCCGATGCGCGCCCCGGGTATCGGAGCGGGCATAAGCGACATAGGGCGTCAGTGAGCCAAAGCGGTAGCCCAGTAACCCGTAGACATTGTACCCATCGAGCAGGGCCGCGGTTTCAGCATGTCGCCGGTTGTAAAGCAGCTGTGCCTGCAGTGGACCACTGCTCCAGCTGATTTCCACATTAAACTGGTCAAGATCGGTCCCGGCGACTTGCAGGTCTTGGGCCAGGCTTTGTAGCGCAGGTAGTCCGCTCGCCTGAAGTTGCTCTCGCAAGGACTGAAATGCCTCGTATTCTTTGTCCAGTTCACTGTGGGAGAAGCCTGCTCGAAGTTGTAGGTCGCCCAGCCGATAGTGAAGGTAGCCGCCTATCACCTCAATGCCTGTGACATCGTATTCAGAGCCGGGCTTTGGCACCAACTTTTCGTCACCGATGCCCGCAAACGCCTTGAACGAGAGTATCCCGTCGCCCAGGCTCCTGCGGTACACGAGATCGACGCCGTCCAGATGAGTCAGCTGGAGAAAGCCAAAGTACTCGACCGGCTGACGGATCGGCAGGTAGCCGTAGCCCACATGCCGGGAATCAGCCTCCAGGTAGGCATCGAAACCCACGCGCCCGGCACGCAGCGTAAGGTTGGGATCGGGGCTGTACTTGGCAAAGGCCCAGGTCAGGCGCGGCTGGTAGTCGTCGTAGTGGTGGTGCACGATACCCTGGAGCATGACCTCCCATTGCTTGTCTATACGCCACTGCATCTGGCCGCCCAGCAGGGAGTCCGGCCGCGTACTCCAGCCCCCGCTGGCGCCCCGGGGCTGGGAGAGGTTGCCGACGAAGGTGAGGTTTTCATCGTTGTTATATACCGCGCCCAAGGTGCCAAAACCGCGCAGCTCAAGCGTTTTATGCAACACCTGGGCGCTCGCTGCAGCGCCGGGCAGGCAAAGTAGTAGTGCGGCCAGAGCACCTGCACGCGTACCTGTATTTGTCACACCGTTAACCTCTTGGCTTACTGGTTGTGGTCGGTGACCCCGTGCCACTGAAGCTCACGCCGGAGGCTACATGCGCTCGCCTCTCGCATGCACAAGCATGCAGTGCAGCCCTCTTCGGCCATGCGCACCAGAACCAGTAATACTGGCATCAAGGAACAGTGTAGTGACGAAAGCCGGGGCAATCCAGCCGTGTGGCGCCAGCGTGTATCCGGGCCGGGATCCCGGGGAACCAGACGCTATTTTGAATCTGTAAAGTGAAGCACTTGAAATGCTGTTTAATCCAGCTTCAACCAATCCCTGAGGCTGCGCCCGATATCCTCAATTTCCTCCATGCACACTTCGTGTTGCATGGGATAGCTTCGGTACCTTGGAGCAAAGCCCATGCTTTGTAATATCTGGCTCGCGGTATGGCCCATTGTCTCCGGCACCATGGGATCCCGGGCGCCATGGAAAATCTCAATGGGCAGCGCCTTGTTAGCGTCCGAGAGACTCACCTCTCTGGTGGTGGCAAAATAGGTAGACAGCGCCAGTAATCCGCCCAGGGGCTGTGCATAGGAAAGCGCCGTATGATAGGCGACAGCACCTCCCTGACTGAACCCGGCAATCACGACCCGCTCACTCGCGATACCCGCACCCAGTTCTCGCTGGATCAATTCCCGAACGGCGGCGGACGACGACTCTATCTGCTCCAGGTCAATCTCGCGCTCTATCGACATGGCGAGTATGTCGTACCACGCCGGCATCACCATACCGCCATTGATTGTGATGGGGATTTCAGGGGCGTGGGGGAAAACAAACCGCACACCGTGACCGTCTGGCAATCCCAGATGGGGCACCACCGGGACGAAATCGTGACCGCTGGCGCCTAACCCATGCAGCCATATCACCGCCGCATCGGCGGCACCATTGGGTTCCAATATTTCACACTTGAGCAAGGCCCGCCCTCCTGTATGCAAATTTCCGCACAGAATATCACGGCTAACTCTTGCGCCCCAGGACAGCGGATATTCGAGAGCGGTGCCTGTAACTCAGCAGACAGTGCTCGGTAGCGGCCGGACTCCGGTTTGGCGGTAGCTGCGGTGTGTGAGGGATTGCGCACTGCAATGACGGCCCGGACTAGGGGCCGCTACGGTGCCTGGCAATGACGATTTCTGCCTTCCTGCTTGGCCCTGTACAGTGCCTCATCTGCCCGCCTCATCAGGGCATCCGCTGTGGGTATCCGTATCGACCCAATAACAGGCACCAGCGTTGCCCCACCGGTGCTCACCGTTATGGCTACTCGTAAACCTTCCAGGCGACTGACCAGCTGCGCCAGTCGCCTGGCCACGGCGCAACACCCGCTCGCATCAGTATGTGGCAACAGCAACACAAATTCTTCCCCGCCCAGGCGAGCGACGGTGTCATTCGTCCGCGAAACGTCGCGGAGAGCCGCAGCGAGTGCACGCAGGGCCTGATCGCCCTCGGGATGGCCGTAGCTATCGTTATAGCGTTTAAAGTGGTCCACATCAACGATCAGCAGCGATAGCGGCTCCCCGGTTCGCTTGCTGCGGGACAACTCTTCGTGCAATCGTCCCTCCAGCGCGCGTCGATTGTTGAGCTGGGTCAGAGGGTCCGTGCTGGATAGCTGCTCCAGCCGGTCATTCAGCGCTTCCAGCTGCTTCTGTCGTTGCTGTAACGCGGCCTCGGCACGCTTCTGCGCGCTGATGTCCTGCATCTGAGAAACAAAATACTCCGGCTTGCCGTTTTCGTCACGGACCATGGAAACACTCAACAGAGCCCAGATTTCCTGCCGGTTCTTGTGAAAGTAGCGCTTTTCCATCCGGTAGGTGTCGCGTTCCCCCGACAGCATTTCACGCAGCAATTCCAGATCCTTGTCGAGATCATCCGGGTGAGTAAGTGCCTGGAAGTCATTGGTCAGCAGTTCGGTCTCACTGTACCCCAGAAGTTCAATAGCAGCATTGTTGACTCGCAGCCAACGGCCTTCCAGGCTGACCAGGGCCATGCCGATCGCAGCATACTCGAACGCACTCTCGAACAGCTCTGTATTCTCACGCAGTTGGCGAATGGCACGCTGCCGCTCACGGTCCAGCTGATCCTGTTCGATGATCTGGCCGATACGACCGGCCATCAATTCGACCAGTTCCACGTCAGTTTCGTCAAAGGGGAAGTCGCGCGCTTGGGGCGAGGAGAAATTCAGGGTTCCGTAGATTTCTCCGTTAACCCGAATAGGGGTCGCAAGATACGCCTCCAGCTGCATCTCCCTGTAGGCCGGATGCCCGCACAGTGCGGCGTCCTGTCCGGCGTGGGAAACTGCCACCGTCATATCCCTGTCAACGACCACAGAGCAATAGGTATCCCCCAGCGTCATGGCGTCGCCGGAAGCGAGGCCCTTTGTCTCGGGCTCGACAGCAAGGATGACGTACTGCCCGTCACCGATGCGACTGACGATACCGATAGACATGTCGAAGAACCGCATACCTGTTACCAGGTAGTCAGAGTAGAGCTTCGCATAGGAATCATAGTGACCCAGACTGAGCCGGTGGAGCTCCCTAAACCGGTTTGTCAGATCTTCGAGCTTGCTGGTCCGGGGGTCTGTCATGGAGGGGGGCTGTTCTTGTCTCGTGGGGAGAATTGTCAGGGGCAAGGGTTACACAAGACCCAGACGCTGCACAAGGGTATCCCGCAGCGGGAATATCACTAACGCTTCTGGCCGGCGGTATCACGCGGGGGCTGCCGGGTGGATGTGGATGCGACCTGGCTGGGGTCACTCACACACCGCACCCGGTCACGGGAGCGGCCTGTCTATTGTGTCGTCCACCTGCGAGGCGGCCGTACCGCCAGGAGTACCGAAAGCGGTAAAGCTTTCATGAAGGGTTAAGGCGTGTACACACAGACGCGGTTTCTGCCAGTTTCCTTTGCGCGATACAATGCTCTGTCGGCTTGTTCCAGCAGTTGTGCGGGCGTGATACCGAACTCGCCTGCCACGCTGACGCCTGCGCTAACGGTAAACTTGATGGCGACTCCCTCGTGCACGAGTTGCGCTGATTCGGTGGCTGTTCGCAATCGCTCGCCCATGCACAGGGCTGCCGCTTCGTCTGCATTGGGAAGAAGGATGGCAAATTCCTCCCCGCCCATTCGTCCAATGGTGTCTTCGGTCCTGATCGACCGACTGGCTATTGTAGCGAAGTGCTGCAAGGCTAAATCGCCAGCATAATGGCCATAAGTGTCGTTGACGTTTTTGAAATGATCAATGTCGAGGACCATCACGGAAAGAGGTCTTTTTCCTCGTTTGGCACTGGCAAGTTCTTTCTCTAGTGCCAGAAGAAGCGCGCGCCTGTTATAGAGCTGAGTCAGCTCATCTGTCATGGCAAGCTGTGAGAGATGAGCCTTGAATTTTTCAGCTTCTGTGGTGTCGCGAACCAGGGCAAACATTTGTCTTTTGCCACTCACGTCGATGCCAACGATATTCATCTCAACGGGAAAGCGGCTGCCATTTCTTCGCACGTGAACGCTGTTGATGGTGCGTGCTTCGCCTGAATCCAGCAAAGGCCAGAATGTTTCGATATTTCTACCCGTTTCCTCGATTTCACTCACGTGGATAGTAAGAAGCTCGCTACGAGTATAGCCCAGCTGATTACAAGCAAATTTATTGACATCGATTAATTCACCCGCTTCGTTGTAGACAAAAAATGCATCAGGCGCGTTTTCTATGAGCGTGCGCAAACGGCTTTCATTAATCCGCAACGCCGCCAGTTCAGTCTTTATACGTTGGGAGAATCGATTTTCATAGCGTACTGAAAACAGCGGAAAAAGAATCAACACAATCGCCGCGACAGACAATGTCGAGATCATCGCATCCCCTTCGATCAGGAACCCAGCCGGACTAGTGGGACGCTTGATTAATTAGGTAACGCATTCTTTGCTCTAT
>TARA_R110000772_G_scaffold15072_58_pt1 | contig 18430 bp, 17 predicted proteins | sample TARA_R110000772 | Tara Oceans TARA_R110000772 (sample SAMEA4397948) | marine metagenome | biome: Polar Biome; feature: [SRF] surface water layer (ENVO:00010504); material: water (ENVO:00002006), including particulate matter (ENVO:01000060) such as... | depth 5 m | reverse complement strand
CGATCAAGGGGGTGACAGATGATGTTTTCGTTCGCCTGGCACCGTGGATATGCGCATTGCCGACCACCGACCTTTCCCCGATCAATATCAATACCTTGCGGCCCGAACAGGCGATATTGCTGGCGATGCTGGGGGCTGTTCCGTCGGACCTAACGCCTGCGCGGCAGTTTCTGGGGCGCAGACCGGAACTGGGATATGCGAGCCTCAATGATTTCTGGGCCCAGTCCTATCCCGCCAGCCTGGGGGCCGCGCCCGAGGTCCAGAGCCAGACAAAATTGACCACGCGCTGGTTCCGTGCCGACCTGACCGTCGAGATGCAAAGCGCACTGGTCGAGGAGCGCGCTTTGATCGATGCCGCGCGGCAACCGGCCCGTCTTGTCCATCGCCAGCGCGGGGATGCGCTTTAATTCAAAATTGCGCCGCTAAATGCTTGACGATTGCCACTGCCTATCCCTATGCACCCCATCGCAATGCGGCTATATAGTGCGCGGCTTGTGGCGATCGTAGCTCAGTTGGTTAGAGCGCCGGTTTGTGGTACCGGAGGTCGGGGGTTCAAGACCCCTCGATCGCCCCATTTTTCCCCGAGAAGTAAAGCAGCACAAGGCCATCACCACCTGGCCATGCGGGGAAAGTCTCTCTTTATTTGTAATTAAATTACAGCTATGGGACATTTAATTACACCAATTTGCTAGGAATTACCGCCATGAGCGTGATGTGGGATTTGCCGGATTTTGACGACCATGAAGCGGTCCATTTTTTCCATGATGTCGAAACCGGTCTCAGCGCGATTGTCGCCCTGCATAGCACGCATCGCGGCCCCGGGGCCGGTGGCACCCGATTCTGGCATTACGAGAATCGCGAAACCGCGGTAACCGACGTGCTGCGCCTTTCGCGCGGCATGAGTTTCAAGAACGCGATGGCCGGTCTGCCGCTGGGTGGCGGCAAAGCGGTGATTCTCGCCGACCGCAATCGTACCAAGACGCCGGAAATGCTTGTCGCATTCGGTCGGATGATCGAGTCGCTCGGCGGGCGATATGTCACGGCGGAAGACGTCGGAATTACCGCAGCAGACATGGTCGCTCTGACCAAGGAGACCAAATATGTCTCCGGCCTGCCGGTCAGCAACAGCGGCGAAGCCGGCGGCGATCCGGGTCCGTTCACGGCAATGGGCGTCTATCTGGGCGTGAAGGCCGCGGTGGCTCACAAGCTCGGTCGCGATAATATGGACGGCGTCCATGTCGCGATCCAGGGCGTCGGCAGCGTCGGCGGCGGTCTCGCCCGTTTGCTGGCCAGGGATGGCGCGAAGCTGAGCATCGCCGATATCAACAAGGATCATGCAGCGGCGCTGGCCAAGGAAATCGGCGCCACCGTCGTCGGCCTCGACGAGGTCATGCGGATCGAGGCAGATGTGTTCAGTCCCAATGCCTTGGGCGCGATACTGGACAAGGTTTCCATCGCCCATCTCAATGTTCCGATCGTTGCGGGCGGTGCCAATAACCAGCTGGCGACGCCTGAAGACGGGCAGCGAATCTTTGACCGTAACATCCTGTTTGCGCCGGATTATGTGATCAACTCAGGTGGCATCATCAGCGTTGGTCTGGAATATTTGGGCGATGACGATGTCAACGAAGTCAACCGGAGGGTCGCGATGATCCCGCAGCGTCTGACCGAAATCTGGGAACAGAGCGCGGCGCAGAAATTGCCGGATTCCGATGTTGCCGATAATATGGCAATGGCGCTGATCGGACGCGGCTAAACCTATTCCGAACCCGACAGAGATTGACGATTTTATTTTCTGTGACTTTTGACCAGAAAGCTCTGATTTCTAGCGTTCCCCGACCGTTAATAGCGTTTCTAGTGTGACCTTTCAATCTGTTCAATTATCAAAGAGCCGGTCCTGCGCATAGCGAAGGACAGGGCAGAGAATAGGAGATTGGCACAGCTGTAGGAAAGCAGTTTAGGTGGAATGACGGAAGAGAGACGCGGCAAAAGCGCTCTCTTCCGTTCCAGGTTTCGCGATTATGGCGCAACCGCAGCCTTGATCTTTGACCAGCTGACCAGCTTGAAATTTTGCGTGCCGCCTTCATTGGCGCCATCCTGCATCACCATCAGGCCTTCGGGATAGGCCGGACCAAAATCACCCAATATGACTTCGATGCCGTCGGTTTCCGAGGTGCCGTCGATGACGCCGTCGACGAGGCGAAAGCGGTTCACATAGGTGCCGGTGATCAGATCATAGAGAACATAGGCATTGTCGCCCTGACTGGAGGCAACCAGATAGCCGCCATTTGCGCCTTCGGGGGCAAGCGCCAGACCTTCGACATCGGCGACCAGCTCGCTGCCATTGATATTGGCGAAGCGTTGCGGGACGAAATTGTCCGCGTTCAGATCGAACAACCAGATGCCGGCATTTTCCTCGCCGACGTAGAGTCGTCCGGTGCGGTCATCGACGACGCAGCCCTCCGGCTGGGTTGCCAGCTTGTGCTCCCGGCCGATGGTTGCGGCTGGCGTGCCGCCATCAAAGGACAGGGTGATTTCGCGGACAAAACCGCTCTTTTCGATCATATAAGCGAAGGTCTCTCCGCCGCTGTCCTGTCCGAAGCAGAAGCCATAGGCTTCGCCGGGACCGGCCGGATATTTGCCCAGCAGCGACAGTTCCGCGGTTTCCGTGTCGAGCTTGTAGAGGCCGACTTGGGCATTGGCGCGATCGTTGCGGATGCTGGCCCCGACCAGCACGGTCTTTTCGCCGCCGATCATGACTTCGCGCAGATCGACATTGTTGAGTTCGCCTTCGGGAAGGAAGGATTTTTTCGATCCGTCCAGCCCGTAGACATAGAGACCCGCGCGCTTGTCGGTGCCGATGATCAGGCTGTTCGCCGGATCTGCGGCATTGCGCCAGATTGCCGGATCATCGGCCGCGTCGCGGTTGACCGTACCGACCGGAACCGTTTCCGAGTCAGCGGTCAGGTCCAGAGTCGGTGCCGAAGAGACTGTTGCGGCGGTGGTCATGCAGCCGGACAGCATCAGGCTGCCAAGCAGGAGAGGTGAGACTATATTTCTCATCACATCGTTATCTTTGCGCCAAATTTGAAGGTCGAGCCATATTCTTCATATTGCAGCAAGCGCTGGGTCGATTGAAAATTCTGATAGGCGAAATATTTGGCATTGTTGATGTTGATCCATTCCGCAAACAGCCGCACATTCTTGTTCAGCTTGAATTTGACACTGGCGTCGAGCTGGAAGTGATTGTCGACATAGCGGTCCTCGCTGGCTTCCGCGCCGAGTTCATCCAGATAGCGATCCCGATAGGTGCCTGCCAGACGGAAATCGAACGGGCCCTTCTCGTAACCCAGAACCGCGTTGAACGTGTGCTTGGAACTGCTTGGCAGAGTGATGCTGCGCAAGTCGGTGATGTCGCCGTCGGTCGGTACGGTACCGGTGGCATCGGTATAAGTATAGTTGAAATTCACCAGAAAGCCGTCGAGCGGATCGGGCAGGAAATTGAGCGCTTGCGCAAAGCCCAGCTCGATACCGAAGACTTCGGCGCTTGGTCCGTTGATCGGGATGGTGGCCTCGTCAAAATCAATGCCGAAGCGGGTGCCGTCTTCCTCCAGGGAATCGACGATGAAATTCTTGATATCCTTGTAAAAGACATTGGCCGTGAGGGCGCCGTTCGAGCTGAAGTATAATTCGGCCGAAGCGTCGAAATTCCAGGCCTCGTAAGGCTGCAGATTCGGGTTGCCGAATTCGCCTTCGCGTTCATCGTCGTCATTTTGCTCGACCGCAAAGCGGGGGGCAAGGTTGGACAGGTTGGGGCGCACAACGCTGCGATAGCCGGCAGCGCGCAAGACAAGGTTCCGCTGTGGTTCGAAGCGAATGTTGAGGCTTGGCAACCAGTCATCATAGCTGCGCGAGAAGCTGTTGGGCGCGACCACAACCGTGTCTTCGGTAAACAGCACGCCACCGAAGGTTGCGTCCTCCTCAACCAGGGTCACCGTGTTGGCCGAAATGACATTTTCGGTGCGTTCGAAGCGAACCCCGCCGATGACGCGAAGCTTGTCGCTGTCCCAGCGGCCGAGCAGATAGCCGGCGTAAATATCTTCCTGGTTCACATAGTCGGAGACGGCCGAATCAAACTGGCTGTCGGTTTCCTGCAGCTCGAAATCGCCGAAATTGGCCCGGAAATATTCGGTCGGGCCGGTGTGGCTGGCAACCGGGCCGAGGTCGGTGATGCGATAGGTTTGTGTGCCGAGAACATCGGCCAATGTGTAATTGCCGGTACCATCTTCGTAGAATTCCACGTTGTTATCGTGGCTTTTCTCGCGCCAGCGCCCCTTGAAGCCGCCCTGTACGGTGAAATCGCCGCCGTTCATGGCAAAGATATGGGACACATCAAGACGCGCCGAATATTCCTCGTCCCGGGCATCCGACAGGGTTGTCAGCTCGACATCGTCAAGCTCGTAGACGCTGGCATCATTGGCCAGCGCGCCACCCGAGGCGAAGCTGTAAAGCGGGATCCGGGGATCGCTATAGTCGAACAGGACGCTGACACCGTCATTTTCGAACGCGTTGGAGAAGGTAGTGGGATCGAGAGAGCCATTTTCATATTCGCTCGATTTTGACCAGCTGCCCGAATATTCGATTTTCCAGGGGCCGGTTTCGGTCTTGCCGCCGAGCACGACGGAGCGGATTTTCTGGCTTTCCATACGGTCCTTGATGTCCCGTTCGATCTCGATTTCGCCGTCGGCGTCATCGAACAATGCGCTATTGGCATCGCCGCTGCTCGCTTCCTCGTCGAGCTTGAAGGTCGTGCGTCCGCGGAATTCCTGGTCGTCAAACTGGCTGTAGATACCGCGGGCATAAAGTTCGGTGCTGTCGCTGGCGCGGAAATCGAAAGAGAGCGAAGCGCTGATCCGTTCGCGCTCGACATCATAGTCGCGATACTGGACTTCCTCGGCATAGACGACGCCATCATCGTTGACGTCCCAGCCTTCGGCCTCGATATTGTCGGTTTCAAACTTGCGCTTGTAATAGGACAGGCCGCCGGCGACGCCGATATCGTCGGTCAGACGGGTGGAGAAATCGATGCTGCCCTTTGGCGAGATATGGTCGGCATAATCATTGTAGCTGCCCTCGATCTTTCCGGTCAGCAGGTCTTTCTTGCGGTCAAAGGCGCTGACGGTCTTGATCTCGATCGAAGCGCCAATGGTATCGCCGTCCATGTCAGGAGTCAGAGACTTCTTGATCTCGATCGATTCGATAAGGTCGCTGGAGATCACGTCCAGCGCCACCGAACGGACATCGCTTTCGGGTGAGGGGATACGCACCCCGTTGAGCGAGGAGGCATTGAGATTGGGATCAAGTCCGCGGACCGAGACGAAACGGCCTTCGCCCTGGTCATTGAGGATGTTCACGCCCGAGACGCGACGCAGCGATTCTGCGACATTCTGATCGGGAAACTGGCCAATCGCATCGCGGGTCAGGACCGAGGATACGCCGTCGGCTTCGCGCTTGCGGGACAGGGAACTCGCCTGATTGGCGCTCTGGCCAATAACAAGGATTTCTTCGCCATTACCGGTCTTCAGGATAATATCGGCGGTGGTTATTCCCGTTTCGGTAACGGTTATGCTGGTCTGGCTGGTGTCTGCGCCGATATAGCGGGCCTCCAGCGTATAGGTGCCAGCCGGTACATCGGGAAAACGATAGCTGCCATCGCGGTCCGTGGTGACCACCCGGTCCAGCTCGACGATGCGGACCTGGGCGGATTGCAATCCTCTGGTGTCGCTGGGGTCGCTGACCACGCCGTTTACCGTGCCGGCCCATGCAGTACCGGGAAGTGCGAGCAGAACAGCCGCCGATCCAATTAGTAACTCTTTGCGAAAATTAGATATTCTAGCCATTTTGCCCTCCGATAAATCTGATGTATCGGGCCTCTAGCCGTGAGGTGTGACGGGAATCGTCTATTTGGACGACTCCTGGATGAATTTTTGATGACGCTTTGGTTACGGCATGCAAATCCTGCACATGTTGCGACGCCGTCGATGGAATATCAGCCTGCCTGCATAGCCCGGAGCGCGGTGGGGCGGACGATCGGCTGGAGCTTCAGTCGGAGCGACCGTCAAACGCTCATGGAAGTTTTTGTGACCTGTCCTGTGACTGGTCTTTTGCAGGGCGCATGGGCTTTTCGAAATCATCCAACCCCATCCACCATTGCATGGCAATGATCGCGCCTTTTGCCGGCTGCAAAAGAGCAGCGATAAGCGTGAGTGCCATGACGATGATAATCGCCAGATTGGTCCACATTGTATAATCGGTTTCGTTGATCATGAAAATGATGACCGGTGCCAGTATATGGCCGGTCAAAATGATCGCCACATAGGCAGGAAAATCATCTGCCTGCTGGGCGGTCCAGTCCTGATCACAGGTCAGGCAATGGTCCACCGGCTTGAGCAGTCGCGGAAACAGGCGGCCAACGCCGCAACTGGGGCAGCGACCGCGAATGCCGCGGACGGCCGCCTGAAAAGCCGTTTTTGGCAAGTGATGCTCGCCAGGTCGGCTTGTTTTTGCTGTGTCGCCGCCGGGCAAATCGTCGAACAATCTATCCAGCAATGTCTCAAATCCACTCATCAAAATTCGCCTGTCGCGGTGTCGGGATTGCAGGCCCCGAATAATGATCAAAGCCAAAAGTTGACTATACAGACTTAGAATAAATTGTTAATACTGATATTTGATGTTTCATATATCAAAGGGAGCTTGTAGATGATCACGGCGCAACAAATGCGGGCTTCGCGGGCCCTGTTGGGTATTGACCAGCGGCAGCTGGCCGGGCTGGCCGGGTTGTCGCTGCCGACCATTCAGCGCATGGAATCGTCGGACGGACAGGTGCGCGGCGTCATCGATACATTGGTCAAGGTTATCGGCGCTCTGGAAAGCGCCGGCATCGAGCTGATTGGTGAAAATGCGCCGAGTACGGGAATTGGCCGCGGTGTACGATTGCGGGATACGATGGACGGCAAGGCCGCGAATCCGGTGGGCTCGATCCTGTTCGACCAGACGAAGGCGGAAGCGGAATAAGAAGTCGATCGGTGGATAGCTTCACTCCCAAAATCCTCACAACCATGCGTGAGGGCTATGATTTCAGCCTGTATAAAGCCGATGCGATTGCCGGGCTGACCGTTGCCATTGTCGCGCTGCCCCTGTCCATGGCGCTTGCCATCGCCAGCGGAGCGTCGCCGGACAAGGGACTGGTCACCGCCATCATAGCCGGATTTTTGATTTCCTTTTTCGGAGGTTCGCGGGTTCAGGTCGGCGGCCCAACCGGCGCCTTTGTCGTGGTGGTGTTCAACGTCATCGCCCAGCACGGCTATGACGGCTTGCTGATCGCCACGTTGATGGCCGGACTGATCCTTATCGCCGCCGGGGTTTTCAGGATCGGGCGCCTGATCAAATTCATCCCCCATCCGGTGGTGACCGGCTTTACCGCCGGGATCGCGGTGATCATCGCCTCCAGCCAGGTGAAGGATTTTCTCGGTCTTTCGCTCGAAAATGTCCCGTCCGAATTTGTGCCCAAATGGCAGGCTTATGCCGGGGCGATAGCATCGGTGCATATTGCAACGGTGCTGGTCGGGCTGGGCGCTCTGGCGGTGATCGTGGCGCTGAGACGATTTGCGCCGAAACTACCGGGTTTTCTGATCGCCCTGATATTGACGGCGGCGGTCGTCGCGTTTCTTGGGCTTCCCGTCGATACCATCGGGACGCGTTTCCCGGATATGGCATCGACCATTCCAATGCCGTCGCTACCGGCCATATCATGGGCAAGGATGGTTGAGCTGCTGCCCTCGGCCTTCACCATCGCCTTTCTCGCCGGGATCGAGGCGCTTCTGTCCGCCGTCGTCGCGGACGGCATGACCGGCAGCCGCCATCGTTCCAATCAGGAGCTGATCGGGCAGGGGATCGCCAACCTCGGCTCGGTGGCGTTCGGCGGCTTGCCCGCAACCGGGGCGATTGCGCGGACCGCGACCAACATCAAGGCCGGCGCCAAGACACCGGTAGCGGGCATGATGCACGCTCTGTTCATTCTGATCTTCGTTTTGTTCGCCAGCGATCTGATGGCCTATGTACCAATGGCGGCACTGGCCGCGATTCTGTTCGTCGTCGCATGGGGCATGTGCGAAATCGACCGGTTCATAGCCTTGCTGCGCATGCCCAATAGCGACCGGGCGGTTTTGTTGCTGACCTTCGGGCTGACCATATTGGTTGATCTGACGGTGGCGATTGGCGTCGGGGTCACTCTGGCGTCGCTATTATTCATGGCGCGGATGAGCGAGACTGTACTGCTCGACAATGGCAATGCTGCGGACGATGATGACGAATTCCATCGCGACGAGCTGGACCAGCGTGACGATCTTCCCAAAGGCGTCGAAGTCTTCCGTATCAGCGGACCGGTGTTCTTCGGCGTGGCGGGCGAGCTGCTGGATGCGATGCGCAAGATCGGACGCACGCCGAAGGTCATCATCCTGCGCATGCGGCTGGTGCCGATGCTCGATGCCAGCGGGGTGACGATGATCGAGGAATTTATCGAGCAGGCCCGGGTTTCCGGTGCCAAGATAATCCTGTCGGGTGTGCAGCATCAGCCGAAGGAAATGTTGGTGCGGGTGGGCCTGTCCGGAGATCATGCCGGGGTGTTTTTCGAAACGGATTATGTCGCCGCGCTGAATCTCGCCAGACAATTGTCCACGATCACATTGCACTAGTCCGACCAGCAAAGTTGAAATGTGATTGTCGAGCGATGGTCACACGCAGGACTTCGCCGAGGTCACCACCGATTGAAAATAGCAAAAACACTTGTCGCTGGGCCGTGCTTCTGCCATCGAAATGGCCAATGACACTGGACGCGATCTAGCTCGAGGCAATCACCGCTTAATCCATGCACGCATTTGCAAATCCTACCCGTTTCCTGGCGCTAGCCAAGCCGTTGACACCATTTCTGCTGTTAGGCGGCATTGCGATGGTATTGGTCGCGTGCATCTGGGGGCTTTGGGCCACGCCGGCCGAACGGCTGCAGGGTGATACGGTGAAGATTATTTTCGTGCATGTGCCGATGGCCTGGCTCGGCATGGCCGGATGGACCGGAATAGCGGTCGCCAGCGTGACCGAACTGATCTGGCGCCATCCATTGGCCTCGCACGCGGCCCGTGCGATTGCGGTGCCGGGGGCTTTGTTTTCTCTTCTATGTCTGGTCACGGGCTCGATCTGGGGTCGACCTGCATGGGGAACCTGGTGGGTCTGGGATGGTCGCCTGACCTCCATGCTGGTGCTGTTTTTCCTTTATCTCGCCTATATCGTGCTCGCCAACGAAACGAGCAAGAATAATGGCCAGAGCCGGATTGCCGCTATTTTCGGTGTGGTAGGCATCGTCAATCTGCCGATCATCCGTTTTTCGGTCGAATGGTGGGAGACCCAGCATCAGGGCACGAGCATCAGCATCATGGGAAAGTCGACGATCGATGCGCTCTATTTATGGCCTCTATTGGTTTCGGCGACAGGTTTCTCTCTCCTGTTCGGTGCGATCGTGCTTATGCGGATGCGCGCCACTCTGGCGCAAACCAAAGTCGATGCCCGGCTGAAAAGGATGGCAGCTGAATGAACCACTGGTCTTTCGTCTATGCAGCTTATGCCATAGTGCTGCTGGGCACAGCTGCGGTTGTCGTGAACAGCTATGTCTCGATGCGCAGGGCCGAGCGCAAGGCAGATCAATTGGGTAAGCGCAAATGAAGGCAAAACATCAAAGACTCACTCTTGTGCTGCTGGCGGTGGTCGCGCTGGTCGGTGCCGGTGTGCTGGGCGCCTATGCGCTTCAGGATCAGGCAAGCTATTTCTATACGCCATCCGATATTGCAGCCAAGAACCCGGAAGCGGGCACCGCCATCCGTCTGGGCGGCATGGTCGAGGAAGGTTCGATCCAGCGTTCGGCTGACGGTGTGACCGTAGAGTTTATCGTGCAAGACGGTAGTGCGCAGCAAAAGGTCACTTTTACGGGGATCACCCCGGATCTGTTCGTCGAAGGTTCCGGTGTCGTCGCCGATGGGCGGCTCGACGCAAAGGGCATGTTTGTCGCCGAGACCTTGCTCGCCAAACATGATGAAAATTACATTCCGCGCGAGCTAGAAGGCATTGATATGACCGCCGGCAAACGCAAGACGGAGACGCTGGTCCAATGATCGCCGAAACAGGACTGATCGCGCTCTGGCTCGCCGGCGCGCTGACATTATTGCAATTCATTCTCGGGGCAGTTGGCCTGCGGACCGATCGCGAGGCCTATTTTGCCGCGATCCGTCCGGTGGCGATTGCTCAGGGGCTGTTTGTAGCCCTGTCCTTTCTGCTGCTGATCTGGCTGTTCCTGCGCTCCGACATGTCGGTCAAGCTGGTGGCGATGAACAGCGCTTCGGTAAAACCTTTGCTCTACAAATTTGCCGGCACCTGGGGCAATCATGAAGGGTCGATGCTGCTGTGGGTGACCGTGATGGGACTGGCCGGTGCCTTCATCGCGCTGTTCGAGCGCTCGCTTAAAACCAGAACGCTGGTTGCGACCTTGGCCGCGCAGGCCTTTATCAGCCTCGGTTTTTACGCCTTCCTGTTGATATCCTCCAACCCGTTCGAGCGGATGTTTCCGGTACCGGCAGACGGGCAGGGGCTCAATCCATTGCTTCAGGACCCCGGTCTCGCTTTCCACCCGCCGACGCTCTATTTCGGCTATGTCGGACTTTCGGTCGCTTTTTCCTTCGCCGTAGGCGCGATGATTACCCGCGATGTCGGCGCAGCCTTTGCCAAGGCGATGCGGCCATGGGTATTGGGCGCGTGGATATTCCTGACCCTCGGCATTACCGCAGGCAGCTACTGGGCATATTATGAGCTCGGCTGGGGCGGCTGGTGGTTCTGGGACCCGGTCGAAAATGCGTCGCTGATGCCATGGCTGGCGGCGACCGCCCTGCTCCATTCGGTGACCGTGCTGGCGACCCGCGACGGATTGCGCGCTTGGACATTGATGCTGGCAGTGGTTGCTTTCTCGATGTCGATGATCGGGACATTTCTGGTTCGCTCCGGCATATTGACGAGCGTGCATGCCTTTGCCGTCGATCCGGAACGAGGCAGTTTCATTCTCGCCCTGCTCGCCCTGTACATCGGGGGAGCCATGGCCTTGTTCGCGCTACGCGTCGGCACGGTGAAAGAAGGTTCGCGGTTTGAGCTGGTCAGCCGTGAAGGCGCCCTGGTTGCCAATAATCTGCTGCTCTCGGTCATTTTGGCGCTGGTGTTCATCGGCACGCTTTATCCCCTGTTCGTCGAAGCGATTACCGGCGACAAACTGTCGGTCGGGCCACCCTATTTCAATCTCGCGACCGGTCCGCTGGCTCTGATGCTGGTGGCGGTCATGGCGGCGGGACCGCTGCTGCGCTGGCGCCGCGACAATCCCAGAACATTGCTGAACCGCATTTCCATCCCGATATTGATCACCGCCGCATCGCTGTTTGCGCTGGCCCTGTTCACCACCGGAATGTCGATCCTATCGTTGCTGGGCATGGGGCTCGCGGCCGGTGTCGCTATTGCCAGTTTCGCGCCGTTGTGGAAACGCAACCTGCGCCGCACACCGATGCACACCTACGGTATGGTGATCGCACATTTCGGTATTGCTGTGGCACTGGTTGGTATGGCCTCCGAAGCCAGTTTCACCGAAGAAAAACTGGTGGCGGCGACGCCGGGTGACGAAATTGTCGTGAACAACTGGAAGCTCAAGTTCGAGGCGATCGAGCCGGTAGCCGGACCCAACTGGACCGCGCTTGAAAGCCGGATTACGGCGCAATATGGTGATGGTGCGCTGCATCCGATCAATCCGCAGAACCGGATGTTTGCCGCGGCACAAACCCAAACCAGCGAAGCCGCGTTGCTGACCCGCTGGAACGGTCAACTCTATGTCGTGCTCGGCGACGGTGACAGCGAGGGCCGCTGGCAGATACGGGTCTGGTGGAAGCCGTTCGTGACGCTGATCTGGTATGGCGGGATATTGGTTGCGCTCGGCGGCTTGCTGGCAATGGTCGGTCGTTTGCGGCGTGGCTATAAGCAGCGTAAACAACGGGAATTTGCTGAGGCTATGTTATGAACCGCTGGTTGCTCTGGTTGCCGCTCGCGCTCTTCGGCCTGTTCTTCGCTGCCTTCGCGACCGGCCTGATCATGCCGAAGGATAATATTATCGAGAGCAAGATGGTCGGCAAGCCGATGCCGGCATTTTCCTTGCCGGGAGCGGTCGAGCAACGGCCTGCCTTGAGCAGCGCCGATCTGGCCGAGGGCAAGCCGACACTGCTCAATATTTTTGCCAGCTGGTGCGTGCCCTGTATCGCGGAAGCACCGCATCTGCTGGCCCTGCAGCAGGCGGGCGCCGAAATAAATGCGATCGCCAGCCGCGACACACCTCAAGATATCGCTAATTTCCTCAATCGGTGGGGCAATCCCTATAGCCGGATCGGAACCGACACGACGAGCAAGGTGCAGCTGGAACTGGGATCGTCCGGCGTGCCCGAGACGTTCGTGATCGATGGCAATGGTATTATCGTGCACCAGCATATCGGCGACATTCGCGAAGAAGATGTCCCCAAGATACTGAAATTGCTTGAGGATGCGAAGTGAAGCGTCTCCTCATCCTTGTTAGCATATGTCTTGTTGCCCCCGTTGCGGCGCAGACCAGCCTGCCGCCCGCGCCTTATGCCGACCGCCAGCTCGACGATCCGCAGCAGGAAGCCGCCGCGCGCGACCTGATGGAAGAATTGCGCTGTCTGAAATGCCAGAGCCAGTCGATCGCCGACAGCAATGCGCCGATGGCGGGCGACATGCGCAGTCAGGTGCGGGAAAAAATTGCCGCCGGTGAATCGCCGGAGGCGGTCAGAAGCTGGCTGGTCGAGCGCTATGGCAATTGGGTGTCTTATGATCCGCCGATCGCCTCGGTCGTGACCTGGCCTCTGTGGATTGCACCGATCGTCCTGCTGCTTGCCGCCCTGTGGCTGGCGCGCGGACGTTTCCGTAAGCCAAAGGATGGTGAATGATGGGCTGGATCATAATTTTCGTACTGGTGCTGATTTGCGCTGCTGCCCTGATCTGGCTCGGGAAGCTGAGCCGTACCACTTATGAGATCACTGCCGCTGCGCTGTTGCTCGGGGTTGCCGGTTACGCATGGCAGGGCAATCCGGGCATGGCCGGCGTTTCGGTGGAACCGAAGGAAGCTCCCAATAGCTTTGATGACACGACGATTGATGCACGCAACGACCTGGGCGAGCGATTTGGCACCGCTCAGGAATGGCTCGTTTTCTCTGATTCACTCAACCGTTCAGGCAAGCACGGGGCTGCTGCCAACTATCTCCGCAACGGTGTGAAGGAACATCCCGAAGACCCCGATCTCTGGGTCGGACTGGGCAACGCCTTGGTGGTTCATGCCAACGGCGTGATTACACCCGCCGCACAATTTGCTTTCCAGAAGGCGGCCGATCTGTCGCCCGAACATCCCGGACCACCGTTTTTCCTCGGACTGGCCTATGCCCAGTCGGGCAAAATCGATCAGGCGAGGGCGATCTGGACCGAATTGCTCGCCAGAAGCAGCAAAGATGCTCCGTGGCGCGAAGATCTCGAGTCGCGGCTGGCGACTATGGAGCAGATACAGCCGACACTCCCGGTTCAGCCGGAATTGCCGGCAGAACAGTAAAAGCCTAGCATTTTGAATGAGTTGATATTCGCCGTCAGTCGTTTTGTTGCACCTGCTAAATGCTCGTGCTAAGCGCCCGCGCTTGCTGACACGAATGCCAGTAAACAGTATGTTGTGTCCAAATTGATCGGGGTATAGCCTTAACGGCCAATCAATGTCCGCAGAACCAACCGAAGGTGCAGAAACGCCAGGCAATACCGTGCAAACACACGGTTCGCCGCAGCGCAACACAGCTATTGCCAAGCTCGCCGCAGGCGCGATCGGGATCGTGTTCGGCGACATCGGCACGAGTCCGCTTTACGCATTTCGCGAAACATTCATCGGCGCTCATCCGCTCGAGCTTGATCGTGTGCATGTCCTCGGCGTGGTCAGCCTGATCTTCTGGTCAATGACTCTGGTGGTGACAATCCAATATGTCAGCATCACCATGCGGGCCGATAACAAAGGGCAGGGCGGCAGTCTGGCGCTGGTTGCGCTGTTGTCCGGAGTGATGCGACGATCAAAATATGGCTGGCTGGCTGTATTGCTTGGGGTCTTCGCAACTGCGTTGTTTTACGGCGACAGCATGATCACGCCTGCCATTTCGGTATTGTCAGCCGTGGAAGGGCTTGCCGTTGTGCAGCCCGCATTGGGCCATCTTGTTATTCCGATCGCGCTAACCCTGCTCGTGTTTCTGTTCCTGATCCAGTCTCGGGGCACCGCCAAAATCGGCGCATTGTTCGCGCCGGTGATGTTCGTCTATTTTACCGTTATCGGGACACTTGGAATCATCCAGATCGTCGGGCATCCGTCGGTTCTTTATGCATTTAACCCCTGGTATGCCGTACAGTTTTTCATAACCGACGGGTTCAAGGCCTTCCTGGCGCTGGGTTCCGTGGTGTTGGCGGTAACCGGTTCCGAAGCGCTGTTCGCCGACATGGGGCATTTCGGCAAGAAACCTATGCGGATTGCCTGGTACGGTTTCGTGATGCCGGCGCTGCTGTGCAACTATTTCGGGCAGGGCGCGATGATCCTGTCCCTGGATGCTGCGGGCGCTGCAGCAGCGATCGAAAGTCCGTTCTTCATCATGGCACCGGAAGTGCTTCGTTTGCCTCTCGTCATATTGGCGACAATGGCGACCTTCATTGCCAGCCAGGCGGTGATCTCCGGTTCTTTCTCGGTGACCCATCAGGCGATCCAGCTCGGCTTTATCCCCCGATTGACGATCAAGCACACCAGCGCCTCGGAAGCCGGTCAAATCTATATTCCCTTCGTCAACTGGGCGATCATGATTTCGGTAATCCTGCTGGTGCTGACCTTCCAGACCTCGAGCAATCTTGCTTCGGCGTACGGCATCGCTGTCACCGGCGCGATGTTCATCGACACCTGCTTGCTGGCCATCGTGATGGTGGTGCTCTGGAAATGGAAGTTGTGGTTCACAATTCCGTTGCTGGCAGTCTTCTTCATCGTCGACGGTGCCTATTTCGCGGCCAACCTGACCAAGGTTCCCGATGGCGGCTGGTTCCCGTTGGCGGTCGGCGGCGTGGCGTTCGTGATCCTGACGACCTGGGCCAAGGGCCGCCAGATCATGCGCAAAAACATGGCAGAATCGGCGATGCCAATCGAGATTTTTACCAAATCCGCGGCCAATAGCGCCACAAGGGTGCCCGGCACCGCCATTTTCATGGCATCGTCCTCGGCTGGCGTTCCCTCGGCGCTGCTCCACAACATCAAGCATAACAAGGTCATCCACGAACGGGTCGTCATCCTGACGGTCAACATCAACGATGTGCCGACGATAGCCGCAGAGAAACGCTGCGAGGTGAAGGATATCGGTCATGGTTTCTACCGGCTTATTCTCCATTTCGGATTCATGCAGGAAACCAATGTGCCGGAGGCCCTGAAAGAGGTGACCGGCTGTGGCATGGAATTCGATATGATGACCACCAGCTTCTTCCTGTCGCGCCAGACCCTGCTGCCGTCGAAAAAGCCCGAGATGATGGTCTGGCGAGAGAAGCTCTTTGCATGGATGCTGCGCAACGCGGCGACCGCGATGGAGTTTTTCAAACTTCCCACCAACCGGGTTGTGGAACTCGGTAGCCAGATGGAAATCTGACGGCCCGGGACATCCGACAGGTCGATTTGAACGTAACATGATATCCTCGACTGATATGGCTGAGAAATCCTTATGAAATCGAGTGGGACCCCGGCCTTCGCCGAGGTTGACGCTTCGTCACGCTTGGCATGACGTGGCGCGTCAAATATTCGGTGGCCTATCGCGGGACTCTCTACTAAATAGCGGCCATCCGATTCTCGACACAGGAATTGCCCATGCGCATCGCCATCGCCTCCGATCACGCCGCTCTCGATATGAAGGCCGCGCTGGTGGATTGGTTGCAGGAGGCAGGCCACGAAGTCAGCGATCTCGGGCCGATGACTGCAGACAGCGTCGACTATCCCGATTTTGGCTATAAGCTGGCCGAGGAAGTGGCCTCCGGGCGCGCCGAACGCGGCGTGGCGCTGTGCGGCTCCGGTATCGGCATCTCGATGGCGGTCAACCGCAATCCGGCCTGCCGCTGCGCGCTGGTCTCGGAAGGCCTGTCGGCGAAACTGGCGCGGGAACATAATGACGCCAATGTCATCGCCATGGGCGCGCGGCTGGTCGGCATCGAAATCGCGAAAGACTGTCTCGACGTCTTTCTGAAAACCCCATTTGGCGGCGACCGGCATCAGCGCCGGGTCGATAAATTGTCTGCCCCCCAAGTTGAAGGAACAAGCGCATGAGCAACGTCGCAGATATACAGGATATCCGTCAGACCGGATTTTTCGACTTTTCGGTCGATGAAAGCGATCCGGCGGTTGCCGGTGCGATCAACTCGGAACTGGCGCGCCAGCAGAACCAGATCGAACTGATAGCGTCGGAGAATATCGTTTCCAGGGCCGTGCTGCAGGCGCAGGGTTCGGTTTTTACCAACAAATATGCCGAAGGCTATCCCGGTCGCCGCTATTATCAGGGCTGCGCGCCCTCGGATGATGTCGAGAATCTGGCGATCGAACGCGCCAAGCAATTGTTCGATTGCGGCTTTGTCAATGTCCAGCCGCACTCAGGCGCGCAGGCCAATGGCGCGGTGATGCTGGCGCTGGTCAAGCCGGGCGATACGATCCTCGGCATGTCGCTGGACGCCGGCGGACATCTCACCCATGGCGCGAAACCGGCGCAGTCGGGGAAATGGTTCAACGCGATCCAATATGGCGTCAACGACGACGATCATCTGATCAATTATGAAGAAGTCGAGGCGCTGGCCAAGGAACATCAGCCGAAGCTGATCATTGCCGGTGGTTCTGCCTATCCGCGCCAGATCGATTTCGCCAAATTCCGTGCGATTGCCGATTCCGTCGGTGCCTTGTTCATGGTCGACATGGCGCATTTCGCCGGACTGGTTGCTGCCGGACTGCATCCGAGCCCGCTCGGCTATGCCGATGTCGTGACCACCACGACCCACAAGACCCTGCGCGGTCCCCGGGGCGGCATGATATTGACCAATGACGAGGCGATTGCGAAAAAGATCAACTCTGCGGTTTTCCCTGGCCTCCAGGGCGGTCCGCTGATGCACGTGATTGCGGCCAAGGCCGTCGCCTTTGGCGAAGCGCTGCGTCCGGAGTTCAAAAGCTATTCTGCTGCTGTCATCGAAAATGCCAAAGTCCTTGCGGCAACGCTCAAGGAACGCGGCGCCGATGTGGTCGCCGGTGGCACCGATACCCATCTGGCGCTGATCGATCTGTCGCCGCTCGGCATCACCGGGCGTGACGCCGACGAAGCGCTCGAACGGGCCGGGATTACCTGCAACAAGAACAGCATCCCCAATGATCCGCAGCCACCGATGAAAACCAGCGGTATCCGCGTCGGATCGCCCGCCGGTACCACCCGTGGCTTTGGCCCTGCCGAGTTCAAGATGATCGGCGACATGGTCGCGGATGTGCTCGACGGTTTGCGCCAGAAAGGCGAGGCGGGGGACCCGGATATCGAAGCCGATGTACGCGAACGGGTCCAGGCGCTCTGCGACCGGTTCCCGATTTACCAGGATTGATCGGAAAGCGATAAGATGCGTTGCCCCTTTTGCGCCCATGACGACAGTCAGGTCAAAGACAGCCGTCCCACCGAGGACAATACGACGATCAGACGCCGGCGTCAGTGCGAGGGCTGTGGCGCGCGGTTCACGACTTTCGAGCGCGTGCAATTGCGGGAAATAACCGTGGTCAAGAGCGAGGACCGCAAGGAACCGTTTGACCGGACGAAGATCGACCTCTCGGTAGCGCTCGCTTGCCGCAAGCGCGGGCTTGCACAGGAGCAGATGGATCAGCTGGTCTCGGGCATCCAGCGCCAGCTGGAAACCAGTGGCGAGACCGAAATCCCTTCGCAAAAAATCGGCGAGATGGTGATGGACGGCCTGAAGACGCTCGACAGCGTGGCCTATATCCGCTTCGCTTCGGTCTACAAGGATTTCACCGAAGCCAAGGATTTCAAGGAATTTGCCGGCAGCGTGAAAGACGTCGGCGGCGCGTGAGCAACCAGCCCGCCATCATATTGGTCAATCCGCAACTCGGGCAGAATATCGGCAAGGCCGCACGGGCGATGCTCAACTTCGGCCTGACCGAGATGCGCATTGTCAAACCGCGGGACGGATGGCCCAATCCCGATGCCGGTCC